>Ga0163151_10006571_pt1 | contig 14094 bp, 11 predicted proteins | sample OliLakLV19MP5IB2_FD_145596 | JGI IMG/M metagenome (GOLD analysis project Ga0163151, IMG submission 145596) | Freshwater microbial mat bacterial communities from Lake Vanda, McMurdo Dry Valleys, Antarctica - Oligotrophic Lake LV.19.MP5.IB-2 | ecosystem: Environmental > Aquatic > Freshwater >...
GTGGTGAACGGCACCGACGCGGGCACCGTCATCCGCACCTTCCGCAAGGCGCGTTAGTGTCGGCACCGGCAGGTTCGACGCGCGCTCTCGTCCTCTTCCTGCTCCTGACGGTGGCCCACACGTGGCCACTGGCGTCGGCGCCGCACCGGCTATCGCTCAATCACAACGCGGACGCGCAGCTCAACGCCTGGATCGTGACGTGGATCGCGCATGTGCTCCCGACGCAGCCCTCACAATTCTGGCAGGGCAATATTTTTCAGCCCGGTGAAGCGGCGCTCACCTTCTCCGAGCCACTCATGGTCCCGGCACTCGCAGGCGCACCAATCTTCTGGATGAGCGGCTCCGCCGTACTCACGTTCAACATCCTCCTGCTTGCCGGTCTCACGATGACGGCGTGGACGACGTGGTGGGTGGTGGCGCGGTGGACGGGCTCGTCGAATGCGGGACTGCTCGCTGGCGCACTCATCACGTATAACGCCCACCTGCTCACACGCCTTCCGCACCTGCAGGCGGCGCACGCGTGGGGACTGTTACTCGTGTGGGGCGCGGCGTGGGCCCTGCTCGATCAGGAGGATGAAAAAGACGGCAGAGGCCGATGGTGGTGGCTGGCGGGTGCCGTCGCACTGGTGGCGGTGACGTCGCTCCACTGGCTGGTCTTCGCCGTCATCGGTGTGGGCCTGATGGTCGTGATGTGTTGGCCGTCGCGCCAGCGCGTAGTGACCGTCATTTCCGTGATTGCCGGCGGCACCGCGGGTGTCCTCGTCGCGCTGCCCGTGTTGTGGCCACATCTGACCGGCGGTGTGCGACGTCCGATCGAACAAGTGGCCGACTTCTCGGCCACCCCTGGTGGCTACTTCTCGTCGATGAGCTGGCTGCATCGGGGATGGTCCACGACCGCCGCGACCGTGGAGACCAACCTGTGGTTCCCCGGTGTGGTGTGTCTGGTGCTGGCCACTATCGGACTGGTTGTTGGTTGGAAAACATCGCGCCTCACGCGCTGGGCGATCGCCCTGGTCGTCGTCGGCTTCGTGTTGTCGCTCGGTACCGCCACACCGGTCTATGAATGGGTGTACCGGCTGTTCCCACCGGTGCAAGGCATCAGGGCGGCGTCACGATTCGGAATGCTCGCACTGGTCGGGCTCGCGTTGCTCGCAGCGCTCGCCGTGGCCTGGCTCGAACGTCGTCTGCGCCCCGGCACAGCCCGCGTCCTCGTCGTCGCGTCCATCGGCCTGGCCACCATCGAGGCCGTGCACTCCCCCATTCACACGACGCCTTTTTCCGGTGTGCCGGCCGTGTACTCGTTGCTGCGCGACGAACCCGGCGACGTGCTTCTGGCGGAGATGCCGTTTTACCCACCCGATGCGGTCTTTGAAAACGGCGAATACGTACTGAACGCCACGGGGCACTGGCGACCCGTGATGAACGGTTACAGTGGTGTGACGCCAATGTCGTATCGTCGGCACGCCGAGACACTCTGGTATTTCCCGCAGGCGCGGGCCTTCCCGACACTTCAGGCGGCCGGGGCCACCCACGTCATGGTCCACCTCGAAAAGTTCGGGGCTGAGGCCGCCGACGTGGTGCGATCCCTTGATGGACGCCCGGATCTGCGTCTGATTGCCGCAGATCGAGATGGGCACCGCCTGTATCGGCTGGTTCGGGAATAACGGGCACGGTCCGCAGGTCTCATATGTCGGATGCCGATCTTGACCTTGTCGCCAGAGCCCGATCGGGCGACCTTGACGCGTTTGGCGATCTGGTGGGGCGGCACCAAGGAGCGCTTGTGCGGTATCTGACGCACATGGTCTCGAACGTCTCCGACGCCGAGGATGTGGCGCAGGAGGCCCTCTTGCGGGCGCACCGGGCGCTCAAGGACTTTCGCGGGCAGAGTTCGTTCAAGACGTGGCTCTACCAGATCGCGACCAACGCGGCGCGCACACATCTGGACAAACGACGCACTCGTCGCGAGGATCAGCAGGGCGAGATCGACGGGATGGATATCGCCAGCGGCGAACAGGTGGAGCGCCGCATCGTGGCGCACGATCAACTCCGGCGCGCGTTGGCGGCGTTGCCCGACGACTGGCGCGAGGCGGTGATTTTGCGCGACATCGAAGGGCTGGACTATCGCGAGATTGCCGCCGCGCTCGACATTCCGATCGGAACGGTGGAGTCGCGCATCTTTCGTGGGCGCCAACGCCTCAAGCAGATTGTGACGAGCAAGGAGAGCACGAGATGACCCATCACTGTGACGACCTGATTCCCTCGCTTGTGCGTGCCGCAGACGGATCGCTCGGGGAGTTGTCTGCACAGGAGCAGGCGGCTCTGATGGCGCATCTGGCCACCTGTGCCGCGTGTGCGGAGGCGCTCGCGGACCAGCAGGCGATGCGTCAGGCGCTGGTGGCACTGGCCGACGCCCCGCAGTCGACCTACGTCGGCACCCGTGTGATGGCCCACCTGCGCGCGGAGCGACCCGCCACCACATGGCTGGACTCGCTCGATTGGCAGCGCTGGACCTGGCGGCTGGTCCCGGTCGCGACCGCTCTGGCCATCGTTGTGGGCAGCGTGGCGCAGACGACGGCGACCGAAGCCGTTGTGGCAGTAGAGGCGACTACCGGCCTGCCGGCATCGTCAGCCCTGGTGACCGGTGAGGTCGGGGGAACGGACTTGTTGTCGCTGCTGCTCAACGCCTCGGCCGACTCGACACTCTCGACCACGGGCGGAGGTCAGCAGTGAACGCGCCCTCGCCACGTGTGTGGCTCGCGACGTTTGTGACGCTGGTGTTCACGATCGGTCTGCTGGCCGGCATTGTGCTTGAGCGCACGGTCCTGCATCCTCAGGATGCCAGGGGTCCAGGGGTTCAGGGGTCCAGGGGACCTGGGGATCAGGAGTTCAGAGGGCCTGGGGGCGGACGCGGGCGCGGCGGCCCCGGGCGAGGTGGCCCGATGTTTGGCCCGCCGCCGCAGCAGTACGTGGACGACCTGGGCCGGGAGGCCGGGTTGGCCGACGCCCAGCGTGCGGAAATCCTGACGCTGCTGCAGGCCCAGGAAACCCGTCTGCAGACGATGCAGGAGGAGGCGCGCCGCGTCTTCATTCAGGAGCAGGAGGGCCTCCACGATCGGATCGCCGACGTGATGACTCCCGAGCAGGCCACGGCCTTCCGGGCCTGGATCACGCGCAGGGCAGGAACGCGCGGAGGAGGGCCTCGTTAGGCCCAAGGCTCGCATTGCCTCATTGCCCCATTGCCTCATTTTGATAGACTGTCTGTCTTGCCCGTGCGGTGGGTGTAGCTCAATGGTAGAGCACTGGCCTGTGGCGCCGGTTGTTGCGGGTTCGATTCCCGTCATCCACCCCATCTCATCGACAAAGTGAAATCGGAAACCTGAAATCGGCATCTATAATCACGGTGTGCAACCGCCCTCGACGCCCGAGGCCTCGGACCAGCCGCTCTACGAGGCCTTTTATGGCCTCCGTGAGCAGCCGTTTGCCCTGACCACCGACCCTCGCTTCCTCTTCATGGGCGACGCGCACCGGCGCGCGTACGAGGAGTTGCTCACCGGCCTGCGCCGACGCGAAGGGTTGATGCTGCTCACCGGCGACACCGGCATGGGCAAGACCACCTTGTGCCGTGCGGTGATCGGCGCACTCGGACCGCGGACATTTTCCGCACTCATTCTCAATCCCTACATGTCCGATGCCGAGGTGCTGCGGGTCATCCTGCGCGACTTCGGTCTGGTGACCCGCGAGGAAATCCGCAACGGCGCGTTCGCCAAGGCCGACGTGCCGCAGTTGCTCGACACGCTCGAAGGGTTCCTCAAGTCCCTGGTCGATCTGAACTCGTTTGCGGTGGTGATCATCGACGAAGCGCAGAGCCTGTCGGCCAAGGTGCTCGATCAGATCCGCGTCCTTGGCGGCATCGAGTCCGACGGCCGGCGTCTGCTGCAGATCATCCTCGTCGGTCAGCCGGACTTGCTGGTGACGATCAAATCGGATGCGCTGAAGGCGCTTGACGACCGCATCTCGCGTCGCGCGGTGCTTGGACCGCTGCCGCCTTCCGACGTCGACGACTACATCCAGCATCGCCTTACGGTCGCCGGCGGCAAGGACACGATCGAGTTCACCGCCGCGAGCGTCAACCTCGTGGCCGAGTTGACCCGCGGCGTGCCGCGCCGCATCAATCTGCTGTGTGATCGCACGCTCGAAGCCGGCCGTGTCGAGGGCACCACCATCATCACGCCGGAGATTGTCCAGCGCGCACATCAGACCGCCACAGGACAGGCGCCGATGGCGACACCCAAGCCGGCGCGTCAGCCCGTCTCGTCCGCCGAGCCTGCGGCGGCTCCAGTCGCACTGGTAGCCGCGGACCGCTTCGATGAGCTGACGTTGAATCTCGACGATGGATTGGACTTCCCGGTGACGTCCGCCACCGACGATGCACCGCTGATGTTTGGTCAGACGGAAGGTGAGGCGCCAAAGCGCAGCCGCTTCTGGGTGATGGTGTTTTTTGCCATGATTCTGGGCGCCTTGCTCGTCGTGTCGGGCATCGCGTGGGCCTACGTCAACCGCGACGCCGGTGTCCCGGTCCTGCCTCCGGGGCCGACGAGAGACGTGGGCGAGATCCCGGGACAATTTGCGCCGCCAACCGCGCTCGAAGAGCGCTATTTGATGATGGAGCTCGAACGCCTCAATCCCGGGTGGCGCATCGGCGGCGGCGGGTAATTCTTCAGAGCCGTCGGGCTTGAGCCCGACGGTGACAGCCGGGCTAGAGCCTGGCTGATCCGTACGTCCAGACCAGCGCCACGAGATGCACGTGCACGCCGCCCCGTTTCGGCGCCAGCGTCATCGTCTCGAGTGATTCCACCGCAGCCGTGCCGTCGAGGGCCTCGACCGCGCGCATGATCTCCGATTCCAGATCGACGAGCGCCTGCCGCGCGGCGGCAAGATTGTGTTCCGCGCGTGTGACGTCCTCCGCCTCTTTCGATCCGCGGGCCCATCCTTTGGCCGCAGTGGAGGCCTTGCCGATGGTGCCGGCGGTCACGCCGCCGCGCCGGCCGAAGATCGCGCCAAGCACGGCCGACCCGATCGTGCTCGCCGTCGAAAGCCCGGCCTGCACACGATGTTGCGAGACGTCCTGCTGTTCTTTGTCCAGAGCGAGTTCCAGTCGCCGGACCTTCTCAGTCGCGGTGTCGAGCTTCGAGGCGTATTTGGTGCGCACCTTGTCGACGGCCGCATCACGCCAGGACCGCACCACGTCTGACAGACGAATGCGGAACGCGCGTTCGTCTTCGCCAGGCTGCGAGATGGTGCCGGTGGACACGTGGCGGAACAACGCAAGCCGCTGCGTCCGGGACAGCCAGCGGTCAAAGTCCTTCGACCATTTGGCGAACGACTTCGCCTGCAGCGCCTGTGCGGGCACCGGCGCAAACGCCCCGGCCGACAACGGCTCTGTCTCCAGGTCGGCGGGGGACACGTCACACTCACGTGCCTCGTCCCAATTGACCACCGCCACCGCATGCTCCAGGGGCAACGAGACGGTGACGGCACGACGTTCGTCGATGCCGCGCCGGGCATCGGCGAAGTCCACGTCGGCGGCGCCATACAGGTGCGGCACCCAGACACCGTCGCCCTGTCCTGGCAAGGGGCTGAAGAACTGCGGAATCTCCGGCGGTACCAACGGGCGGGCCCGAAGAGACTCGCCAACGGCCGCTCGACTCGGCACCGGTCCAGGGTCCGACGGGTCCACGGTCCAAGGTTCACCGGTCGCGGGCGCAGCCGTGCGCAGGCGTTTCATGTCATCACGCGTCAGCGGCCCTTTCAGGTACGACAGACACCAGCGGCTTTCGATCACCACCGGCGCCTTGGCGTGAACCGAATGCACGTAGAACCGGCGTTTGCCGAGTCCCGTGATGGTGGCGTCGGCCGCGGCGCGATCAAAGGCACCACCAGAGGAGCCTTCGAGGCCGTCGAGCAATCGCGCGCGATCACGATCAGTCTGGAGGCGGCCAATGAACCACGTGCCGGCGTTGGAGATCGCCTTGTAGTCGAGGTCCACCGGATTTTGCGTCGCCAGACAGACGCCCACGCCAAACGCGCGGGCCTGTTTCAACAGCGTGAGCAGCGGTCCCTTCGACGGCGGATTGGCCACGGGCGGCAGGAATCCAAACATCTCGTCCATGTAGATCAATGCGCGCAGACTGGTGGTGCCCTGCTGCGTGCGCATCCACGCCACGACTTCTCCGAGCAGCAGCGACACGACACACATCCGCTCCGCATCGTCGAGGTGTGCGACCGAGATGATGCTGATGCGCGGGTGGCCCGTGGGGCCATACAAGAGACGCCCGACGTCGAGCGGATCCCCCTCCAACCACGCAGAGAATCCGGGCGCCGCCAGCAGGTTGTTCAGGCGTGTGGCGAGGGTGAAGCGGTCCTTCTGCGGATAAAACACCTCGAGATCCATGACCCCCACGTGGGTGATAGTCGGTGTCTGCACCGCATGGATCAGGCCACCCAGATCCAGCAATCGTCCCGCCTGCCATGCGTCGTGGAGAATTCTCGACAACAAGATGTGGTCGCGACTGGTGAGCGGGTCGGCGTCGACGCCGAGCAGGCTGAGCAGACCGCCCACCGTGCTGGCCACGCGATCGCCCAGCACCTCGGCGTCATCGAGCACGGCGGCCGACGGCGCGGTGAGGCTGTTGACGATGGAGAGCGGACGTCCGGCCGTGGACCCCGGCGTGTAGAGCACCACATCCGCGGACCGGCGCAGGCGTTCGATCCTGGCGCCATCCTGTCCCCAGGCCGCGAGTCCTGCGCGCCACTTCTCGGCCTCCTGCGCGGCGTCTCCCTCCACCCACGGCGCAAACGACGCCGCATCCAGTTTCGGGAACGTCAGCAGCAGATTGCCGACGTCGCCCTTGGGATCAATCGCGATCACCGGCACGCCGTCAATCGCGGCTTCCTCAAGCAGATCCAGGCACAGGCCGGTCTTGCCACTGCCGGTCATGCCGACGCAGATCGCGTGTGTCGTCAGGTCGCGCGAATCGAGCAGGTAGGGCTCGGGAGTCGTGGTGCCCGCGGCATCCACCGGACGACCCAGATAAAACAAACCGAGCTTTTCGAAGTCAGTCATGGGGATGCCTTCATCCTGACACACGTTTGTTGCTGCAGCGTGGTGGAACCGTTGCAGCCGTGGGCGATGCTTCCCCGCGATGGCCCTTCTGACACCCTTCTCACGCGCGTCATTCAACCTGGTCCATCGTCATCGCCTGGTCTACAACACCTGTTGGGAAGACCCCCGGCTCGACCGCGAGGCATTGGCCCTGACCGAAGACGACACCGTCGTGGCGATCACCTCGGCGGGGTGCAACGTGCTCGACTACGCACTTGACGAGCCCGCGCACATTCACGCGGTCGATCTGAACCCGAGACAAAACGCGTTGCTGGAACTCAAGCAGGCAGGGATCAGGGCGCTCGACCACGACGATTTTTTCGCGCTGTTTGGACAGGGACAACACCCGGGCTGGCACGACCTGTATCGGTCACGCCTGCGTGAACAGCTGTCGCCGTGGTCCGCGCGGTTCTGGGACCTGCACGGCGGGTTCTTCAGCGGAGCCTCCGGCCGGGGGACGTTCTATTTCCACGGGACGACAGGTCTGGTCGCGTGGGTCATCAAGGCGTATCTCGATCGGGTCATCCGCGTGCGCGAGGATGTGCAGGCACTACTGAACGCGCACTCGATCGAAGACCAGCAGGCGATTTATGACCGGCGGCTGCGTGTGCAGCTGTTTCAGCCGCTCGTGAAATGGCTGCTGGGACGCGACTCCACGCTGGCGCTGGTGGCGGTGCCCCGGCCGCAACGGGAACACCTCGAGCGTGAATACCGGTGCGGCATTGCGGACTTCATCGCCGAGCGTGTTGAACACGTGTTCACCAGATTGCCGATGGCCGACAACTACTTTTGGCGGGTGTATCTGCAGGGCCACTACGACAAGAGCTGCTGCCCCGAATATCTGACGTCCGAAGGCTTTGCTCGCCTGAAGGCCGGTCTGGTCGATCGCGTCACCACCCACACGACCTCTGTCGAGCAGTTTCTCCGGCAACACTCGTCGCCGGTCTCGGCCCTGGTGCTGCTCGACCACATGGATTGGTTGTGTGGCCCGGACCTGCCCGCACTGCAGAGTGAGTGGCAGGCCATTGTCGACCACACGACCCAGGGCGCGCGAGTCCTGTGGCGGAGCGGCGGACGCCACACCGATTTCGTGGATGCCCTTCAGGTACAGGTGCGCGGTCGGCACCGGACGGTGGGGAGCCTGCTCACGTATTCGACTGAGTTGACGTCCCGACTTCATGAGATGGACCGTGTGCACACGTATGGCAGCTTCCACCTTGCTGACGTCACGTGTTGATCCGGCAGACCTGGCGGGACCTTCGCACGTTGTCCCAACTCGCGCGGCCGTCGCGCCGCGCTGGACCACTCGCGGATCGCCTCGAGGACTTCTACCGCGGACAGGCCGACGACTACGACGCGTTCCGGCAACGACTTCTTCCCGGTCGCCGCGAGCTGATCGGCCGCTTGCCCCTGGCACCCGGCTCGGTCTGGATTGATCTCGGCGGTGGCACCGCACACAACCTGCTGCACGCCGGCCCTGGGCTCGCCGCCCTCCGGCAGGTCTACGTGGTGGACCTCACGCCTTCGTTGCTCGCGATCGCCCGGCAACGCTGCCGTGACCAGGCCTGGACCAACGTCACGCTGATCGAAGGTGACGCGACCGACGTCAGGCTCCCGTCCGGAAGCGCCGACCTCGTGACCTGTTCCTATTCGTTGACGATGATTCCGGAGTGGCGCGCGGCGGTGAGCGAAGCGTGGCGGCTGCTCACACCCGGAGGCACATTCGGCGCGGTGGATTTTTTTGTCGCGCCCCACCACCCGCGGATCACCAGGCGGGTCTGGCCCTGGTGGTTCGCGCACAGTCATGTCCATCTGAGCGCCGACCACGTGCCGTTTCTGCAGCGACGTTTCGTGACGTCTTCACTCGACGAACACCGCACCAGACTGCCGTATGTGCCGGTCGGCCGGGTGCCGTATTACTGCTTCACCGGCGTGAAGCAGGCTGTCACTCCGTAGTCGGAATCGGTGAGGGCTCCGGCGGTGGCCACGCGACCGAGGTCGGCTCGCCCGTCACCTGGTCGCGCCATTCGAGAATCTGCGCGAGTGGGCGACGCAGTGGCTGCCAGGCCAGGACGCGCACGGTGGACATCACCGACCGCAACCACAGCGGACCGCCGCGGGGCCAATGGTGCGACAGCGGTGTCAGCCCCTGCGAGGTGAGGCACGAGACACGGTCGGTCCATCGCTGCCAGCCGTCCGGATAGTGCCGGTAGGCCGAGACGACATCCGCCACGGACGCGATCGTGCGACCGATCACATGTTCTCGATATTCGGGCATCGTGATTACCGTGCTGACCCCGGCCTTGATTTCGTGCACAAAGCCGGTGAACGAGCTCGCATGGCTCAAATTGATCAGGGCATTGGGGGCACAGGCGTGTCGGTCACCGCCGGAGATCAGCGGGTGTCCCGTCTCACGCGCCAGGGCGACGGTCTCGAGGTTTTCCCCCCAGGATCGGTAGCCGTTGAGTTCGAGTGCGTGCATCAAATGCCCGTAGTCGGCAAGAAATCCGTTGAGCGTGTGCTGGTGTGCGGTGGCGCCGACGGCGGCGAGGTCCCACATGGGATGGTTCAGCACCACGAGAATATCGTCGGTGGAGGTGAGGTCAACGAGGATGTCCTCGAGGGATTCACTGTCCGGATCGTCGGTGAACGCTTCGAGGCGATCAAACCACTCCCGCCCCGACGCAGGCGGAAGGTTGTGGATCCCGAGATGGAGAAAGCCTCGTCCCAACGGCGCGGTCCATTCACACGACAGCGGTGAGCAGCGCGGGCTGAAGGTCCGTTGAAGTTCGAGTCCGGCCTCAATGCTGTCGTGGTCGGTGACCGACACGATGGGGGACAGCCCCATTTTCGTGATCTGACTCGCCTCGGAATCAAACACCGCGCGCGGGCTCACGGGTGGATGCCACCAGCCCTTGGAAAAATCCACACGTGCGCCCGACTGCGCCTGATGGTGCTGGAGCTCCTGATCAAACAACTGCCCCACCACGGGAATCTGCGCGATGTAGTGCGGGAGATGCGCCAGGCTCTCTCGTGAGTGATGGGTATGTGCGTGGAGTGACACACCGGACAAGAACTCACGGCTCACATCAAGGGACTTCTTCCAGGCGCGTAGCTCAGTGGGTAGACCGCGTCGTGATACAGGTCGCATGTTCACCTCTGAGGCATGAGCGTAGGGACAGGGCGCAACGGCCAGTCGACGGCGCTGCTACGTGCGTGTGAACTTTCGCAATTTACGATCGCGTGCCCATTCCGACATGCCGATGTCACGTACGGGTGTGATTCTCACGGTGTTCGCGGCAGGATTGTCCGGCCGGCCCGGGGACACAGGCGGATGTCCTGTCCTTCCCGCAACGGGCCGATGCCGGACAGCCTCCGCGACCTCCACCCCTTCAGGAGGACCCTGTGCCGACCGTCGCGATCATCACCGACAACGATTTTGACAAGGTGACGGGCGTGACCACCACGCTCAAGGCCGTCCTGCGTCACGCGCCGTCCGACCTCCGCATCCGCGTGTATACCGCTGCCGATCTCGCCGTGGACCAACCCGACTACTGCGCGATGGCGTCCTGGGGTGTCGGATTGCCGTGGTATCCGGAGATGCGGATCTACTGGCCACACGTGCAGCGACTGCGACGGATGCTCGCGGCCGACGGGGCGCAGGTCCTCCACATCACCACGCCCGGACCGATGTGCCTGGCGGCCCGCTGGTTGTGGCGGCGCACGCACATGCCGATGATCGGCAGCTATCACACCCACCTGGGTGACTACGTCACCACCTACAGCGGATCGGGCGCGCTCGGACGCGGACTCGAAACATACATGCGGTGGCTCTACTCCCCGTGCCGAACCGTGCTCGTGCCGTCAGCGGCGACGCGTACGCGCCTGGAAATGGGCGGCTACCCCACCCACCAACTGCAAGTGTGGTCACGAGGCGTCGAGACCAGTTGTTTTCAACCCGCCGCGCGTTCGGCGGTCCTGCGCGAATCGTGGGGGGTCGGCGATCGTCGACCGGCCATCCTGTATGCCGGCCGGTTGTCCTCAGAGAAGGGCCTCGCGCTGATGGGCCCTATCCAACAGGCGCTGCTGCGGCACGGCATCGCCCATCGTTTTGTGTTTGTGGGTGACGGCCCGATGCGGCCGGCGCTGGAAGCCATGTGCCCCGACGCGGTCTTCCTCGGCAGCTTGTCGCCGGCCGGCGTCGCGCAGGCGATGGCCTCGGCCGATGCGTTCGTGTTCCCGAGTGCGACCGACTCACTCGGCAACGTGGTGCTCGAGGCACAAGCGTGCGGACTCCCGGTCCTGGTGACCGATCAGGGCGGCCCTCAGGAACACATGGTGCACGGATCGACCGGCTGGGTGTGCCCCGCGGGTGACGCCGCGGCCTTCACCGATCGTCTCGCAGCGCTATTGAGTGACGCCAGCCTGAGGCGGTCGATGGGGCACGCCGCCGTCACCTATGCCACGTCGCGAAGCTGGCCCGTCGCCCTCGCGCCGCTGTACGACGCCTGGCGCGATGCCGCCACCGACGCCGGCCGCGCTCGACCGCGCGCCGCAGGGGCGACCGCATGAGCTGGACCGTCGCCTGGAACTGGAAGTCTGCGGTCGTCAGCTCGTTGTGCCGCGCGTCCATCTTTTTTGTCATCAATATTTCCGCCGGATGGGACGCGGCCTTCGCCGCGATGCAGGTCGAGTTCGCCTACCGTGCAGTCGCGGCGGGATTCTACGGATCACTCACCCAATACTTTGCGCGACTCCACGCCGAACGCCGCGCCACGTGGGCCGCGACACTGATCGTGCCGGGTGTGGCACACCTGGTTGAACTGGGTGTCCACGCGTGGGCCGGCACGCCGGTCCTCGGGTGGAGCATCGTCGGCTCTGTCGCCTTCAGCATGATGACCACACGCTTCAATCTGTTTGCGATGCGCCGCGGCGCCTTGACCGTCGGCCACGGCAGCGCCTCCTGGTGGCAGGATCTGCGGGCGATGCCTGCGATGGTTGTCGCCTTCTTTCGTGTCTCGTCTTAGGCCCCTGTTTGTGCCCAAACGCAGCGTCCACTTCACCAACGCCTGGCACGGTACCTCCGGCGGCATCCGCACGTTCTACGAGGCGCTGCTCGTCGGCGCCGAACAACATCGCCGCCATCTCGCCTTGGTTGTGCCTGGACCGAAGACCTCGTGCCAGCGCCTCGGTGAGTTTGCGCGCATCTATTCGATACGCGCTCCGCACAGTCCCGTGTTTGACCGTCGCTACAGGGTGCTGTTGCCGCACCGGTATGTCGGCGCCTCGCGGTCCGCTGTCTGGCGGCTGCTCGCACGTGAGCAGCCGGACGTCGTCGAGACCTGCGACAAATACGCGCTGCCCTTTCTGAATGGCCTCGTCAAACGGCGGGCCGGCGACGGCCCTCGCCCGACACTCATCGGCCTGAGCTGCGAGCGCATGGACGACAATATCCGCGTGTGGCTCGGCAGTGGCCGCCTGGCCGACGCGGCCACGCGCACCTATTTGCGCCGGGTCTATCTCCCACTCTTCGACGGCCATATCGCCAATTCCGAGTACACCGCGCAGGAACTCCGCACCATCGTCGACACCTATGCCGCCAGTGATTGGCGACTGCGACGACTACAGACGCTGATCCGTGTTGGGCCGATGGGTGTGGACCTGAACGGCTTCAGCCCAGCGCGGCGATCGGACGCGATCAAGCGACAGTTGCTGAAATCCCTTGGTGGCGTTCCGGACTCGACACTCCTGGTGTATGCCGGTCGTGTTTCTCCCGAAAAACACGTCATGGGGTTGCCGACGATGATTGGGCAGCTGGTCGCGCGCGGAATAGACGCGCGCCTGATTGTCTGCGGCGACGGGCCGCTGCGGGCCACGTTGGAGCGGTCTGCTGCGCAGGAGGCACCCGGCCGGATCTCGGTACTGGGACATGTACCTCGCACGACACTCGCCGGCATCCTCGCGAGCGCCGATGTCTTTGTGCACCCCAACCCACGGGAACCATTCGGGATCGGCCCTCTCGAAGCCATGGCATCGGGCCTTCCGGTCGTGCTGCCCCGAGCGGGCGGCGTGCTCACGTATGCGACAGATGCGAACGCGTGGCTGACGACTCCGGATGCAGAGGGCCTGGCGGGCGGGGTGAGCAATCTGCTGGCCCGGCCTGTGCTGCGGCAACAACGCCGCACAGTCGCGCTTGAGGATGTCAAACGTCTGGCGTGGCCGGCGGCCGTCGCCACGTACTTCGATCACTACGACACGATCGATGAGACTCGTCGATCGCGGTCGGGCCAGCCCTCACGGCACCCCGACCTCGAGGTCACCCTCGCGCACGTTTGCGGGGAGCCGCGGCCTTGACCGGACGCTCGGAAATCGCTTTTGCCGCCTTCTTCTTGTTCGCCGAGACGCGTTCGAGACTCTGACGCAGCGCTTCCATGAGGTTGACCACCTTGGGCGGCGCCTCATCCATCGGCGCCACGATCTCTTCGCCCGCGATCTTGGCGTCGATGATGCGGCGCAATTCTTCCTGGTAGTTGTCCTTGTACTGCGTGAGGTCGCCGCCGACCTCGAAGTTGCCGATCACCTGTCGCGCCAGCTTCAGCTCGTCCGGCTTGATTTTCGCCGGCACGGTCCTGAGCTCTTCGATCTCGGACATCGCGCGCACTTCGCTCGCATGGCGAAGCGTATACATCACCAGTCCGCTCTCACGCGGACGAATGGCGACCAGGTACTCCCGACCGTAGAGCGCGACCTTGCCGACTGCGGCCTTGTCCTGCATGCTCTCGCGCATCACGGCAAACGCATCGGCCGCCACCTGCCCATCAGGCGCCAGGTAATAGGGGCGCTCGATATACACCGGGTCGATGACGCTGGCATCGGTGAACTGCACCACGTTGATCACGCGCGTGGACTCCAGCTTCACCTTCGCGAGGTCG
>Ga0163151_10006574_pt1 | contig 14092 bp, 7 predicted proteins | sample OliLakLV19MP5IB2_FD_145596 | JGI IMG/M metagenome (GOLD analysis project Ga0163151, IMG submission 145596) | Freshwater microbial mat bacterial communities from Lake Vanda, McMurdo Dry Valleys, Antarctica - Oligotrophic Lake LV.19.MP5.IB-2 | ecosystem: Environmental > Aquatic > Freshwater > Lake...
GGGCTCGCCTACGGAGAGAAACGATTCGACCGCGGCTGGCAGACTCCGGGTGTGGGGACCGCTGCCGGAGTCATCATGAAGCAGGAACCCGGTTTGCACGGTGTGAGGCGGCCAGTCGGGCTGCGGCGGTTGCAGGACCGAAGAGAATAGCGCGAGATTCAGGTGCGGCGAATATTTGCCGTCAAAGAGCGGGGACTTCCCCGCCGGCAAACCGAGTTCGCGACGCAGCCGGCGCACGGGTTTCCACCACGGATACGAAACCATTTTCGCGAGGCGGAGGACGAATCGGTTCGCGGTCGGGCCGCCGGATTGGATCAACCGGAGGATGGCCGGACCGGGTAAATGGGACGGGTCGTGGATGGGAAAAAACGAGATGGGGGAGAGCGCGAAATAGGCCCACGGCACGCGCAGGCGTTCGCCTACGATCGCGACGGCGCAGGCCAGTTCACTCGCGATGAACAGGTCGACGCCCGGGGCGATCGCCGCGAGATCCTCATACATGGGGCGTACGGCCGGGTACACGACATCGCGCATCAAGACTTCCGAGCCGCGCCGGCCATCCATGATTCGCTGGATCAGCGCTTGATCGCCAGGCGACAGGTCCGGCCGAACCGGAAGAAAGGGCACACCGGCCGCATCGAGCAGGGCGCGACTGGGTTCGCTGCTCGCAATCGCAACGTCGTGACCGCGGGTCTGCAAACCCCGCGCCAGCGCGATCGCGGGATGCAGGTCGCCGAGCGAGCCGTAGGTTACAATGACGATGCGGGACATGATCACGAGTTTAGTTCGCTCACTCCGGGCGGGGGGAACTCAGGCGATGGACCGCCGCGAATTGCCCGGCGTGGCACCGGTGCAATCGAACTCAAAAAGTCATTCATCTTTCAACCGAACAGGCCGGCCCGGCCGCGCGCTGGTGAACGTTGCGTCGCGGATCACCGGCACACCGTTGACGATGACGTCGCTGAACCCGACCGCGTAGTGATGCGGGTCCTCGAACGTGGACGGCGCCGCGACCGTCTCCGGGTCGAAGATAACCACATCCGCAATGAAACCGGGCTTCAGTTCGCCACGATTCTTCAAGCGAAACGTCTGGGCCGGCAGAGATGTCATCTTGCGCACCGCCTCTTCGAGGGAGAGCAGTTTCAGCTCGCGGACGTAGCGGGACAGGACGCGCGCGTTATTGCCGTAGCCGCGGGGGTGCGGGACGCCGTCCTGATATTTCCGCGGACCCGAATCCGACGCGATCATGGTGTGCGGAAGCGCCATGAATTGCTGCAGATCGGGTTCGTGCATGCCGTGGAAAACGCCTTGCGCGCCGCCCTTCGCCACGATCTCGAGCACGGTTTCGATTTGGGCATCGAGCGTATCCGAATTGTGGATAAGCTGGGCGGCCTGGGGCACTGTCTTGCCGTGCAAGCGCGGGTCCGGACGGTAGCTCGCAATCACAGCGTAGGTGTAGTCAGCGCGCGCCGCTTGGCGCAGGCTGGCCTTCATTTGCGTGATGATGCGCGCCTTCTGTTCGGGATCGGCGAGCCGCGCGGTAAAGGCCTTGGTGCCACCTTCGCGGGCCGAGGCCGGCACGAGTGTGGCAATGCCCGTGCTCGAGGCGGTGTAGGCGTACTGATCCTGGGCGATATCGAGCCCTTCGGCGCGTAACGTATCGAGAAATGCGATCACCTCGTCGGCGCGTCCCCACGCCAATGGTCCACTCAACTTGAGATGGGAAACCTGCGCGCGGATCCTGGCTTCGCGGGCGATGCGCGCGAGTTCGTTGAGCGAGTCGAAGATTTGCGGATGCGATTCGCCACGCATGTGGCTGACATAGATCCCGTCGTGCGCGGCGACGACTTTCGCCAGCTCGATAATCTCTTCGGTCTTGGAGAACGTGCCCGGCAGATAGATCAAGCCGGTGCTGAGGCCCACGGCGCCGTCGGCCATCGCTTGACGAACGAGGCTCCGCATTTGGTCCAGCTCGGCCTCGGTGGGCGGGCGCATGAAACTGCCGCCCATGACGTGTCCGCGCACCGAGCCCTGACCGAGGAGCGTGCCGACATTGAGGGCGACGCCGGTGCGGGTGATCCCGGCGAAATAGGCCGCCACATCTGTTTCCGAGCTGCCGCAGTTTCCACTGATAATGGTGGTGACGCCCATGCGGACGAAATTTTCACCGAGTGGAAGCGCGGTGATGTTTTCGGAATGCGTGTGCACATCGATGAACCCGGGGGCGATGACTTTCCCGGTCGCGTCGATTTCGACCCGGCCGGTGGCGGCGATCCTCCCGATGGCGGCGATGCGATCACCGCGAATGGCCACATCGCCAACGATCGCCGGGGAGCCGCTTCCGTCGATCACCCGGCCGTTCCGGATCACAATATCGTAGGCTTGTGCGGCGAGCCGCAGCGAGCCACCGGCGAACACGAGAAGCGCCAGGAGGAATAGTTTCATGACGAGGGAAAAGCGGAAAATTGGAAAATCGGGAAATGGAAAAACTCGGAGTGCGGAAGGTACTTCTTTCCCGCGGGAGACCGCGAGCGAGCTCGGGCCCTACGACCTCAAACCTGAGCTCACGAATGAGCGCTCGAGGACGAAAATTTCCACGCGAGGATGCGGCTGTTTTTTTGGCCGTGGGCAACGTCGATCGTCCTGACCTCCGTGGCCTTCACCGCCGCGAGAGCGCGATAAAGCGCCGGCAGTGTTTCCCGTTTGGATACGAGGGTGGTGAACCATCCGCAGAGTCCGGGTTGCTCCGCGCTTTGCGCGATCATCCGCTGGATGAAACCGGACTCTCCGCCCTCGCACCACAGCTCGTGGTTGCGGCCGGCGAAATTCAGGACGGGCTTGGTGACTTTCCTGCCGCGGAGGTTTCTCGCCTTGCGCAGCGCACCGGCTGCCGCCTCCTCCGGCGAGGCGTGGAAGGGGGGATTGCAAATCGACGCCGCGAAACGTTCGCGTGGTTTCGCGATGCCGCGAAAGAGGTCGAGGGCCGAGGGTTGCAGGCGGCACTCGATCAGGTCGGCGAACTTGGGATTGGCCGCGACGATTTGGCGGGCCCAAGCGACAGCGATCGGATCGATGTCCGTGCCGACAAAGCTCCAGCCGTACTCGCTCGCACCAATGATGGGATAAACACAGTTCGCACCAACGCCGAGATCGAGCACCGCCACTTTCCGGCCCCGCGGAATGCCCCTTGAGCTAACGTCGCTCAGCAAGTCGGCGAGATGGTGGATGTAATCGGCGCGACCCGGAATGGGCGGGCAAAGATAACCCCGCGGGAGGTCCCAATGCGCGACGCCGTAATCACGTTTCAACAACGCCTGGTTCAGCGTCATGACCGCAGCCGGGTCGGCAAAATCGATCGTCGGCGTGCCGGTCGGGCTCGGGCGCACAAATGGCGTCAGCGGCGGGCAACTTTCGATCAGGCCTGGAAAGTCGTAGCCCGCGGCGTGCCGATTGCGGGGATGCAGGCCGCGCTTCTTGAGGGAAGGGGTGGCAGGTGACGCGGATCTCATGGCGAGAGCGCAGCGTGATCCGTGCACGAGCGCGAGCCAAGCGATGCGTTTATCGTGTGGGACGCGACCCGGATTGACCGGTGGGTTGCTGAAAGGGGTCGAAATGTGACTTCGATTTGGGTCGTCGGGTGGCCGAGCCCGGCCTTGAGGAGGGACGACATCTTGCTCACGTGGAGGATATTACCGGCTTAGTGCCTTCGCGCCCTGCCTTTGTTTTGTGTTCTCGGCGGGTCCGTGGTTTGGTTTGCCTGAACATGTCATCCCACCTTCTGCAACGTCTCAGTGCCCGGGCCTTCGCGGCCGGTCGGCGCTTTCTCGCGAGCAGTCGCATGTGGATTGACGCCCGACCGGGTTTGGCGGCGTGGGTTTATCCCTCGGCGGAGCAATCGGCCGAGGACGATTACCGCGATCATAACGGTCGGATGTTTGCCGGCTTTCATGAGCAGGAGCGAATGCTGGCGGATCGGCCGCGCATGAGTTTCTACCACGCGGCGATCACGCGTCACATTCAACCCGGTGACCGCGTCATCGATTTGGGCACCGGAACCGGCATCCTCGCGGCCTTGGCGGCACGTCGCGGGGCGGCTCATGTTTACGCCATCGATCACTCCGATATTCTAACTCATGCCCGAACGCTGGCGGTGGAGAATCAGATCGAGAACGTCGAATTCATCGCAATGCACAGCACGAAGTTCACAGTGAGTGAGCCCGTCGACGTTATCCTGCACGAGCAGATGGGCGACTGCCTCTTTGACGAATCGATGGTGGCAAACGTGACCGATCTGCGCGATCGCGTGCTCAAACCGGGCGGCCTGATTCTTCCGAGCATTTTCGAGTTCTATTGCGAACCGATCAAGATCAACGATGACCGGCTCGTGCCCTTCATTTGGGAACTCGATGTCCACGGCTATGATTACTCAAGCCTCGAGCGGAACCGGCCGCAGGAGACGAGTTATTATCATCTCGCCAGCAGTGATCTGAATCTCGTCGACCATTTTCTCGGCGAACCGCAGCCGGTGTTATCCATCGATCTGCACACTCTCAACGAAACCGATTTGTCGCACGAGATCACCTTCACGCGCACGGTCGTGAATGCGGGGCGGCTCGATGGGTATGCGGTTTTCTTCCGGGCACGGGTCGATACTGATCTCTCGCTCAGTTCCGATCCGTTGGATGCGGGACGCGCGCCGCATTGGGGCTTCCGGATCCTGCGGACGGAGCGCGATGATTTCGAAGTCGGCGATGAAATCGAAGTGCGCCTCACCGTCGGCCGCTGGCCCGAGCTCAACAGCTGGCGCTGGAGTCATGTGAAACGCGCCGCTGCCAGCTCAGGGCTGGCGGCGCACGGACGTTGCTAAGTCTGACGGGAGCGGCAGTCGGCAATCGTGGTCCCCGGGAGTCGTCCCATGTCGACTGGTTCAGCATCGTGGCCGCCGGGTTTGTTTCACGTCCGGGGCGTGATGAGTGTTCCTCACGTGCTGGTGGATGGCGACGGCGTCGTTCTGCTCGATCCGGGTTTTCCGGGCGACGACCGGCGGATCCGCCGGGTGATGGAGAAAATCGGAGTCGGAGCCACAGACGTGCGGGCGATTCTTCTTACGCACGGGCATCTGGACCATGCGGGAAGCGCCTTCGAGTTGAAAGCGTGGACGGGTGCGCCGGTGTATGCGCATCCGCTGGAACAGGCGCACCTTGACGGCGTGTATCCGTATACTGGATTCTCACGCGTATGCGGGGTGCTGGAGGCGGCGGGCCGGGCGGTGACGGCGTACCGACCGGTGACAATTGATGTGCCGATCGCCGACGGCGACGAGCTGCCGTTCTGGGGTGGGCTCCGGGTCGTCCATCTGCCAGGACATACTGTGGGGCACTGCGGCTTTTATTCGGCGAAGCACGATCTCTTGTTTTCGGGCGATCTCTGGGTGCGGTTTTTGATGCGGACGCAGATGTCTCCGCGAATCTTCTCGGACGATATCAGGCTCGTCCCCGGGAGCATGCGGAAAGCGCGGGCGATTGGGGCGCGCTGGGTGGTGCCGGGACACTATAGCGTGCCGAATGCGACGCACCTTCGCGCGCGCTTTGAGGAGCTCTGTCTCGAGCTCGACCGCCGGAAGAACCGGCGGGTGATTTGAGCGGAACGGAGCGTTGCGGGCGGCGTGCCCGCGGGGGCACGCCTACCTTGGAAAAACCGCGTCGCTATCTCTGCTTACAGGAACCCGAGATTGGGTTTCGCGAAGCGGCCGATGTTTGGAAGCACGAGCGGCAGGTCGGCGGCGCTGACGCCGAACCAGGTGGCGAGGGTCGCGGCGTATTCGTCGACGCTGGTGGTCGGGATCCAGCGGCCCTGAGTGGTGTCGTCGGGACCGCCGATGGTGAGCACGGGCATCTTGCCGTAGATCTCGGTGCCTTTGACGGCGCCGCCGACGACGAATTGATGATTGCCCCAGCCGTGATCGGAGCCGTCTCCATTGGATCGATACGTGCGGCCGAAGTCGGACGAGGTGAAGAGCGTGACTTGCTCGGAGGCGCCGAGTTCAGCGGTCGCGTTTTGAAACGCGTTCACCGCCTGGCTGACCTGCGCGAGGAGATTGGCGTGGGTGCCGGTCGTTGGGGTGGCATTGACCAGCTGTGAGGCATGCGTGTCCCAACCGCCGAGCTGCACGAAAAAGACCTGACGTTTGAGGCCCAAGGTAGGGGCGGCGGCAATGAGGCGGGCGGCCATCCGGAGCTGGTTTCCCGCCGTGGTATTGGGGAAGGTGGTCGCGATCGTGGGCGAACCGCTGAGTACGGCGTTGAGCAGTTCGGCGTCGTTGATGGCGCTGTGGGAGATGCCGGCGAACGCGGCATCGAAAAGCGCGGTTTGCGACTGGGCGAACAGCGCCTTCTGCGTCTGAAAGCGCACGAACTCCGTTCCTGACGTGGCGGTGCTGCCGGAGAGAGCGACAGCGCCGCCGGTACCCACGGCGTACTGGCTGACTTTCGATCCGACCTGGAAATAGTTTTTCCCGGCCAGGCTGATCGACATGGAGATCTCGTTGTTCGTGTTGAACGCGTTGACGAGGTCGGCGAGGCGGCCTCCCCAGCCGGTGGTGCTGGGGCGGTCGGGCACACTGTTCTGCCACTGCACTTGCTGATCGCTGTGCGAGAAAAGCTGACGCGGCAGCGGCACCGAGTTGGTCTGCCATTGAGCGCGGGTTGTCGGGTAGACCAAGGTGCCCACATTGGCCATGATCGCGGCCTGGCCGGAGTGAAAAAGTGAATGCAGTTCCGGCACGGCCGCGTGCAAGGCGAACGAGCGGCCATCGGATGTGGTCTTGGGCACGAGCGAGAGCAAATCCGTGCGGGGCAGCGCGAGGTTCGCACGGGCGGCGGCGTAAGCAGCGTATCCACTGGTGTCGGACGGCACGATGAGGTTGTTGGCGTCGTTGCCGCCGTTGAGGAACAGGCACACGAGCGCCTTGTAGTCCGACGGATGCGCGCCGGACCGGGCGGGTGGTCGCGGGCCGTTGGCGGGATTTGCCACGGCACCCATCAGGCGAAGATTGGCAAGGGTGGAGAGCAGGCCGGTGGCACCGACGGCGGCGCAGCAGGCAGAGCCAATGAACTGGCGGCGCGAGAAGTCAGGGGCGGCGGTGGATTTGCTCATGACGGAGAAAGGGCGAAGAAGGGGGCGTATTTGAAACTTAATTACGTCGAAGGACGTACGTGCGGGTGGTCGCGAGGTGATTACTTCTGGACCGCCGCGTCGGGCGACGTGAGCACCAGCAGAACGGCGCTGCGGACCCGATCGAGCGCGTTGGTGGAAGACGGGAGGGCGGCAAGGCCGGCCGCAATCCTAGCCTGTGCTTCCAGGGCGAGTGTGCCCTGCGTGAGCAGCAGATTGAGGTGGTTAAGGAGTGCGGGAACGTCGCTCACCAATGTTTGTTCGAAAGAGTAATCGGGCATCAATGTCGCCGAGGCTTGGGCGATTTGCGTCGGATTGGCGGTGCCGGCGGGGACGTTATTGGCGACCACGAACGAGCGCAGACTATTTGGCACGAGGGTCGCGTAAGTATCGTCGGTAATCTCGAATTCGGGGGCGACGAGGCCCGCAGCCGCGAGCGGTCCGGGCAGGACGTAATCAGGTCCGAAGAAGTTAAAGACGGTGGGCGAACGCAAGGGAGCCTGGGCGAGTGCAGTCTGCGTGTTGGTAAGGAGGGTGGACGAATTGGCCGTAGCCGATCTCGCGGGCGCTGCGTAGGTGGACGTGCCGGTGATCGGGACATCGTTGAGTAGCACGAGGTGGCCGGAGTAGCGACCGGAGTTCGCGGTGGCGTTGAACGCCCGGAGGAACGCGGTGAGGCGCAGGATCGGTTCCTTGAGTTTTCCGGACGTGGGGTTGGCGGCCACGAGGGGCGAGCGGGCTTCAAAATCCGTGAGAACTGCCCGGACGACGGCCGCGAGGTCACCGCGCACGCCGGAGCCGTTGTTCACAAACTTCTGCGCGACGCGATAAACGTACGCGGGGCTCGGATTGCTGGTGACCAGGCGCTGAATGAGGCGGCGGGCAATGAACGGAGGCGTATTTTGATGTTCGAAAAGTGCGTCGAGCGCGATTTCGAGATCCTTCGTCCCGCCAAGACCGGCGGACACGGACGCGGCCCGCACCGGGCTGAGGTCCTTGGCGCCGTCCTCATGCCAGTCGGGAAAGAGCTGCAGGGGATTGTAGTAGTTGCGTCCCGCCGTGCGAAACGCCGTAGGATTGGTCGAGGTCGAAGGATACGCCCACCCCGTGAAGATCTTTGCCATCTCCGTGATGGTTTTCTGATTGTACGTCGGGATTGGCAGGCCGTCCTCGCCGAGGATCAAGGTGCCATCCGGCTGCAGCTGATTCAGCCCGATGGTGAAGAGCTGCATGATCTCGCGCGCGTAATTTTCGTCGGGCGTGGTGCCGGTGGCCGGGTTGGCTTTCGCATTCCGCAGCGAGCTGAGATATTCGCCCATCAGCGGGTTGAGCGTCACGGTTTCCAGCAGCGTGCGGAAGTTGCCAAAAGCCCCGTTGCCGAGGAGATCGTAGTATGCCGCGAGAGGCTGGGCCCGGCTGTCGTCGCCGAGGCTTACGTCGGACACGACAAAGATCTGACTCAACGCAAAGACCATTCGCTGCCGCAATTGATCGGGCGCGGTCAGGGCGTGCTTCCACCAGGCGGCCTGGCGATTCGGTGGGTGAATGGCATTGAAGTTTGAAACACTCGGGCTGCCGCCAAAGGTCGCGTGATCGGCGATCACGGCGGCGCGATGGGAACTGAAGGGGAGGGCGAGTTGAGCCGTGATCCAAGCGTCGATGCTGCCGCCCGTGAGAGCGTCGATTTCGCTCTTCTTGGGACCAAAGGTGGCCTGCGTCAGAAAGCGCGCGGCCTCGATCGAGCTGACATTGGTGAGTGCCACCGTCGGGGGCGGTGCCGGCGGGGTGAAGACCTGCGATCCCGCGCCCTGGACAAACGTTCCACGCACCTCGCCTTGCGGAAACGTGGCGGTATCGAGACCGACGTAGATATTGCCGTTTTTCAGGGCCTCGAGCAGTTGCGCGCTCGAATAGTTGCCCGTGGCTGGGAAGAGCCAGTGCGCCGTGCCGGATGAGCCATAGGGCAGGCTGAAAACAAAGTCGCCACCCGGGCTGATCCGGAGATGGGCGGAGACGACGCTTGAGCTTAGATTCGAAACCGAGGTGCTGATCGCGGCGAGTTTGCCATCGGCGCTCAGAAGGATCGTGGCGGTGCCGGAGGCGGTGGAGCCGAGCGCGCTCGTTTCAGGGCGAATGTTTGCCACATAGAGGGTCGCAGGGGAGTCGGTGATCGTGACCGTGGCCGAACCGGGATAGCCGAGGACGTAATTCGAGTCGGTGAGAAGGGAGACGACGACCGTGTCGGTGCCTTCGGTTTGAAGATCCGGATTTACCAAGACGGGGAGGGTCGCGCTGCTGGCGCCGACCGGAATCGTGATCGTGCCGGGGAGCGTCAGGTAGTCGGACCCGTTCCCCGCTGATCCGCCGATGCCGTAGCGCACGGTCAGCGGGAGGGCCGTTGCGCCGGAGCGGGTGAAAACAAACTCGCCGTTGTTGCTGCCGCTTTCGTCCGCGGTGGCCTTGAGTGCCGCGACGGTGACGATCGCCGGTTGGAGCGGGGAGAGATCGTAAACCTCCACGATGGCGAGGCCACTCCCGCCGGCGATGTCGGTGGCCTGCACGGTGTAATTGCCGGGAGGAAGGTCGATCAGCAGGGCTGCGTCCCGGCTTCCCTGCGGGAAGGCGAACGCGCCATTGGCCTGGAACACGGACGTCAATGTGTTGCCGCTCGCGGTGCCCGAGCCGACGGGAGAGCCCCAGTCGTCGTTCGTGGCGATGACGACTGCCGGACTGGTATCGGTCCGGGTCAGCGTTAAACTGGGATTAGGCAGAAAGCCCTGAACATTCAACTGAGCCAAAGCGGGACCGGCCGCGCGAATCAGGAGTTTACGAGTGCCGCCGCCGGGCGTGATGACAAAGCCCGGTGTCAAAACCCCGGCCGTGCCTCCCACTTGGGCGAGGGTGGAGAGATTCACAAATTTGCCGCCGGTGGTACCGACTTCGTAGACCTCGACGAGCGCGATCCCGCTGGTACCGCCCATGCCGCTTACTCGTGCGGTGTAGGAACCGGGTGCGAGGGTGATGACGATCGCAGCGTCTTTGCTGTTCGGCGTAAGGGAGAAGGCCCCAACCGCGGCAAACGTGGCAGCATCGGCCACGTTCCAATCGTCGTTTTCGGCGACGATCAGCGTCGACGAACCGGGACCGAAGACCGTGAGCGCAGGATTCGCCAGAACGCCGGCAACCCCGAACGCCGTCTGCAGCGTCGGGCCCACGGCGCGAATCACCACCTGCTTATTCGTCGTACCGGTGACAACGAAACCGGCGGTCAACGTTTCGCCGCCGGTACCCACGCGAGCGAGAGTCGAGACGTTGGCGAGGCGGGGTTCCTGGGCGGACAAGATGGCCGGTCCGAGCACGACGAGCGCGCACGCGAAAACGGCACGACGTATGCGGACGAAGCAGAGGAGTTTCATGCGAAAGGGGCAGGGGTAAGGTGAAAGATCAGCGGGTGTTCTCCTCAAGACGCTGATGATCGTCTCTGGTAACAGTCAACTGAAGACGATCCTGCCCGGTCGGCACAAAGCACTGCCATCCCGCGGGTTTCGCGCGGAATTATGGATCTTTGCTGATTTCAGTGGATAAACGCGAGGCAGGCGTGCATCGGAATTGAACAGGAGCTAACAAAGAAAACGAAGGTGGGCGCCAGGAAAATGGGATCTTCGTTACCTTATGTTCCTTCTTCTGTGCTCACCGGACAGAGAGGAACCGAATCTGTGGCTTCAAATCTGATCTCAAAGGTTCAGTCCGGGCGGGATAGATTAGCGGAGATCAGCGGAGATTAGCGTTCCTCCGGGTCTTTTCCGTCACGATCCCGGACTTGGAAAACGCGGCGGCTTCACTCCCAGAATCTGCGCACGAGACGGAAAGACCAAGGCAGGAGGGAACGCTAATCTTCGCTCATGCACGCTAATTTTTCGAACCCCGAAATCTGATCTCAGAGGTTAATTCCGGGAGGAATAGATTAGCGGAGATCAGCGGAGATTAGCGTTCCTCCCGGTCTTTTCCGTCACGATCCTGGACTTGGAAAACGCGGCGGCTTCACTCCCAGAATCTGCGGACGAGACGGAAAGACCAAGGCAGGAGGGAACGCTAATCTTCGCTCATGCACGCTAATTTTTCGAACCCTGAAATCTGATCTCAAAGGTTCAGTCCGGGCGGGATAGATTAGCGGAGATCAGCGGAGATCAGCGTTCCTCCGGGTCTTTTCCGTCACGATCCCGGACTTGGAAAACGCGGCGGCTTCACTCCCAGAATCTGCGGACGAGACGGAAAGACCAAGGCAGGAGGGAACGCTCATCTTCGCTCATGAACGCTAATTTTCGAACGCTGAAATCTGATCTCAAAGGTTCAGTCCGGGGGGGATAGATTAGCGGAGATCAGCGGAGATCAGCGTTCCTCCGGGTCTTTTCCGTCACGATCCCGGACTTGGAAAACGCGGCGGCTTCACTCCCAGAATCTGCGGACGAGACGGAAAGACCAAGGCAGGAGGGAACGCTCATCTTCGCTCATGAACGCTAATTTTCGAACGCTGAAATCTGATCTTCGCTGGTTTCAGTGGATAACCGCGTGGCAGGCGCGCATCGGAATTGAAAAGGAGGTAACAAAGAAAACGAAGGGGTGCGCCCGGAAAATGGGATCTTCGTTTCCTCCGTTATCTTCGGTTCATTCTTCTGTGCTCACCGGAAACAGCGGGGAACCGAAATAATTGCCTCGCTGCGATTCCGACCTGTTCAGCGCTGACGCGGCAAAGCGCCTCCCGTCGGCTTTCCGACCCGGGACCGAGCCCGAGTGGCACGGGAATGCACGGGCGAAGGCGAGCCCATTCGGAGTCTCCCGACTCAGGCACCGGTTCATCTACGGTCCGCCTATCGGGCGGTGCGCAGCTGCACGCTGTCGACGAGGCGGTCCTGCGCCAGGATGTCGGTCGCGACGATGAGCTTGTCGCCGGGCAGAATTCGCTTGATGCGTTGCAGCAAGTCGATCGCTTGCTCGATGGTGTCGCTGGGATCGGCGGCGAGCGGCATCAGAAACGGCTCGACGGATCGCAGCAGACGCAGGTGACGGAACACCTCGGGCGAAGGGGTGAACGCGAGAATCGGTGAGTGCACGGGTCGAAGCAACGCCAAGCCTTGAGCCATGAAGCCGTGCCGGGTAAACGTCACTAGTTTGGAGTTCGGAAGTTCGTTCGCGAGGACCACGGCGGAGTGCAGCACTTTCATCCGCTCGCCGATGAACACGGCTGGCTCTTTCCAGTCGCTGTCGGCTTCGCGTTCGATGCGGCGCGCGATCGTGTCGAGCATCTGCACGCATTCGAGCGGGTATTTGCCGATGGTGGTTTCGCCGGACAGCATGACGCAATCGGCCATCTCGTACACCGCGTTGGCGACGTCCGTGATTTCCGCCCGCGTTGGGACAGGCTGCGAAATCATGGACTCGAGCATGTGGGTGGCGACAATCACCGGGCGGCCTTGAGCAAGGCAGGCGCGGACGGCGCGGCGCTGAATCACGGGCAGCTCCTCGAAGGGGCATTCAATGCCGAGGTCACCGCGGGCGACCATGAGTGCATCGCAGGCGCTCACGATCTCGTTGAGATTATCGATGGCGGATTGATCCTCGATTTTCGCAATGATGCGGACTTTCGATTTCTGCTCCACGAGGAAGCTTCGGAGCAGTTCGATGTCCGCGGCGGCGCGAACGAACGAGAGGGCGAGGTAATCGATTCCTTCTTCCAGCCCCACGAGGGAATCGGCCCGGTCTTTTTCGGTGAATGACGGCAGGTTCACCTTCACGCCGGGAAGGTTGATGTGCCGGCGCGATTTGAGTTCGCCAGGAATGAGCACCCGGCACCGGATGCGCGCGGCGTCTTTTTCGAGCACTTCGAGGCGAAGTAGTCCGTTGTCGACCAGGACGGTGTCGCCAATGGCGATGTCATTCACCAGGTCCTTATAGTTGACGTCGACCGACCGGACTTCCTCGCCGCCACCCTGGCCGGTGCTGTCGCCGGGCTTCACGGTGAAGTCGAAAATCTCGCCCGCCTTCAGTTCAAGGGGGACGCTGAGATCGCCCGTGCGAATTTCCGGACCCTTGATGTCCATCATGATTGCGACGTCACGATCAACGCGCTTGCTGATGGCCCGAATGCGACGAATCACCCCGCGCGTCCAGTCGTGTTTCGCGTGGGCCATGTTGAGACGGATGATATCCGCTCCGGCGAGGATGAGTTTTTCCAGCATCTCCTCGCTCTCCGTGGCAGGCCCCAGCGTGAAGATGATTTTGGTGCGGCGGAACAGATGATTTGCGCTCATGGACGCCGCCATCCGTGCAGTTATCGTGCCGCGGAGCAAGCGTGGGCGGGCGCGTTCCCTGGCATAATGTGCCGCGACCCCGAGTGAGGGGCTAAACCAGATCGTAAAAGGGCGTGCTTTCGCCCTGTTCGACCACCGAAAACTCGCATGCACTGAGCGAGAGCCGCATGGGCGCGAAGACGCTTTCGACCGCCGCGCGCGAGTTACAATCACGCGAAAGATGCGTCAGATAAATCCTTCGCCAGCGCGGGCTCGCCACCGCCGCCAGCAAGTCGTGGGCGGCGACATTCGAGAGATGCCCGTGACGGCCGGAGATACGTTGCTTCAACGACCACGGACGCCGCGTGTCGTTCTTCAACAGTTCCGGACAGTGGTTCGACTCCACCACGACGACTTCACAGTCGCGGATGCATTCGTGAATGTTTTGCGGTGCGTAGCCGAGATCGGTGAGAAACGCGAGGGACCGGCGGGGCGTGAAAAGATCGCCATCCTGACCGTTGGTGAAACGAAACCCCACCGGCTCCTGCGCGTCGTGCGGAACGGCGAAACTCTCGATCAGCAGATCGCGAAAGATGAAACGCGATCCGGTCTGGAAAATCTGCCAGTCGGGT
>Ga0163151_10006575_pt1 | contig 14091 bp, 11 predicted proteins | sample OliLakLV19MP5IB2_FD_145596 | JGI IMG/M metagenome (GOLD analysis project Ga0163151, IMG submission 145596) | Freshwater microbial mat bacterial communities from Lake Vanda, McMurdo Dry Valleys, Antarctica - Oligotrophic Lake LV.19.MP5.IB-2 | ecosystem: Environmental > Aquatic > Freshwater >...
AACTACCGCTGTGCAATTCGGTGGAGCTTTTGCCCAAAGTTCCCGGCCAATAAACGAATCTCAAAGAGCTGCTGCCAATTTTGTTTTCGGCAGTTCTGTGAATCTCAGCGCCGTGAGGCTCGTAGAAACTAACGTCATCAGTGCGCCCACTACACTGGGAAACAACATACGGATACCTCCAGGACAGCCATTGGCAATGGACGTTTTTATTCATGAAATGGGGCATATTTGGCAATATCAAATCAGGGGTGCAGCTTATATTTCAGACTCTGCTGTAGGCCAAGTCGCTGCGACCATTGCAACGGGAGATCGAAATGCAGCTTACAGAACCGATATTATTCCCGGTCAGAGTATTTACCGATATTCGGCTGAGCAACAGGCCACCATTATTGAACGCTGGTATGCAAATACAGCACTCCGTGCTGATCCGGATTACAGCAGGATGATTGGGGAAGTCCGAGCATCACGACCTACTTTGACTGATCTTGATCGATACCAAGAATCTTTATACGGAACTACTGACCGCGACCGGAGATTTGACGACCCTTCTGCCAATCGCGATATGCTGCGTCCCGATCAAGTAGTCCCGCTTGTGCGCATTGAATTTTGATTGGCGATTCCTTCAAAAAAAGTATTTATCACCCATGTTCACCTCAGCAAAACAACCCAACCATCACATAAACAAACCCACTACGGCGAGTAGCTCGTTCTTTGGTGGTGGGCCTGGAGCGCAATTTTTTCAGCCTAAGTTGGTACAACGTAAATCGCATGAATCTGAAGGCCAATCAAAATTGCTGGCCCCTTATTCCTTCGAAGACTCACCTCATACTGGCGAGAAGCAGCCCGTTGCCCAGAAACAATCTGTCCCAAGCCAATGTATCTCCTTGGTTTCATTCAGTGTTACTCCATCTTCCCCAAGTATAAGTGCTCAAACAGGGGGGTGCAGACTTGGGATTGGATACTGCCCCACACCGCGAGGACAGTGTGGCGCGTCATCTACGGGTGTCGTGATGAGTGCTACTGTAAGCGCCCCAGCCAACTGTACTGGGAAGTTGGCATTTGCTCAAAACGTACTTTTCACCAATCGCCGCCGAACAATGACTGACGGGACGCAAGAGTGCATCACTGCCAATGCAGCCCATAGTGACGGTGGTATCCCTTGGAAGAGATGCGAAGTTGATGTAAATGCCCCTGGCAATCATACGATTGAATCCGATGATTGCCCAAATGCACAGTTAGAAGCCAACATGACTTCGACCAACATCAATGAAAGATTCAAAACTTTTCTGCTATGGAAACCAGACGGGCAAACTAGTAGGCAAGCCTTAGCGAATGCAACATGGGGCTGGGGAGCAAGTGCTACTCGTCAACAAACAGGGCAAGGTTGCGCCAAAGATTGGAGTACGTCCAACCCTACTATTACTGCAGGGACTGGAAGTATTTCTCCAGATAGACCAGTCAGTAACCCAAGCATACAAACTGTAAACTATCAACCCTGCACTCCTTAATACCAAGCAATTGCGCATGGTGAAACCAAGGCGAATCCAACAATAAAGGTTTATGTCTTTAATAAGTTTTTTATGCTCACACCTATCAGGCAAACTGAAAATCAAGCTGCAAAACCCACCACAACGAACGGTTCGTTCTTCAGTGGAAGCAGCAGTTTGCCTTTTTTCCAAGCAAAACTAACGGTGAACCAACCTGGCGATGCGCAGGAGCAGGAAGCCGACCGCGTGGCCGACCAGGTGATGCGGATGAGAACCGGGGATGCTCCTATTGTGCAACGGATGCCAGTCACGCCCGTAGGCATCGTGATGCGCAAATGCGCCGGATGCGAAGAGAAAGAGAAAGAAGGAGTACAACGCAAAGAAACCGGCGGCGGGGATTCCAGCGGCAAGGCTGCGCCATCAGTCGTTTCCGATGTGCTTTCCTCCGGTGGCGGTCAGCGTATGAAGGGCGGTACGCTGCAGTTTATGGAAAACCGCTTTGGGCAGGATTTCTCGCAGGTGCGGATACACACGGATAGCCGGGCAGCTGAGAGCGCGAGCGCGATTCAGGCGCGGGCTTATACGAGCGGGCGGGATGTGGTGTTTGGAGCCGGGGAGTACCAACCGGAGAGTGAGGGAGGGCGGAGATTGCTGGCACATGAGTTGGTGCATGTGGGGCAGCAGGATAGAGAAGTGCAGCGGATGGTTCAACGAGTTGTATGTGCGAATGGGGACGCAGAGAGCCGGCTCGACCACGGGCCATTTCTTCGCCTAATTGGGCAATATGAACAAGAAGGAAGAATATCTTCAACAGAAGCTGCCAATTATATTGCCAGGTCCGAAGCCCCAGAACCAGCCCGTCTGGGACGGAGACAAAGATGTGCAATTGTACGCGATGTAAGAAGCAGACCCATGCAATCAGCTTCAACGACACCATCTATCGGGTCGCCTACTACTGCTACAATAACTCCTGGCGGAGGTGCATTTTCATTAAACGCCTCCAACTACAGAGCCATCCTCAACAACCATTTTAGGGGCGATGCCCTTGCCGAACGGGTGGTACAGGATATGCTCGAGGCACATGAAACCTTGAATTTTGCAGATGAAAGCAAATTGGTGCAAGAAGTCCAAAAGCGGGTAAGGACTTCTCGGGCAATGCAAGAATCACAAGATGGCAGACGCGTTCATGGAAGGCATGCTACGGCATTCGGTTACCCATTTAACACTCCTGCAAATCATTATGGGCCAAGAGTAAATTATCACGCCCGTGAATATTGGATGCCTACGGTGGTTGACAATTACGCCGCAAGGACTGACCGAACCAGGATCAGGCAAATGGCAGCATTGCCAAGAAACCGACGGCATGAAATTTATGGGGATCCTGCTGGGAGTTATTCTTGGAGCCTTACGGCAGAAGGGCAACGCGATCCGTTCCATGCAACCATGAACCTATTTACCCCACAGTCTCAACCATATAAAAAGTCGCTGATTCACTGTGATTATCTGATTTCCATGGTTCAAATGAGGGCTTTTATCGAATCAATAACACCTGCCGAGTTCAATAGGAGAGTTGCGGCTTTTGGCCCGGGAAGGTTTATCCTCCAATGGAATGCCTTTGATTCATTGAGAGAATTTTATGACGACCCTACTACCCCTGCACGCGAACGGGGCTTTGGCAGCACACAAGTTGTGACGTTGATGAGCGAATCAGATTTTCTCATTGGAGACCATATCTATTTTTACAACCACGAAGCATATGGAGTCTTAAATGAAAACATTGGCAATGCTTGGCAACTGGAAAATGCGATCTTGGTTGATAGGAGAAGAGGACAGGATATCTTTTTGGGTCATGGCTCTGGTCGAAAGACTAAACAGCAAATGCTATCCAAACTTGCCGAGGAGTACAATGATGTGGCCGATAGAGCCATTAGACTATCTCAAAGGGTTGACAGAAATCAGACTGGAGCAAGCGATGAGATCATTGCGAGATTTCCAAATCTTGGCAGGGTGAATGGCCGATGGCGGATAATCGGCCATACCCGGTCAGATTTCGGTGACCGCGATATCAATATTGAACTTAGGAGGATTCGACCAGATGAGGTCTTAGGATTAAAAGATCCAAATGATATAAGCCGTTTGAGATCTATAAGAAGGCCAATCGAATCTCGATGAAGGAGACTGGACTTGTTGACCGACAAAAAGCATTTCATACACTTGATTCCACAATTTCAAAGCAAAAATGCTCACGCCAGCCAAACAATCCGAAAATAAGGCCGCCGAGCCCACCGCCACGAACAACTCGTTCTTCGGCAAAGGAAATAGTATGCCTTTCTTTCAGGCAAAACTGACGGTGAGCCATCCCGGCAACGCCCACGAGCGGGAAGCCGACGCAGTAGCCGACCAGGTAATGCGTTTGCGTGAAGGTGACGCACCCATCGTGCAGCGGATGCCACTCACACCGGTTTCCAGCATTCAAAGAGCTTGTGCAAATTGCGAAAAGGAAAAAGAAGGCATACAGCGCAAAGAAACTGGCGGTAGTGATGCCAGCGGCAAAGCCGCCCCGTCGGTAGTTTCAGATGTGCTCTCCTCTGATGGCGGTCAACCGATGGAAGCCAGCACAAGGCAATTTATGGAAAGTCGGTTCGGTCAAGATTTCTCACAGGTGCGCATCCATACCGATAGCAGAGCTGCAGAGAGCGCGAGCGCGATACAAGCGCGGGCTTACACGAGTGGGCAGGATGTTGTGTTTGGGGGTGGCGAGTACCAGCCAAGTTCTGGACCGGGGCAGCGGCTGTTGGCGCATGAGTTGGTACACGTGGGGCAGCAGAGAGGAGTACAACGTAAAGTAATTCAACGTGACATTATATTTGGGGGTGGGTACAGACGTCCATATACAAATGATCCTTCTGAAACACGAAGCGCGGAGGCTGGAACATGGACACCTTCTACAACTGACTTTAGTGCGTCGGCAACTGCCTCTGGAGGCGGGCAAATTGCCCCTAATTTTGCTGGTTTTTTAACAGCTTTATCAGGTAAAGCCGACGGATCGATACACGAATTATTTCTAATAGGGCATGCCAACTCTGGCTTTTTCTCTTTTGGCGGCAATATTTTAGTGCAAAATCCACCAGACGTAGATTTTGTGACGGAAGATAATGGGATAACAACTGGGACGATTGCCCAGAATTTAACAACTATTGCTAGTTTGCGCAGCAAATTCGCCCCAAACGCAGCAATCATTTTAGTAGGCTGTCATACTGGAACTGGCGGTTCATTGTTAGAGGCTATTAGCAGAGCATTTCAAGTGTGTGTTAAAGGTTTTCGAGATGAGGTCAAATGGTGTATTAGCTGGAATACACCTAGGCGCGATATAACGTCTAGAGGGAGAATGCACTATGCAGACCGAAATGATCCTTTAGCGGGTTTGATAGAGATTCCGTGTGGTAGTTTTACAGTTTCTGTTTCGTCGTTAACGCCAGACAACCAGAGCTGCGTTGGTGTACCTGTTGCCCCTCCTTCAAGCACAAAAAAATAAAAAACTAAACATTAGCCAATAAATGTCTCCCAACCTCACCCACTCCCTCTCCTTCCTAAAACAACTCCTCCGCCTACGCCTCTCCGCGCACCTGGGCCTCCCGGCCATCGCCGTCCCTCAAGTCCCCACCCTACAAGACGACGATACCCCCTTCACCCGCTTCGTCCAGCACAAGCGCCTGAGCGTGGATGAATTCGTGGCGCTGCTGGCCGGATTAGTACCACATGTCCAGCCACAAATGTTTGACGAAGTAATGCAGGAATTTTTCCCAAATGGCGGAGATTTTCCTGCATTGGGCGGCGTAAAAGGCACGAACTATCGCGGCTTTTTGCCCACAGGCGATACGGTACATTTCCTGCTCGGAGGCAGCACCAACATGGATCGCAGACTGGATGTCCAGCGCATTTTTGGGAGCGGACATGCTTTTTCCAAAGAACGAATCCTCTACCTTGAAGCCGTGAAGCCCGGCGAACCCATCGCCAGCGGCCGGCTCATCCTCGACCCGGAGTATGTAGAGTTGTTCACACTGGGCTACGTCACCGCACCCACCCTGAGCAGCAATTTCCCCGCCCAGCGCTTGCAGACTGATCTGGAATGGGACGATCTGGTGCTCAACCCCCAGACTCAGAGCCAACTCCATGAAGTAGAAACCTGGATCGAACACAACGACACCCTGCTCTACGACTGGGAAATGCACCGCAAACTCAAGCCCGGGTTCCGCGCCTTGTTTTATGGCCCTCCCGGCACGGGCAAAACCATGGCTGCCACTTTGTTGGGCAAATTCACGGGTCATGACGTGTACCGCATTGACCTTTCCTCGCTTGTATCCAAGTACATCGGCGAGACGGAGAAAAACCTGAGCGCCCTGTTTGAGCGGGCGGAAAACAAAAAGTGGATACTGTTTTTTGACGAAGCCGACGCGCTTTTTGGCAAGCGCACCAACGTTAGGGATGCGCACGACCGTTTCGCCAACCAGGAGGTATCGTACCTGCTTCAGCGCGTGGAAGAATTCAGCGGGCTGAGCATCCTGTGCTCAAATTTTAAAAGTAACATGGACGACGCTTTCACGCGCCGCTTCCAGACCATGGTTTATTTCCCGATGCCCAAGCCAGAAGAGCGGCTCATTCTTTGGCAAAAAACATTCCCGCCTGCTGTCCAATTAGACCCGGCAATTGACTTAAAACAGGTAGCCGCTAAATACGAACTCACAGGCTCCAACATCGTTAACATCGTTCACTTTTGTTGTCTGCAAGCCTTGGCTGCGCATACAAATGAGATTTCGGCAGAAAATTTATTTGCAGGCATAAACCGCGAATTTGTAAAAGAAAACAAAGTAATTTAAGTGATGAGTGGTAAGTGGTAAGTGATAAGTGGTGGCATCCTTTAGCCCTAAATCATCATCACTAAACACTAATCACTAATCACTAAACACTAAACACTTAACACTCACCACTTACCACTTACCACTTACCACTTACCACTTACCACTTACCACTTACCACTAAAAAAATGCTCGCAATTCTATCCATCATCATCGGTATCGTTTTCGTGCTTCTGCTGTTTAGCATGCTCACCTCGGCAGTGGTCGAAGTTTACCATGCAGCCAATTCCTCGCGGGGCAAAAACTTGCGTGAAACACTTGAAATCATGCTTGGCAAAGATGTCAGCGACAAGTTTTACGAACACTCGTACTTCCGCCAACTTTCTTCGGCCAGCAAGCCACGTTCAAGCCTGAAATTACCAATATGGGTCGAAAAAGGTACTTTCAGCAGCATTTTGGCGGATGTGCTCACGCCCCGAAACAGCAATTTGAGCATACCAGAACGCATCAATCTGGTCGAAAACGGCGACCTGCGCAAGGTGCTGGATTTCCTTTGGCGGCAATCCAGCGGCGATGTCGCCACCTTCCAAAAAAAGGTGGAAGCTTGGTTTGATGACGTGATGGCACGCGCTAAAGATTGGTTTGGTGATTCCACCAAATGGCGGCTCTTCTTTTTCGGCACCCTTCTGGCTGCGGTGCTGAATGCCGATACCATCCAAATCTACCAAAGCCTCTCGGCCAATGCAGCCCTCCGCGATGAGATCGTGAACGCCGCAGAAAAATTTTCCAATTCGGCTGACACTGCACGTATCCGGGCCATCAACGCCTCACCGCGTGACTCAGCGACCGCCAATGCCAACTACCAGGCAATCAAAGCCACGTACATAGAGACCATCCAATCGCCCCTCGGCCTTGGCTGGGGACAATCCAAGCCTGCCAACTGGTGGGAATGGTTGAGCAAAATTGCCGGATGGTTGCTCACAGGCGTAGCCGTCACAATGGGCGCTCCTTTCTGGTTTGAAATGTTGCGCAAATTGCTCGCGCTCAAGGGCAGTTCTTCGGGAGACAGCAGTAAAAGCAGCGGCAGCTCGACTGGCGATGAGAAAAGCGAAATCAAGCCCGCCCCCGCTTTTGAAATGAAAGCCGCAGGTTCCGACCGCGAGGATACTCCAGTAGGATAATCGGACATTAGATGTTGGACTTGCCAACATCCAAAGTCCAACAGTCTAAAGTCCAACAGTCCAACAGTCCAACGTCCAACAGTCCAACACCCATGAAAATTAGATTCCGCAAAGTCACAAACATCCGCAGCGACCACCGTTCGCTTGGAGCCGCACCAATTGGCGTGGTGTATGCAAACACCTTGATCGAAGTGGATGGCGTCATATACGAAGGCGCCAGTGTGAAAGGCGACAATCGTTGGTGGCGCGACAACAATGGCTGGTACTACTGGGCAGGCGAAACCGAAGCAGTGATGCCTGAAGGCGGCGCTAATATCCCCTCCCCTACTCCACCAGTGCTGCCACCCACTGTGCCACTGCCTACTGTATCATTGCCACCGCCTATTGTTTCATTGCCACCGCCTACTGTATCATTGCCACCGCCTATTGTTTCATTGCCACTGCCTACTGTACCCCCACCGGTGCCAGCTGCCGAACTAATTGCATTGCCTGTTCCTGACGACAGTCCCGCCCATGCTGGTGCCGTACCAACGGGCGAATGGCGTTCACTCGATGTAAATGTTCTGCCTGACCAGGAAGTCCCGGTTCGGTGGGCAGTGGCAGTTGCAGCCAACGAAGAATTTGAATCTTTTCAAACGTTTCCGTCGGCCACTGCAACCGATCAAGCCCCGGCGCCTCCCGATCTGCTCACTCCCCGTGTTCAGCGATTAAACTGGGGGCTGGAAACAGGACAAATCCCCAGCCATTGGTGGCAGGAAAAACGCCTGACCGGGCGAGGCATCACGCTCGCTTTGCTCAGCACGGGCGCAGATGCACAACATCCCGATTTGATGGGAACACCTTTACCTGTTTTTGCCAATATAATTGAAAATCAAACTTTTGGGGATTCGCACGGGCTTGGCACACAGGCAGCCATTGTTGCAGCCGGGAAGGGGAATATAGGCTATGGTATTGCACCAGAGGCGAAGTTGCTCATCGGCAAAATCGGCTCAACCCCAAACGATATATCTCCAGAAAGCCTTATGGCCGGGTTGGAATGGGCTATTGCCCAAAAGGCTGATGTAGCGGCCTTGCTCGTAGATTTTCTTGAACTTTCTGAAGAGCAAAAAAAGCAAATGAACGATGTGATTGCACGTGCCCTTGATGCAAATATGGTGCTGCTCGCCCCAGTGGGCAATTCTTCCGAACGCAAGCCGGAAGACCGTTTTCCGGCTGCCCTTGAAGGCGTAATTTCAGTAGGGTCGCACCATTCGTTCAATCGGCGTTCCGAATTTTCTGCAAAAAGTTACCACCTCGATTTTCTCGCACCCGGAGAGGGCCTGAACACTTCCGATTTGCAACGTGGACTTGGCAGCAATTTGAAAAACACCGCCATCGCAACGGCGTATGCAGCAGGTTTTGTGGCGCTCATACGACAATGGGAAAAACAGCACAACGAGGTTTTTAGTCCCTCAGACATAGCAGCATTTTTACGCGAAACAGCCCATTACGAAGCCATCAACAAAGGAAAAGATACGGAAATGGGATACGGCATTCTAAACCCGCAAGCAGCGCTGGAAAGATTGTTAGATTGAGCCAGTTCATAGTTTATACATCATAGTTCATAGTTCCCCACCGCCATGTTTACATCTCTCCGACAAATAATCGAAAACGGCCGCACCGTCAGCACCGACGAGCTCAATTTCCCGGCCAATCGCAGTGCTGCAAAAGAATTGCAAGCCCGCCTGTGCGATTTAGGCATACTGGACCCTGATTTCGGCGGAGATGTCGCAACGCCCTTTGGCCCCAACGGAAAAGGCGATGGCGTTATTGGCGCTAACAGCCGCGCTGCCATTCTTGAATTTTGCCGCTTAGCAGGGCTTCCGTATGTTGAAAAACAATTGACCACAAACATTCTAGCGTCCCTGGAAAGGGCACAACCAGACACTTTTTTACCCCTTGAATACGGCGATGCTTCCGACGACACTGCTTCCACCCGTCTTGCCAAACGCATCATCCGATACATGCGAACGAAGGGCTATTGGATCGCGAAAAGCCCTCGGATGCGCAACATTGTGTATGTGGAAGGCATGAACCCCGAAGGCAGCTTAAATGCAGATATCGCTAACCAATGGAACGATCGCCGCATCGTGTTCCGAATTGCTCCAAACAGCCACCCTGAAATGTTGGTGAATGACCAGGCCACTACCGAGCCGGGCAGCCATTATACCTGGCATCCGCTCAACCCGAATGGTGCGGCACGTATCGCTTTTGGGCAATACAAGGCTTGGGCCGTGGGACTGCACAAAGGCACACAACCCGCGCTGGTGCAGCGGGAAAAACTTCGGCTCCACCGCGACCTCAACAAAGACGGTTTCCGCAGCTCCGGCGACCCGATTGACATCGGCAAAACGTTTGGTGTCAACCAACATTCCACACGCCCCGGCACAGCGCCGGAATTTGTAGATTCGTACAGCGCCGGATGCCTTGTCGGGCGACGCTGGGCCTGGCACATGTCGTTTCTCAACATCGTGAAACAAGACGAGCGCTACCGCCAAAATCGCGGTTATCTTTTTATCAGCACCATTATTCCGGGCGACGATTTGGCACGGGAGGAACCTGTTTAGCGTTTTCGGGAACTTCCTGCCTAAGGATTTGTTTGGGGGGCGGTAATTTTGCCCGAACTACCTGGCGTTATATGGAACACGGATGACACGGATGAGACACGGATTTGTTCTAAATATTATGAATAAAATCCGTGTCTCATCCGTGTCATCCGTGTTCCATATAACGTCTTGTAGCTTAATTTTCGCAACATGATCTTCGAGCCGAAAGACGTTTTTCACAAATTAGAGTTTGACAAAGTCCTCGATTTGCTTGAAAAAGAGAGCCTTACGCCTATGGCGGCGGAGGCTTTGCGCGCCGTCGCGCCACATACAGATTTCTCAAAAATAGACCAGAGCCTGCGCGAAACCCGTGAGTTCAAACTCATGTTGGAAAACAGAGACCGATTTCCGCTGGAAACTTTTCCCGACATACAGCCTGATCTGAAAATGCTCGACATTGATGGGTTTACCCTTCAAGCCGAGGCGTTTCAAGGCATTTTGAAAGTGTTGGTGATGATGCGCGACGTGTTCAAATTCTTTGCGGGAGGTGCGAAAAAGGAAATTTACCCTAAACTCTACGACATCACGCGGGATCTTTCCAACGACGAAGGCCTGATGAAAGCCATCACAGCAGTCTTTGATGAAAAAGGGGCTGTTCGCCCCGACGCATCTCCTGAACTGATGCGCATCCGCCGCGATACACAGCAAAAAATCAGGGAATTGGATGGGCGTTTCCGACAAATCATCCAGGATTACCGTTCGAAAGGCTGGCTGGCCGACTCGCCTGAATCCTTCCGCAACGGTCGCCGCGTACTCTCGGTACCCGCCGAACACAAACGCAAAATCCGAGGGATCATCCACGACGAATCCGACACGGGGCGCACGGCGTTTATCGAGCCAGAAGCCGTGATCGAAATCAACAACGACCTTTTCGATCTGGAACACGATGAACGCCGCGAAATTTTTAGAATTCTGCGCGAACTGAGCGAAACGTTCCGGCCATATAGTCCGATTCTGCGCAGCTATTCAGAAGTGCTTGTCCGATTCGACGTGGTGCGGGCCAAAGCTGCACTTGGCCTTGCCATGCGTGCCGGGATGCCTATTTTGAAGGAAAAACCGATCATCAACGTCCGCAAAGGTTTTCACCCGCTTTTGTATCTGAAGAACAAACAGACGGGGCGAAAAACCATCCCGTTTGAGTTGCGGCTTAATTCCGAAAACCACATCCTGATCCTGTCAGGGCCAAATGCCGGAGGCAAGTCTGTGGCGATGAAATCCGTTGGACTGTTGCAAATGATGGTGCAAAGTGGTCTGCTTGTGCCCGTACATGAACTGAGCGAGTTTGGCATTTTCTCCCAAATTTTTGCCGACATCGGCGACCAGCAAAGCCTCGACGACGATCTTTCGACCTATTCTTCCAGGCTGCAAAACGCCCGTGTTTTTATCCAGAAAGCCACCCCCGACACCCTCGTGCTGATAGACGAAATGGGCAGTGGTACAGATCCCAAGCCCGGCGGGGCAATTGCCGAAGCGATTTTGCGCCAACTCCACCGCAAGGGCGTTTACGCCGTTGTTACCACCCACTATTCCAACCTCAAGGTGTACGCCTTCCGCAATCCAGGTATTCTGAACGGGAACATGCACTTCGACAAGGATACCCTTTCGCCCACCTACGAACTGAAAGTGGGTCGCCCCGGCAGCAGTTATGCTTTTGAAATTGCCGAAAAAAGCGGCCTTTCCCGTGACCTCATTGGCTATGCACGCAACCGAACCGGCTCCGAAACAGCAGTAGACGATATCCTCATCGAACTCCAGCGCGAGAAGCAGGAACTGGAGGAAAAACTCAGTTCGGTAAAGGAAAAAGAGCAATCCCTCGAACGCCTCATCAAGACCTACGATGGGATGCACCAGGAACTGGATGTGAAGCGCAAACGACTCAAACTGGACCAAAAGGAGCACGAACTCCGCATGAGTGCCAACACCAACCGCGAAGTGGAGAAGATCGTCCGCGAACTAAAAGGCGAGAAAAATCTTGAAAAAGCCCAGGAATTTGCGGCCAAACTCCGACAGGAGCGTGCGGAAAAAGCCCGACAAGTGGATGAAGTGAACGAAGAAGTGGTCAAATCGGAACTAAAATCTGCTGGGAATACCGTGACGCGTCCCATCGTCGTGGGCGACTTTGTGCGCTTGCGTTCTGGCGGTGCGACGGGCAAGTGGAAGAAATAAAAGGACAAAAAGCGACCGTACACATGGGCGGGCTTCGAATCACGACTGTCCTGCGTGACCTAATCCTCGCCAACGAACCGCTCGTGCAGCCCTCCAGTATCAATTCCAATGATATACAACACGTTGCGTCTTTCGATGCCAAGGTGGACATTCGCGGCATGGGCAAAGAAGAGGCATTGCAAGTGCTCGAAAAATTTGTGGACAATGCCCTGCTCACCAGCGCCAACACCATCCAAATCCTGCACGGAAAAGGCACCGGTGTGCTCCGCAATGTGGTGAAGCAAAAACTGCGAGAATATGGTGGGAATATTGCACGTAGTTATCACCCGGAGGATGGCGGCGGGGATGGGGTTACGATGGTGGATCTGGCGTGAGGGGGGACGAAGGTTTATGCTACCGCGTATTTTGAATAGTTACGCAGCTCTGGAGGCAAAAAACCTACCACGATATCAGATTTGGGTACGCCCATTTCCTCCAGCATATCTCCCAATTCCCATTCGGTCATGTTTTGCTGCACCCAGATTTTGCCATTGATAATATCCAGATGTATCGGGCAGTCGTGTACAAAACGGCTGCCTTCCCAGCCGATCGTGACTACTTGATAACGATGGTTTTCCTTGTCGGCAATCAATTGGTTGCTACCCTCTACGTTGGCATATTTGATTTTAGCGTACTCGTTGAGAATGCTTAAAATAGCGGCTTCGTATTTTTTTAATTTATCCATTTTGTGATGGTTTCAGTAGTTTGATTGTAAACCACGAGACGAAAACCCTCGTCCTGCATCATGTTTTGGATAACAGGCTCTTCAAAAAAACGATTGTAAACGCTTTCTGGAGTAGCCAAATAAAGGGTTCGTTCGGGTTGAGTGATTTTAAGCACGTTTCGGTAGATGATGTACTTCCCAACGGCTTCGTAGAGTGCAGTAATGAACGAGATGTGGCCGAAGGTCTTGATCTCGATGGCAATTTTCTCTGAACCTCTCTCCGCAGCGATAATCCGCTCTGCACCAAGGTCAATTTGGACTTGCAGATTGCCTACTTTGAACGAGAGTGGGTCGTCAGTGATTGTCCAACCTTCGTTTTCAAGTGCTTTTCTTACTTCTTCGTGGAATTTGTCCCTGCCATATTTGGATTTTGATAGGCAAAAATACGAAAATGGCTGCAAAAGTTTATTGAAAATGGCTCGAAATGAATCGCCCGGGCGTATCACCCCGAAGAAGGCGGTTACGATGGTGGATTTGGCCTGAAGAAAACCATCGTGTCAATCCTTCACAAACCTAGCCTGATAACGGAGCTCTCCATCTTGCAGCAAAAGCCCATAAATGCCCCCTGGCAATCCCGTCAGGGCAATCCCGCTGTGGCTATACCGCCCACGCTGAATGACTCGCCCATCTGCACCCATGAGTTGAAAATGAGTTTCGCCGATTAAGGTTCCGCGTATAAAAACCAGGTCCTGTGCTGGATTAGGATATACTTCCAGAGCATACGGCAGCTTGGAGGGAATCACTGTACCCGAAGAAGCAGGAATTTGGTACGCCCACAAGTCCTTTTGATTTTCAGCATTCATATTGTCAACCAACGCGGTGCCACAGGTAGCAAACACGGTGTTGCCGATGACAAACGAACCTGGCGCCCAACGCCCGCTTCCGGGCATGGATGGCAACTGTTTCCATGCATCGTTGACTGGGTCGTATTCCCAAAACTCGCCTTCTTCCAGATAATAGTGATCCGCGCCCTCCCCAGAAAGGACATACCCC
>Ga0163151_10006576_pt1 | contig 14085 bp, 16 predicted proteins | sample OliLakLV19MP5IB2_FD_145596 | JGI IMG/M metagenome (GOLD analysis project Ga0163151, IMG submission 145596) | Freshwater microbial mat bacterial communities from Lake Vanda, McMurdo Dry Valleys, Antarctica - Oligotrophic Lake LV.19.MP5.IB-2 | ecosystem: Environmental > Aquatic > Freshwater >...
TATTAAGTATTTTCGAATTTTCATTATTTTCATATTTAGAATTAATAATATTTTTACAACTTACTGTTTATCTTATTATCCCAATTGTTTTGTTAATACGCTCTGGAAAAAAGATAAATATTAAGGATTTTATTTTAGAATATATCATCGGATTTACTTTAACTACTGGGATAATAATTGCATCAACATATTTATTTAGTAACCTTTTTAAGGTTGATGAATCAGGTGAACTTGAAGCATTAGGTGCGGTTTTATATTATGTGTTTTTTGGAGTACTTATTGGAGTAATAATAAATCTGATAATAAGCAGCAGTATTGTTTTGTTGAGAAAATCAAAAAACTAACCCTCTTGACTCAGCCATATCTTGCCGTTCGGCTTTTCAGAACTACACGTTAACGCCTCACGGGGCGATTGTCGGCGGGTCGGTGACCGCTCATTTTAATCGGGTCTTGACATGAGTTAGCAGACGTGGTATATTACTGCTAATACTAAATATTTCAAATATTTAGATGAATTTATCATATATTTGGTTTCCTGCCTTTATCTATAATGCATGATCTAACACAAAGACAGATCGAGATCCTCAAATCTTTAATTGAGGAGTACATTGAAACAGCAGAACCCGTAGGATCTGAAACGCTTGAGAAAAAGCATGCTCTTTCAGCATCTCCTGCAACTATTAGGAATGAAATGGTGCGTTTAACCAATTATGGTTATCTTAAAAAGACTCACATTTCTTCAGGACGAGTTCCAACTCCAGCTGCAATGAAATTTTATGTTAAGCAGCTGATGAAGGAAAAGGAGCTTTCAGTTGCAGAAGAAGTATCAATGAAGGAAAAAGTTTGGGATATAAGAGATAAGGAAAGGGAGTTTCTTAAGGAAGTTACCAGAGAGCTAGCAAGTAAAACAGGCGCAGTAGCAATTGCTGCAACTGACAGCGGAGAATATTTCATATCAGGCTATGCAAATATTCTCGATATGCCGGAGTTCTTTGATATAGATCTTACTAAGACTTTGCTTTCAGCAATTGATGATTTTGAAACTTTTCGACCAATCTTTGCTGCAGCAGGTCGAGATGATGATATCCATGTTTTACTTGGAGAAGAGCTTGGTCCAACATTGGTAGGTCCATACGGGTTTGTATTTAAGCGCTACCTAACTTCGGAAAACGGGGGAGGGGAAATTGGAGTAATTGGTCCTGCTAGGCTTAATTACACATATGTAGTTCCAGCAGTAAGATATTTCGGGACACTTATTTCAGAGGTTGCACGCGGCTGGTAGATATTGGAAAATAGATAATTGAGGTTAGAAGATAGATGAAAAAGAAAAATGATTCTGCAAAGCAGAATGAAGATGAACAGATTGAACAGTTAACAGGGCAGCTTAAGAGAGCAGTTGCTGATTATCAGAACCTTGAAAAGAGAACTGAAGAGAATAGGCGCGAGTGGATGCTTTCGGCAAATAGGAGCCTGGTTGCAAAGCTTTTACCAGTTCTCGATGATCTATTTTTAGCTCAAAAACATATTAACGATGCGGGTCTGGACATTTCAATTCAAAAATTCTTAAATATATTAAAAGAAGAAGGAGTTGAGGTGATAGAGACAAAAGATCAGGAATTTGATCCTAACACGATGGAATGCGTCTCTGTGGTAGCGGGAGAAGAAAATAAAGTACTTGAAGAAGTACGTCAGGGTTATATAATGAATGATAGAGTTATTCGTCCAGCGCAGGTAATAGTAGGAGGTTCTGCAAAGCAAGATAATTAATTGACCATTTATTATTGATGATTTATCATTGATAATCGTAAGTAATAAATAGTAAATTATAGATAGTAAATTTTAAAATTATGGGAAAAATAATTGGAATTGATTTAGGTACAACAAATTCATGTGTGGCTGTAATGGAAGGTGGAGCGCCAAAAGTAATCCATTCAAGAGAAGGCCGCAACACTATTCCGTCAGTCGTAGATCCAATAACTCATGTTGTTGGTGATGTAGCAAAGAGACAATTAGTTCTTAAGCCAAAGACTACGATCTTTTCTATTAAGAGACTAATGGGTAAAAAGTTTAAGGATGAGTCAGTTCAATTTGACATGAAATGGCTTCCTTATACTATTAAAGAAGGCCGCGACGGAATGGCTGTTGTTGAAGTAGATGGTAAAACACTAACTCCTCAGGAGATTTCAGCAATGATTCTTCAGAAGATTAAGTCAGATGCCGAAGGCTATCTTGGGGATAAAGTAACACAAGCCGTTATTACTGTTCCTGCATATTTTGATGATTCTCAAAGACAAGCTACCAAGCAAGCTGGAGAAATCGCAGGCCTTGAGGTATTAAGAATTATCAATGAGCCGACCGCAGCTGCACTCGCATACGGGCTTGATAAAAAGAATGCACATACTATCGCAGTTTACGATCTGGGTGGAGGAACATTCGATATTTCAATCCTTGAGCTCGGAGAAGGAGTCTATGAAGTAAAGTCTACAAATGGAGACACTCACCTTGGAGGAGATGATTTTGACCAGGCGATAATCGATTATCTTGCTGAGAGTTTTGAAAAAGAAAACGGAATTGATCTCAAGAAAGATGCACAGGCATTGCAGCGCCTTCGCGAATCAGCTGAAAAGGCAAAGATTGAGCTATCGACTTCACAAGAAGCGCAAATTAATCAGCCTTTCATTACCCAGGGTTCAAGTGGTCCGCTTCATTTAACTACGACTTTGACTCGCGCAAAGCTTGAGCAGATCGTAGATCCTTTAATCCAAAAAACACTTAAGCCTCTTGAGCAGGCGCTTAAGGATGCAAAAATTAAAGTAACTGATATTGATGAAATAGTTTTAGTTGGAGGAATGACTAGAATGCCTAAGATAGTTGAAGCAGTGACAAAATTCTTTGGAAAAGAACCAAATAAATCTGTAAATCCAGATGAAGTTGTAGCAGTCGGGGCTGCAGTTCAGGCTGGGGTTCTTGGAGGAGAAGTTAAAGACGTTCTGTTGCTAGACGTTACTCCATTAACGCTGGGAATTGAGACTCTTGGTGCTGTTTCGACTCCTCTTATTGCAAAGAATACTACGATTCCGACATCTAAGTCACAGGTATTCTCAACAGCAGCTGATAATCAGACTCAGGTGGAGATTAATGTTCTTCAGGGAGAGCGCGCAATGGCACAAGACAATAAATCTCTTGGACGTTTCATTTTAGACGGAATTCCACCAGCTCCTCGCGGAGTTCCTCAGGTTGAAGTTACATTTGATATTGACGCTTCAGGAATCCTAAATGTTAAAGCACAAGATAAGGCTTCAGGAAAAGAGCAATCAATTAAGATTACAGGCTCAACTGGCTTAACTGATGAAGAGATTGAGAAAATGACAAAAGATGCTGAAGTACACGCTAAAGAAGATGCAGAGTTGAAGGAAAAGGTAGAAGTAAAAAATCAAGCAGATTCGCTTATCTTTACAGCAGAAAAAACATTAAGTGACGGTGGAGATAAAGTTCCTGCGGAGCTTAAGACAGAAGTTGAGGAAAAAATCTCTGCTCTTAAAGGAATTCTTGATTCCGGAAGCAAAGAAGAGTTTGAATCAAAAACAAAAGAATTATCTGATTCTCTTCAAAAGGTAGGACAGCAGATGTATCAGCAGCCTCAAAGCGGAGAGCAGGCAGCTGATGGGGCAGCGTCAGAAGATGCACAGCCAGCGGGTGAAGAGCTAAAATCAGAAGAACCAACGGCAGATTCAGGACAAGATAAAAAAGAAAAACCGATCGAAGGCGAAGTAGTTAGTTAATTTTAAATTGTGCGTGAAGAATGCGCACCCCTCATTGCATTACGCAATACTTGTGCCTCTAACTCTTTTCCAGACGAAAAGCGCACCTAGCGCTCCAAGAACTGCAACTACGATTGATATAATATCAAATCCAGCTGCAGCATCGAGTCCAATTGTGCCCGTAGTTATTAATTGTGCTACTGAACCACCAACTACTGCTCCGATAACTCCTACTGCTACTCTTTCAAACCAAGTGAGAGCTACAGATTTATCAAAGAAGTCTGCGATATAGCCAACGATAGCTCCGAATACGATCCAAAGTATAATACTTAGCATATTTCTCCTCCTTTCATCTGTCTAGCATAGGGAAGAAATGCTAAAGTTTTGCAAAAATTTCGCCTGAAAATAGCAATAAAATATATAATCTGGCTTTAAATTAGGCTCGGAAAATGGTAGAATAACCACTAGGGATTAGGGAATAGCGGTTAGAGCAATAACTATATCCTAAGCCCTACAACCTATTCTCTAATTATTATGAATAAAGACTATTATCAGATTTTGGGTGTTACGAAAAATGCATCTGAGGCTGAAATTAAATCTGCTTACCGAAAACTTGCTCTTAGATACCATCCGGATAAAAATAAAGGAGATAAGGCTTCTGAAGAAAAATTTAAAGAAGTGACCAAAGCATACGAAGTGTTGTCTGATTCTGTGAAAAAACAGCAATATGATCAGTTTGGTCATAATGCATTTGAGCAGGGAGCAGGTCAAGGTCCTTTTGGAGGGGGCGGAGATCCGTTTGCTGGTGGTTTCGGTGGACAATCCGGTCCATTTAGTTACACGTATACAACGGGCGGTAATGGTCAGGGTTTTGATTTTGGAGGGTTCTCAGATCCTTTTGAAATATTTGAACAGTTTTTTGGAGGGGGCGGATCACCATATGGCGCCCGCCAAAGGAGGCTAACATATTCTTTGACAATTGATTTCATGGATGCTGTTAAAGGCGCGACAAAGAAAATCTCACTCGAGGGTAAATCTCAGACAGTAAAAATTCCAGCAGGTGTTGATAGTGGGCAGCGTGTTAGATTTGGTGAATATGATGTCATGATTGAAGTACGCCCAGACAGCAGATTTAAGCGTGAAGGTTATGATGTAGTGACTGAAGAAGAAATTACATTTCCGGAAGCTGCGCTGGGGACTGAAATAAATGTTGAGACTATCGAGGGAAATGTGAAGCTTAGGATTCCAGCTGGAACTCAGTCTAATACCGTAATTCGTTTGTCTAAAAAGGGAATTCCGCGCGTAAATTCCTCAGCAAAAGGAGACCATTATGTGCAAGTAAAAGTTGTAATTCCAAAAAGTCTCACGTCTCATCAAAAAGAACTCCTTCGGCAGTTCGACGGTTCCAAGAAAAAATCCAGTTGGTTTTGATAGCATATTTTAATCCACTTAATAAGTTAATTGCTTAAATTGTTAGATTATGCATAAAATGAGTTAATGATGGACTTTGATGTGCCCAATTTATTGCTATGGAAAAAAGAAAATAAAATAGTTAAGTTTATTTTTAAGAATAACCGTAGTAAATTATTTTTCTTGACAGTGTTAATAATAGGGCCTCTAACCTTATTGATCATGTTTTCTTTAATGAGAGTTCAAGATCTAGAGAAAACGAAAAGGGCAAATTCTCTAAAGATTAAGGTTTATGAACAATCTGAGAAGTTGACTAGACAGCAAGACGAAAAAGATCGTGAACTCCTCGAGAAGCTTAATAAAAGAGTAGATAATATTATCACTACGGGAACAGATCAACCATATGATTATTCCGTGCTGGGTTTTGCAACGCCATCGGCTGACTATAGCGCAGGTCAGAGCAGAAATACTTATTACCCGGAAACCACTTCAGCTTCGGTAAATGTAAGTGGATCATTAGGCGAACATGAATCATTAGGTAAAATTGAAACGTAAGATCCTTCCAGGAAAATAATTTATATTCATAAGGAAGCAACTACAATATCCAAAACGTTAGGAAGCTTAGAGGTTGGAATAGAGTTAGATTTTTATTCTAAGTCATCTGGTTGGTATCAAGTTGACTATGATGGTGGGTTTGGGTGGATTCCGGAGAAGAATGTAAGAAAAATAAATGATGAATAAAATACTGAATATATTATTAATTTATAGTTTGGTAGTAACTCTAAGTTTATTGTTTATGGGAATAAATGATAGCTTGTCCTCGAATAATTTACTCTTAACTTCATTATTCATACCGGTATCGCTCTATTTTTTATTGACATTCATAAGCAAAATCACCTTTCTTAAAAAGAAAAAAAAGAAACAGATGGGTGTCATCATGCATTTTCTAGTTTATTACAGCTTATTGTTCATAAACGTTCTATTTATTTCCGTAGTGTTGAATTACAAGGCTGGTGATAATTTATTGATTCTATTGGTGCTTATGCCTTTAGAAATTTATTTTATTTTCAAATTATTTCTTAAATTTAAAAAACTATTAGTATTTAAGAATAAAAAAAGAATCTCGAGCATGGAGGAAAATATATTCAATTTTAAAATGGATGAGGTATTAGTTTTAGAGAAATATGATGGCGTGCGGGAAATTGATAAAAGGAAATTTTTTAAATTAGCTGCTGGTGCTGGTGTTGGGGTGATTGCGGCCATGCTGTTAAATCCACAGAAAGCTGGAGCAGCATTCTTCGGAAGCGTGCCGGGTCCAGGTACTGTTGGTATTAAAGATAGCGCAGGGGACTTAGTTGATCCTGCGATTAAATCACCAACTGACGGTTATGGAATAATGAACGTTGATGATGACGGTACTCACCCAAACTACTATGGGTTTGTTAACAAGGATGGCGCCTGGTATATCGTAAGAGAAGCCGCTGATGGGTCATTTTCCTATGTGAAAGGTAATTCTGGTTATGATTGGTCGGAGAGGGCTTCAGAATCATATGCTTCATATGATTCTACTTTTTAATTTATCCCACCCAAGTAAATGCCACAGTGGCGCTTTCATTTGCAGGCAGATCTATATGAAGCATTCCAGCATTTGAATCAGGTTCTGTTAGGAAATCAGAAATAACTCCTCCATTGCCGCGATTCAACGTAATAATAAAGTTTTGAGGATCTCCATCGGGGAAAACTATATCGTCTAATGGCATAATTAGTTTAATCTAGTGTTAACAAGGCTCGAACTCTAACGTTGTCTGCAATTGAAGTGGGGGTGTATCTTATGTATGTAGTTTCATTTGCCTTATCAGTTGCATTGTATGTAACCCAGTTGGATCCACCATCAGTGGATTTCTCCCACGTTCCTTCAGAGGGTGTCACCGATTCATCGTCTAATAATTCATTATTTGTTACAGCGTTATAAAGTCTTACTCGAAGTGCGGGCACGGTGCCACCGAAGGCGGTTGAAAATCTCCATGAGAAAATTTTGGAAGCTGCTGAAGAATTAGTAACTGAAGGCTGATAATGACTATCAGTTGATAAATCATTATAAATAAGAGTTGTGCTGAGTATTCTCGCTGGTATGCAGTTTTGTCCAATGGTTCTAAATTCATACATAAATTGCATTTCAGTTGAGGGGGAAAGGCCAGATAAATCTCCAGTGTCGTCAAGTAGAGTCCATCCGCCTGAATTATCTGAAATACCAGAAATTCTATAATAAACTCTAAATGGTTCAGGACTTACGCCAATTCCTTGCCCGGTTGCACCCCCCCAGAACATTAATTGCATTTGTGTTTAGCCTGACAAAAGAATCCACATTTGGGGTGCTGAAGACGGGTGTGACTAATCTAGAATTTGTGGACGAGGTGTATTGCCAATCAGCACTCATAGGTATCGCATAGAGTAAATTAAGCGCGGCAGTGGTGCCTATGCCTGCAAGGTAAAGCACTCCACCCTCTGACCAGCAGGAAAATGCACGGGCTAGAATTGATGGCATCGGAGTAGCATTAGAATCAGCAAGCGACTGATCAATTTGTTTGTTATCGACTAAAAATATTCTATCCCATTGACTTCCATCAGTATAATAATTTGTAATATATGACCTCGCGCCTGAAGCACCCGAGCTTAAAACGATTAGCTTATCAAGTGAGCCTGATGATTCAATGCTTTGAAGCACATTAGTCGCTGCAAAAGTACTTGCTCCTCCTGGGGGAATTTCATTTGCGGAATCAGCCAAGAATGTAGTACTGCCTGTAGTGATCGTGCTTAGCGCATTAGTTCTATAAATTCTTGTGGTGGTGGTAAAGTATATACAATCTACGCCAGCTCCTGGACCATGAGCTAAATTTGCATTTCTCCCATTATTTATTTGAGAAGCGGTTCCAGTCAGAGTTCCGGTAGTGCCTGTTGAGAAAACAATTCCATTTGCTGTATCAGCACCAGTAGTAAGGGTTAATGCTGCACGTAGATTGTATTTAAATAGTCTCATGGTGCTAGTTCCGTTTAGTGCCCAAACATAATGCTCTGTATCAGATACTTTGGTTTCTATAGCTAAACCTGAACCAGTAATATTTGTTTCAGTAGCAGCGTCTTTGATCCAATATGTTGCTCGCATGTTATCCACAGTCGTTGCAGCTGCAATTGTAATCCCGATTGGGCTGAATGCTCCTGGATTTAATCCTTTGACTATAAATAAACCCCCGCTGGTAGTGACTGAAGCTGTTGTTAGCAATATACCTCTTAATTCCTCAATTATAAAAGTAGATCCTGCGGAAACTGTGCCTGCATCGGTGGAAAGAGTTATACCGGTATCGCTGTCAATACTTGCAATTTCATACCATGTCGTGATGGAGGTAGCAGTGGTTGAGCCAAAGCCAATTCTTGCTCCCGCTGCAAATCTGGCTGTTTGCCATGCTGTTCCACTTCCAGTCACTGCTGTACCTGATACCCCAACGGTACCCGTTGTATAAGCATCATAAGTCATTCTAAAACCTCTGGCGGTGTGGTTTGTTCCTGGTGGTGGAGTCGCAGTCACAAATCCTTGCCATTCAAATATATTTAACGTCTTATCGTATTTATAAAAATTAATGCGTCTATTTGTAGTCGCTGTAGCGTTATCAATGAGAAATACCCAATCTTCAGTAGAGGATCTTTGCATTACCCAAGGGTATACGCTTGCAATAGCTGTAGATTGCTCCATTGGCCTGGCAAGAGCAATTGGATAGGGACCTGCGTAGCTTGCTTCATCACCACCGTTTTTTGAGTAATAAGCGGACCAAGTCCTAGCTTAGACGAGTCGTATTCACCTGGATAGACGTATGTAGATAGAGAGCCATATCTTAAATCAACTGCAATTTTTGCCATAATTATGTTTTTGTAACTTTAATAATAACATTAATTCTAGTTACCGTTGTAGCACTATCTACATTAAATGCAATAATATCTCCTGCTGTTACTGATGTAGTCCAAGTAGAGAGTGAGGCGTCCTGATTTTTTATTTGAGATGAAAGTGTGGGCTTTTCAGTTCCAGTTATAGTGTCATCAACAGTCGGCGCAAAATTGGCATATGTATCTTTCCAAAGATCAATTACACAAGAGCCAGATTGATCTGCGAAAATATCCCAGCCTGTAATAGTGCAATCATAGGGAATTGTTACATACCCTTTAACCCCTGTTGAGATAACACTTCCGCTTCCATCAATCGTAATTCCAAAGCTTGATTCGGTAACACCTAAGTCTTCTGTTCTTAGTTTTCCTAGGATTGGATCAAATTTTGCTGGCATACTAATATAATATAGCTTTACTATTATTGTTAGATCAAGGATAAAAATGCTACGATAGCTGAGATGGAAGGCAAATCCCAGGATTTATCAGAATTATATACCAGATATAAGCCATATTTGTTGGAAGCTAGAAAGCATCTATTTGTAGTAGCGATAATATTTATCATTGGTGCTTTAATAGGGCTTTTTAATAGTCAGCAAATTTTCAAGTTTGTTTTAAGCCTTTTCAGTTTTCAGGGAGTTGGAATAATTACAACTTCGCCCTATCAGTATATTAGTCTTAGTTTAACAATAAGTTTTATAGTAGGTATTTTATTTTCACTTCCTTATGCTTTATTTAGATCATTTTTATTTTTCAAACCAGCATTAAAGCCTTCGGAAGTGAGGTTATTGATATTTTTTGCACCCCTTTCAATATTATTATTTGTTATTGGATTCCTTTTTGGATTATGGATTACGCAGCAAGTGATAAATTTTTATTCGTCAGTGTGGGGCGAGTCGGGCGTTAATAACTATTGGGATATTCAGAAATTTTTCTCTCAAATCATATTCACCTCATTCCTAACGGGATTGATTTTTCAGGTTCCAATAGTAGTTACCTTGTTAATAAGATTAAATATTGTTAAGAGATCGATAATGGTTAAAAAGAGAAAATATGTATATCTATTATTGTTGGTAGTTGCTGTTTTTCTTCCTCCGACTGACTTATTTTCTTTGATTATGCTCACTTTGCCACTTTTCTTTTTGTTTGAATTTGGGCTACTATTAAATAGAAAATAACTGCTCTCGAAGGGAGGTGTATTTTATATGTTAGATAGCATTGGTAAAACAGAAATTATAATCATAGCTGTAGTGCTTTTGATTATTTTTGGACCTAAAAAACTACCAGAGTTTGCGAAAGGTTTGTCTCAATCGATTAAAGAAGTTCTCGGAGCTTTCAGAGGCGAAAATGAGGGAGAAAAAAAGGGAAAAGAGAGCGATAAATAGTGTTACTGCCCATTATGTTAAAGGTTGCTTTAGGTATAGCCTTTGTTTTTATATTTAATTATTTTACTCAGCCTGTAGCATTTGCTGCTATTGCGGGTAATCAGAGATGCGTTGAAGGCGCCACATGCTCTATTGGTGAATACCTATATGATGATTCGTATTCGCCTATTACAGATGCAACCTGTACATTAACCAGTCGTTTTCCAAATGGGAGTCTTTTTTTAAATGCTCAGGCGATGACTTCGGCTTCGGAAAATGACGGCTGGTACTCATACACTTTTGATACTACAGGAAAGAGCCTGGGACTATACAGAAGCCAGATAACATGCACTACAGACGGAGATACACTTAGGCTTGATAAGTCTTTTTCTATCGAAGAACAGATAGATGATCAGGTTTGGGATGCTACAGCAAGTGCACATACACAGGATGGGAGCTTTGGCTCAAAACTCCAGAATTCAGTGCCTCAGGTTTCTGATATATGGAATTATTCAACTAGAACTTTAAGTTCATTTGGAACATTGATTAGCGATATCTGGAGTTACTCTTCAAGATCCTTAACTACCTTTGGTACTTTAGTCACGGATGTATGGAGCTCAGCTACGAGAACCTTGACTGGAGCAGGATTAGATGATGGCGAAAGCCTCGCAACAAAATCAAATGTGGATAATGCTACTTCGTCCGCAACAACCTCTATTAAAGGTTCAGGAAATAAGGATTTGACCCAAATTAACACAGGTATTGAAACTGCCCAGACGTCTCTTGATTCCATAGAAACAAAAGTAGATACACTAGATACGAATATCGATTCAGTAATGGATGATACAACTGATATTCTAAGCAAGTGGAGTACTTATAGTGCATCCGACATTATTAGTTATGTTGATGATTTAGAATCAAATTTAGGTGAGAGCTCTGATGCATGCTCTGCATCAACGATTTTTGGAGGAATAAAATGTGTTAGAGATAAATGGGGATCTCAAACAGCAGATGGCATATATCTAGCAGCAAATAATGCCGCAACGTATTCGGCTGCTCTAAGAAGCGAATTAAATTATAACGGTAAATCTTCAACTGCCTATGAAGACATTCAGGCGATAAAAACTTTTGCTCAGACTATAGATACTAATATTGGTACATCAAGCGACACGTCTTCAAGTCTAACTGTATTTGGAAAAATACAGGGAACAAAAAATGATATCGCAACATCTGCTGCCTCGATAAGAGGTCCAAGCAATAAAAACCTTTCGGACGTCTCTTCTGAGGTCGCAGGCGTTCAGAGTGTAGTAGATGGAGTCAGTGCAAATGTCGATACGATGAATACTACTCTGGAAGGTTTGGATGAAAAGGCAGATACAATTCTAGCTAAATGGGGATCATATAATATGGCGCAGGTTATGGCTGCGATCGATGGTCTTGAATCCACTAGTTTGGGTGATGAGAATGATACTTGTGACGACGACACGATTTTTGGACAGGTTAACTGTATTAAGGGTAAATGGGGTTCAAGAACTGCTGACGATATTTATAATTCAGCGGTAAATATAGAAACGGATATTGATAGTTTAAGAACGGAGCTAGATTATAATGGTAAATCCTCTACTGCTTATGATGACCTACAGTCAATTATTTCCGAGATTGAATCGATGCAATCTAAGATTGGGAGTAGTTCAGATACTTCATCTCAGAGCACCCTATATGGCAAACTTTAGCTAAATAAAGAGACGATTGAAGAACTTGATACATCCGGAGCAGGGTTAAGTGATTTGCTAGCAAAGTGGGGATCATATAGCGCTTCTGATATTGTGAGTGAGATAAATTCAATATCATCTGATATATCCGATTCAAATTCTATTTCAGGAGTTTCCGAGATTTTAACACTTTCGAAATCTAACGCTGAAGACATGGATAGTCTTAAGAACAGCGTATTAGCTTTGCAGGCATTAACTGAGGCAAATAAAATTCTTCTTGAGACAGGTTTTAGGAATCCGGTTATACAAACTTGGCTTGAAGAGGGTAGTATTGTTTTTAAAACCCTCATTACCAATCCTACAGGAGTTAGGCAGAATGTCCCTGTAAAGTTCTATCTTCCTAAAGAAGCGACAGATAAGGATATAATTAAAATCGATGATGGATTAAAGGTGGGGTATGATGCCTCGGAGGATGCCTATTTTGTTAGCGGGCAATTCTCATTGGCTCCAAATGGTTCTCAAATTTTTGCAGTTGAAGTCGAAGATATCTGGAAAATTTCAGATGAAGAAATAGAATCTCTTAAGATTCAAGCGAAAGAATTGTATGAGCCATTAAAACAGACTTCATATTTCGGTCAAGGTGCGACTATTTATGCGGATATTATTGCTTCTCTTGATACTGCATCAAGAATTCAAAAAGAAGCCCAAATTCCTGAAGCCAGAATAAAGGCATATAGGGAAGCATTGGTTCATGTAAATAAGGCTAAGGGTTTGATAGAAGATATTAAAACGCTTGGTGCTTCAGCCAGTTCGGCGGGATCATTATTTGGTTTTGTTGGAGGGGTTCAGACAATTGCTGTTTGGGGTATGGTGTTAATTTTGGTTGCGGGTTTTGTATTCCTAGGATTATATATGCGCCTTTTGCTTGTTGGGCAGAGTAAAAAGGATAGCGGGGAAAAAGCAAAGTTTTTTAATGAATATTTTGCTCCAATTACATCACTATTTAATAATTTTCATATTAAACCTAATAAGAAGATAATTTTCCCGATAATTTTGGTTTCAGTAATTCTTGTTTCTGCGATTTTTATAATTAATTTTGTTCAGAAAAACAACAAACCTGAAAACAGTGATGGAAGTAAAGTTGTGTCTACTGAAAAAAAGAATAACAAAGTCAAAAAATCATCTTCTAAGTATGTTGAGATAAATCCTTCCGGAGAGCCCACTACGGTAAATGTGAGATCGGGCCCTGGGTTTAATTATGATAAGGTTTCTGTGATTATTCCCGGTAAAGAGTATGAGGAATTCGAGAGAGAGCCTGATGAAGAAGGTCAGGAATGGATAAAGATCGAGATTGATGAAAATGAAAAAGGTTGGGTTCAGTCTAAGTTTATGATTGCGTCAAAGCAAACAGTGAGCAGTTCTGAAGAAATTAATTTACAAGAGGAAAAATCTGTGCTAGGTGTTAGCGCAAAAAATCAAGGAAATGTCAAAGTGATTACTGAAGGGACAACAGGAGTAAACCTAAGAGAAGGGCCATCAACTCTTACGGAAATAGTTACAAAGGTTACAGAAGAAAGTGATGCGGTGGAGATTAATAATCTCGATGGATGGACACAGCTTATCATAGATATTAACGGTAAGGAACACAAAGGTTGGATAAGAGATAATTATTTATTAAAAAATCAATGAGCATTATTGTTCTGCTGCTTCTCTTTTCTTTTTCTGCTCCACTGCCTCTTTTATTCATTGAAAGAATATTGCCTTATCCGTCTTTGATTGAGGAATTGTTCAGCTTAACAATCGTATTATTATATCTAAAACAGGAGAGAAAATTAAAAAAGAATTTACTAAAGTATGTAATTCTTTCCGGAGTACTATTTTCAATTTCAGAAACCATTTTTTATA
>Ga0163151_10006578_pt1 | contig 14084 bp, 7 predicted proteins | sample OliLakLV19MP5IB2_FD_145596 | JGI IMG/M metagenome (GOLD analysis project Ga0163151, IMG submission 145596) | Freshwater microbial mat bacterial communities from Lake Vanda, McMurdo Dry Valleys, Antarctica - Oligotrophic Lake LV.19.MP5.IB-2 | ecosystem: Environmental > Aquatic > Freshwater > Lake...
TTGTTTGTCCGTCGGAAAGTTGCGCGCGACAATTCGCAGCCACGGCTGCTCCGGCTGAGAAACGATGGGAAATAAACGGAAATTTGCTGCACTTGCGCCCTCACCTTGACCGTCTTCCAGTTCGAAGATGGATGCTGAGGTGAGGTTTACCGGCTTTTGTTTGCGAATCGCAAGCATCAACTTCGTCCGGAACAACGGCTCTGCAAGCGCGTTGATGGTAACCTTTAGATCTGAAGACCGTCCTTGGAAAACGATTTTGTAATCGTGCGGGTAGAGCGTTCGCTCTTTCATATTGTCTATTTGTGTTCCGAGCAACGTCGATGCTTTGACAATCTTGTTCCATACTTCCATCGCTGGCTTGCCCATAACGGTGCCATGATCCAAGGCACGAAACAACAACACCGAGCGGCGGAAACTGTTGCTTACGCTGTGCACTCCGGAGGAAGCATCGATGATCGGATATGGCACGCGCGAGAGCCACTCGCGGCACCGATAGTAACTCTGCAGCCCTTCGCTGGAAGTGTAGAACCCAGTCGGTTTAAACTGGGAAAAATCTTCAGGTCTGTCAAAAACTAGTGACTGGGCGTGCTGCCCAACCAAAATGTTAGTCAGGTCTGCTTCGGCTATTCGCGGTACATCCGCAACTTTCGGGTATTCGTACTTGGGGTTGAGCAGCTTGATGGCAACGCCTATGTAGGCGATGTTTCGCTTGATGTCTTCTCTTACTTCCGCGTCTTCGCTGATTTTGTAGTCCGCGATAGAAACTTGTTGCAAGGCCTCCAGCAACAATAATAGGTCCGGCACAATCTGAGTGAGAACGGTATTGCACAGAACTCTGTTCGTGAAAGCAAGATAGGGATGGATGATACTGTCCGTAGTGACAAAATTCGATTTGCCGGCCAGCCTGCTTTCCTTGTAGATATCGGACATCTTGGTGTATTTCGTGTTATCGATGACCACGAAATATTGGAATCCGAGATTCTCGACGGTCTTTGGCGCAAGACCTTGTATGTTCACACCCTTCAGCGGAATCGGCTGCAACTGCTGATAGGCAAAATCCGACCGTTGGATTAGTTCTTCCAGGTTCGGTGCTCTGCGCTGATACTGAACTGGTTTAGCCGTTCTGCTGTGGAGCATGTACGGCGTCTCTGGGTCGATGCCTCCTGCCTTGGCAGGAGGCATTGCGAAAGACAGAGCAATTAGAGCTGCAAATATTCTATTCATACACCGGCGATACGTTGTCCAGAGTCACAAATCGTGCCATGTGAATGCCTGAATCTTGGGTTAATTCTTTGACAAGTTCCGGTTTGATCGGATCGTCTAGAGTCATCACCATCACGGCTTCTTGTCGAACCCCTCTGCGTGCAACCGACATTGTGCTGATGTTTATGTCGAACTTGCCCAAGATTCCTGCTACGCGAGCCACCATTCCAGGCTGGTCCCGATGGCCTGTGAACAGCATATATCGTTGCGGTGTCAGGTTGATTGGGAACTCATTAATTTTGGTTATGATCGCTTCGTTGTGAGCCAGGACCGTTCCGCTTACAGCCGCTGTCGATTCGTCACCAGATACGGTGACACAGACTTCGTCATAATCAGACGCGCTGTCTTCCGTGCGAATCTCTTTTACCTTAATGCCGTGGTTCTTGGCGATCAACTGGGCGTTGACGTACGTGACGGTTTCGATCTTGGATGCAAAAAGTCCGCGCAATGCTGCAATAGCTAAAGGCGAAACATCCTTCTGCGCGAGACTTCCATGAACCGTAATTTCGACGGTTCTAACTGCACCTTCGCAAAGCTCGCCGGCCATGGCGCCCATGGCCTCTGCCAACCAGATGAAACGTCCGAGCTCTTTCATAATTTCCGGACGCATGAAGGGCAGATTCACGGGACTGCGCACCATGCCTCCGGTCATGTAGTCGCGTATCTGCTCGGCCAGATCGATAGCCACGTTGAACTGCGCTTCCACGGTGGACGCGCCGAGGTGAGGCGTGAGCACTACTTTCTCAGCAAGTTGCATGAGGGGTGACTCTGGCGCAGGTGGTTCTTGATCGAAAACATCGAGCGCGGCGCCGGCTATCTTTCCATCGCGGATAGCATTTGCCAGTGCTGTTTCATCGATAATGCCGCCACGTGCCGCGTTGATGATGCGCACACCGGGCTTGAGTTTGGCGATCACTTCGTCGTTGATCAAATTTGCTGTCTCGCGCGTCTTCGGCGTGTGCAGCGAGATGAAATCGGACCGCTTCCATATTTCGTCCAATGTGACGCTTTGGATGTTGAGGCGTTCGGCCCGCTCTGCGCTAATCAGCGGATCGTAAGCTATCACCTTCATTCCGACGGCCTGACCGGCCTGCGCTACGCGTCCTCCAACTTTCCCGAGTCCGACAATGCCAAGAGTTTTGTTGAAAAGCTCGGTTCCCAAAAATTTGTTTCGCTCCCACTTACCAGCTTTCATCGAAGCATCGGCAGCTGGCACCATTCTTGCCAGTGAGAACATGAGTGCAATGGCATGCTCTGCCGCGCTGGCTGTATTTCCCTCAGGGGAATTGATCACAAGCACGCCTGCTTCGGTGGCAGCAGGAAGGTCAATATTGTCCACGCCGACTCCAGCTCGTCCCACGAGCTTGAGGCGCTTACCCACCTTGAAGACCTCTTTGGTTACTTTTGTGCGGCTGCGAACGAGCAGTGCATCAAATTCACCAATAATGCTAAGCAGATTTGCCGCGGTTATGTCCGGGTCATAGACAACTTCCAGAGCCGATTCTAGGATGGCAACGCCTTCTTTGCTGATCTCATCTGCCACCAGGACGCGAGCAACTGCTCTGCCTTTCTTTGCGATATCGTCTGCTGTAAGAACTTTTGACATTTGCCTTCCTTTTTTGATTGGCGCCTGCTAGCGATAACAACTTTGCTACGGTCCATAAATGCTTTCCAGAACTAAGCGATGCTTTGCTTGACGCACTAATTGGTCGGATGAAAATGCAATCGGCGCCAGGTCCACACGCTTCCACGCTTCCAATTGATCGTCGCGATGCGGCGAAAATCTGTGTCCTGATTGTCCGGTAGACAGCGCCTGGTAGAACTTATCCCGGTCCGACATGTCGACGATCATTCTTTGCGTTGGACCTGATTCCGTAAAGTAATGCAAGGCCCGAGGATCGATTTTCACATCACAACTGTTGAGGGTGTTTGCTGTACCACCGACTGGAACCGGGCCAAGAGCGAAATACCTGAAGATAGGCGTTGCGTTCGGGCTGACGTGACGAAAAGTCGCGGTGTGGAATTTGCCCCAGAGCCAGTTCATCGGCTCGTTTTCACTCGAGGCAATTTTCAGTGATTTCATTGATTGCGCCAGAGTCGTCAGGAAAAAAGTCTCGTAGGTTCGCTCTTCCGGCGGCATCCAGGCCGCAGGCTGATTGCGAATCACGCTTTCCACCAGCGGCACCCACATTGGCCAACGCTCCAAGTACTCAGTTGTCATGTCGCGGCCCAAAGTAGGCTCCAACAGTCTGCGCGCGAACGTTTGGACAAATGATTCGTAAATTGAGCCTTGCGCACTGCCGGCACGCATTTGTCCATCCCATTTGAGTAGGCTCTCGATCGCCCGCACGCCATTGCGATCAATGTAATTGGTGGCGACGGCAGCCTGTTGAAGCGCTTTCGTAAGCACTGCAGGAACAGGCAAGTACTCGTCGCCCTGAAGGACATTTATGTCAGCTAAACCAATTGGTGCTTTGGCATTGGCTAAGGAATTAAGCCATCTATTGGCTCGATACGGCGCATTCCATTGGTGCCCGAGTATCAATGAAGCAGGAGCCTTGGGCAGAGCAGTTCCGGTAGATGGACGCTGGTTGGCTGCAATGACGGGCATAGCACCAGATTCGGTGCCTGCTGGAACGAATGATTGAGGTAATTTGTCGAAAGGGATGAATCCATCCCACTTGGATTTTGGTTCGCTGCCTAGAGTAAGCATCGTGCCCTGGGTGGCTTTTGTGCGAATGGGTACGATCCCAGCGGCCTGACAGCCAGAATTTCCCCATCGGTCAGCGAAGACGAAAAGCTGTGGTGGGTCACTATAAGTAGATAATGCAGCGGAGAAGTCCTGCCAGCCGCTAGCGTGATTCAGCTTATAGAGAGCGTCAAAGACAGGTCTGTCCGTTTCGGTCCCTGTCCATGACAGGCTGATGCCGGCATCGTTTATCCGGAACAGCACCGGACCGTGACGTGTAATGAGCACCTTGTGCTCAACATCTTTAGCCAGGCGAACCGGAATTATTTCTGTTAGGACTTCCGCCTCTTGCCACTTGTCACCAACTCTGTAGTTGGATGCAAACTGTGACTCGAATTGTTCTAAGAAGATGTCCTGAACGTCGGCCTTTAGTGCGGCCGAGCCCCATGAAATATCTTGGTTGCGTCCTACCCAGACTCCCGGTACACCAGGTATGGTGGCGCCGGCGATGTGTAAACCAGGAGCATTGATTGAGCAGATGAACCACTCTGAAGGCGTAGTCAGCGGTCCATGCTTATCGCAAGCCAGCAAAGCTCCACGCGTTCTTGTTTTGGTATTGGGCACAACCAGAGCATTGCTTCCCCAGTTTGGTTTGGGTGAATCGAATTGGTGCGCCTCGTCCCCGAGTTGTGCCAGCTGCCTAAGTAGTGCATCGGAAACTGCTTTGGCTGGCATTTTCTTTGCCGGAGGGGCTTCTATCTTGGGTAAACCATATGTGGCGAGGTCATCCCTGAAGAGAGTTGCAACGGTGCTGTCGCCGAGTTTGTTTGCCAGGCGTTGGCGGAAGTCATCGAGTCTCCAGGATTCATCGGCTTTGTAAGCGACATATTTTAGTATCGCCAGGCAGTCTTCCGGATGCCACGGACCAGGTGAATAGCCAAGGAGTGTGAACTCGAGCCCGAGCCGTCCCGGGTTTTCCGAAAGATAGGCGTTGACACCACGAGTGAAGGCGTCGACTGCTTGCCTGCCTTGCGGACTTAAGCGATGAAATTCTTCGACAGCCAGTCTCTTCAGCCCAAGGGTGCGGACCAGGCGGTCAGTTGGCAGCGCTACTGAGCCGAAGACCTCTGACATGTGGCCGCTTGCCGAACGGCGCAAGACATCCATCTGAAACATTCGTTCGCGGGCTGTCACGTAGCCTTGGGCGACATAGGCATCAGTTTCGCTGTGGGCTTCGATATATGGAACCGCTTGGGCGTCGAAGCGCACGACGACCGCCTTGCCGAGACCGGCAATCTGCTCACGCCCATCGAGCTGCGGGACTGGTCGTTGGCAAAACCACCAGAAAGCCACCGGCGTAAGCACCAGCAGCAGAAGCACTGTTATGAGTATGATTTTCTTCATGCGGGCGAAATGCGCATTATAGAATCTAAATGCTCTATAGAAAGCCAAAGTTTAGTCGAAATGAGCATCGCTTGTCGCGCTATTGCAAAGACACATGGCAGCAATCGCATGGTTGTAAAGAAAAGGCGTCAGCAGTAGCCTAAGAGCTTACCGCCCTTGATCTTCGGCCACCCGTAAATTAGGCTAGGCAAGCGGCCAGCGGAATTTTTATGAGCGCAATATGAGAAATAGGACATCGCAGATAATCGCGATATGCGGTGGTTCGGGCTCGGGTAAGTCCACCCTCGCTCAAAAATTTGTCGGCGCGGCAGTCCTTTCCACCGACCATTTTTATCGGGATTTGAGCGAACTGACGCAAAAAGAGGACGGGACCTACGATTTTGATCATCCCTCGGCAGTTGATCTGGATGCCTGTGCTGAAGCCTGTCTCAAGCTGGCAGATTCGGAAGATGCCATAATTCCCGTCTACGATATGCGAACCTGCAGCTCCATTGGGACTCAACTTGTGCCGGCGCCGAAAAATAGAATCGTCGTGATCGAAGGCATCTTTGCATTCAACTCTCCTTTAAACGACATCGCTACATTGAGTATTTTCATCGACACCCCCGTTGATCAAAGGATGGCCAGGCGCCTGCGCCGAGACGTCGAGCGCGGTCGCTCTACGCTTGATACCATCCGTCATTCACTAGCAGTTGAAGAAGCTTATACGCGATATGTCGAGCCTATGCGACACCTGGCGGATCTGGTGTTGCAAGGAGAAGAGATGCGCGGCGGGTTTGTTGTCTAATGAGTCTAGGTAATCTCGCTCAGAAGGAACCAAGCTCTGCTGTGAACGAACCAGTCAAATCTGCCGCGAAGATATCCAAAACATTTCTGATGTTTTGTTTTGCTTTTGTCTTCGTGCGACTGCCATTCATATTCACTGTCCCGATGCAAGAAGCACCGGACGAATTCGCGCACTATTGGGTTATTCGATTCATGCGCGATCATCTAAGATTGCCTTCTGCTGCCGAAGTTGCTGCGGGCGGACCGTCGGCCGTGTATGGATCTTTACCGCAGTTGGGCTATCTGCCGCACCTTGCGATCAGTATGATTACGCCTACAAATGAACTGGCTCTCTTTGCCCGCTTCGGTAGCCTCTTGATGGGATTGGTTCTCCTTTATGCGGCCTATCAAATAGGGCGCGACATCTTTCGCACAAATCGAATGTTGGCGTTTGCGTTACCTGCAGCAGTGGTCTTTCATCCGCAACTTGCGTTTTTGCATGGATATTCGAATTGCGATTCGACCTCTTCTGCACTTGGTGCTTTGATTTTGCTTTTGGCTGTGCGATCCGTGCGCGTCGGACTCACCGTCAGCACCGGACTTTGGATCGGGTTGCTGATGGGTTGGCTTGCTCTGAGTAAATATTCCGGACTTGCAGTCATGCCTGTGGTGGCTCTGACTTTGGTAGCATCGGCGGTGCTGAATCGAACACCGATTGCCAAAGCCGTAGCTGCGCTCGGTATATGTGGAGTGGCTGCCAGCGCCGTATCTGGTTGGTGGCTAGTGCGAAACTACTATGAGTTTGGCGGGGATTTCATGGGCACCAAGACCATGTATAAGACCTGGGCAACCACGTTCCATCGCGAACTTGACTATCACGTCCCAGCCTCACACATCATCAAAGATATTCGCTGGTGGCGGATGATGTTCTTTAGCTTCTGGGGCTTGTTCGGCTACATGACGAAATACATGTGGCGACCGCTCTATTTCGTGTACCTCGGATACTTGATTGTTGCTGCTGTCGGACTGATCAAAGGCGCTTACATTTGGTCTTGTGCAGAGTTCCGTAACATGACTCGTGATGATGCGAAATCCGCCACCATTTGGTCGTGCATGTTACTTACGGTGTTGATGAACCTTGCTGCCATGATCTGGGCTTCGACGCAGAATCTAGGTGGACCGCAAGGGCGCTACCTTTTCCCGTCCGAAATCCCTGTAATGGCTCTATTGCTGTTTGGAATGAGTCGATTCAGCGACCGAAGCGCGCGCGTGCTGGTTCTCAGCTTCATCGGCTTCAACGCTGCTGTTTGCCTCGGCTCGTGGTTCTGGCTGTTTCAAATGTACGGCTTCCACAGCCGACCGCTCTGATTTTGGCTTTTCAAGGGCAGTTGCTGTCGCCTCTGGAACGGCGGCTGGACCTTCCACCTGATTTGAGTCAGTAATGTATGTGGCGGGCTTGAGATTGTCCAATAGCCTTTGATCTTTGCCTTCGAATTTGTACTTTTCCGTCAGCACCTCAAGCGTCTTGTAGAGCGCTTCTCTTACAATTTTTTGATCTTTCTCTTCGCCGTTACTGGCTATTGATCGCAATGCAGAAGCTGTACCTTCGCTGGCGAAGATAGACGCCACTTTTGCTGCCAGCGGAGCATTGCCCATTGAAGAAATGGCAAGAATGGCTGCCCGTTTGGTTTTTTCGTCCCCAATCAGATGCGGAATGAATCGCTCTACTGTTTGGATTTCTTGCATTTTTAATTGCTGTTGATTATAGCTATAGGTAAAGTAGGCACCAATGCAAGCCATGATCGCCGCCGCCATAATCGGGGAAATCGCTGTAAGCCTATCCCAGAAATCCTTTCTGGTTTTTCTTTGTGATTGCAATTCAGCAAGTAATTCGTGTTGCTGCTCTGCAATTCGCGCGAGCAACAGTTCTATATTGGTATCTGACATTTTCGAGCTCCCGGCAGATTTGCTGCCTGCGCCCCTATAGTAATTCTCAAACTGTCTAATTGCGCACCACTTGGCAGCGGAATTTACCAACCGTTTCAAAGCGCCAGTCGCTCCGCGCTGTCGGACGGCACACACGCGTGCCTATGGCGCAAACAAAAGCGCCTTTCGCGCCGCAGCATTTGCTTCTGAGTGCTTACCCTGTTTATTGAGGACGTTGCGCAATCCTGTCCAAGCATCCGGCTGACGGATCTCTAGCTCAAGCGATTTTCGGTAGTATTTTTCCGACTCGGGTAGCTTATTTGCTTGCTCAAATGCTGCCTCTGAGGTCTTAAAGTCCGAGAAGTTTCTTCCTTCTTTTATAAGCAACTCTATGGGTGTGTCCGGAGTGGGCAAGATGTTTGTGAAAACAAATAGCAAACAACCTACTTGATACACGTCACAGCGGACGTCAGCCGGTTGTCCGAAGCATTGTTCGGGACTCATATAAGCAGACGTTCCCACCATCTCGTTGGTCTGTGTAAGTGGAATATGCCTATCATCTTCTTGGACGATTTTGGCAATTCCGAAATCTATAACCTTAGCGATTCCGTCAGTGGATACCATAATATTTGAAGGTTTGATATCTCGATGAACGATGCCGTGTGTGTGCGTGTATTCCAGCGCGTTGCAAACTTGTATGCAGAGCCGTATTGCCTCTTCTTGCCGCGTTCCGTGAAACGTCGATAAATACGCGCTTATGGATGAGCCTTCGATAAACTCCATTACCAATATCGGGCCATAGTCTGGGTCGTCGTCCGTTGTCACAAGCTGGGCAATGTTCTTGTGAAAAAGAGGCACTACAGTTTTGGCTTCTTGCATTGCCCGAGCGACAGCATCCTGGTTTCGCTGTCTCTCAGCTCGGATGATTTTTAAGGCAACGGTACGTCCGGTGGTCGTGTCGTGTGCTTGGTAAACCACAGACATTCCACCCCTACCAAGGAACTTTGAGATTTCGTATCGTTGGCAAAGAAGCGTGCCGGGCGAAATGTTATCGAGATCGTGTTGTGTATTGCTTGAAGATTCGGTCGTCAAAATTGGTTCTTCATCGCCAATTATGATCTGTTCATGGAATTCATGCAGATGCGTAACTTGCTTGTCGTCAGTTTCAACTAGCTCGGACATTGCAGCTTCCATGAACCAATAAGAGCTAACAGCCTCATGCCCCTTTGTGCCTGTAATCAATCAGCGCCTCTCCTTCACCTGCAATCACGCAGTGTCGTGAGAACGGGAGGGGGCGAGCCCCTCCCCTACAGCAACAAGCACTAATTGTGCAGAACTGTCACTTCAGATAGTCCGGACTGTTTTTGCACAAGAATCTGCACCGGGAACATCTCTTTAATTTCGGCGATGTGTGTGACCACAATAATACGAGCGAAGTCGCCTCTGATGGAGTTGATCGCTTGCATCAAGCGACCCCGGCTGTCCTCATCTTGCGATCCAAAGCCTTCGTCAATGATTAGTGTCTGCAGCTTGGCCCCAGCTCTGCGTGCCAGTAGGCGTGATAGGGCGACACGAATGGCGAAGTTGATTTTGAAGGCCTCTCCGCCGCTGTATAACTCATAATTACGAGTTCCGAGGTTATCTGCAATGAGGATATCTAGCGTCTCTTGGATGGATCCTTGTTTGGTCTTCTGTTGCGTCACCAATCCAATGTGCATTTGATTGTCAGTCAATCGCGCAAGAATCTCGTTGGCTTCGCCTTCCAGTTCCGGCACGGCATTCTCAATAATGATCGCCTGGATGCCCTTCTTGCCGAAAGATTCGCTCAGGAATTGATAATCGTTCATTTCTACCAAAAGCGCATTTAAACGATTCTGTTTGTTTTGAAGAGTTTCTTGTTGAGTCTGTAGTTGCTCGATACGCTTCTCCAGAACTGCAAGCTGGCGCTCACTGAGTTGTTTCGATTCGTCCAGTTCACTCAACGTGCTGTGCAGCTCCGCCTTCCGCTGCACAAGAATTGGAAACGATTCGATCCGGACGGACCATTCTGTAATACTTTCAGCAAGCGCATCGTATTGCCCGCGCTTTAGTTTTATTTGAGTAGTGACATTTTCCAGCTGCGCATCAACTTCCGGCTTTTCGGTGCTGACACGATCGAAGTCTCGCATTTTGTCAACAAGCGGAAGCAACTTTGCAAGCTCGTTACGGGCATCATCGTGCTCAGCTCTGTCGTACGTGAATTCGCCCAGCTTTGCTTCAACTTCGGTCAACTCTGTGGAATCATGTTGCGCAAAACTGCTTGAAACTAACTGCGTTTTTAGAAAGCCCATACTCTGCTCTAGCAACGGGATTTGCTCATTCAGTCTGGCTAGTTCTGCTTGATCGCGTTTGAATTGTTGGTAGCGCATTTCGACATTTCTCTGCATGCGTAATTGCGCTTGCAAGTTTGAAAAGATCACCGGATCGAATTCCAACTTGTGCATTTCTGCTTTTATGTTGACCAGGCTCTCGCGTTCAACCTGCGCGTAATCCTGCGCCTGAAGCTTTCTCTCAAGATCGATCACTTGATCTGCTATGCGCTGGCAGCTGGTTTCGGCTCTGGCTACTGCGGCCATTCTTCCGTTGAACTCGCCGATTTGAACATCCAGTCTCTTGCGGCTTTCCAGCTCGCGTTTCAATTCTATATAGCGCTTGCGCAGCTCGCCTCGTTTTTCTTCAAGGTTCTGTTTCTTCGTCTCGCAATCAGCTATTTCCTGACGAATTTGTTTATTGAGATCTCCATAGCGATCAAGTACCGCTGCCCGATCTACGATCGGTGCGGCACACAGCGGGCACATCGTCAGAGTCTGAGGTTCTGTCAGCTCGCGGCATTTATGGTCGTTTTCGCCAGTTTGCTTTTCCAATATCTGGATGGATTGATCCAGCAGATCAATTTCCTGTTTCATTCTAATGCCGGACTCTTCTACCGAATCGAATTCGATCTCCAATTGCTCCAGCTGCTCGGCGCGGCAGTGCAGTCCTTCTCCTTCGCGACTTAACTCATCTTTGCTGGTGAGCAAAGACAGCAATTCCGTATGTGATTCTTTTTGCTGGTTGAGTTCTGCCTCCAGGCGCAGCCGCGATTCCACTACTGTTGTGTGAAGCTGCTCGGCACGCGCGGAAAGCTGTGTGTACGCTTCCTGACGCTTGGACATTTCTGCTTCTTGAGCAACCAGTCGTTTGTATGCACCAAAGTCAGTTTGCAGTTTCTCGCGCTCTGCTGCCAGCTTCATCAGGCGCTCTTGCTGTTCTTTGAGCGTTTCCATCTGCGATTGCAAGTGCTCTAGTTCGACTTCCAGCCGACCCCTTTGGGTCGCGAGTTTGGAGCGCAGCTCTAGCCGTCGAGTCTCGAAGCCTTGTCGCTGCAGGGCGATAGTGTCCAATTCTCCGACGGTGGATTTGACGACGTTGAATCGCGACAAAATTTCTTGCATTCCCGGCACGGCAGCCAGCAGCGCATCGAGTTCCACTTTTCGTGTTGTCAAACGATCGAGTGTTGGTTGAAGGTGCGCCATATCCGCGTCTATTTCCGTCAGCCGAAGTTGTGTCGGCTCCAGGCGCGAGCGAATATCATTGAGTTCAATTAGCTGTTGGTCCAGCATTTGCAGGCTCAACTTTTGTCCTTCAAAATCGGACCGCGTTTTTTGAAGGAGCTGGATTAAGCGAGCTTCTTCTGACTGTGCGCTTTGCAGTTCTTCGGCTAGCTGCGGAACATCTTCCATGCCTGCTTGCAAGTACTCGATTTCCGCTTTCCGCGAGCGGCTCTCGTCGCGAGCCAGTTCTGAGAGCTGGTCGAAACGGCTCAGTCCGAGGATTTCCGAGAGCACGTGCTTCCGTTCAGAAGGTGGGCGCGTGGTGAATTCGTCTGCCCTTCCTTGTCGCAGGTACACGCTGTTGATGAAAGTATCGTAATCCATTCGCAAGATTTCACAGATTCTTGTCTGCGTCTCACGCATGCTTGCTCCGTTCAACGCTCCCCAGGTGCCAGTAGCGGAAGTGACAGGTGAAGGTCCGGGCTGAGGCATTTTCTCTGCGGTCTTGTTCGCGCGCTGAGTGGTTCTTGGGCGAGCGCCCACCTCAGCCGGCGCCACTTGGCTTTCAGCCTTCCATACTTGGAAGTCTAGAGTGCCTTTGGACACCTTGGAAGCCGTTCTAGGCGGCGACAGGTAACGTGAGCGACGGACGCGATAAAAGTTGTCTTCCAGCTCGAAAGTGAGATCAACCCACATTTCTTGCTGTCCCATGCGAACCAGTTCGTCAGATGAAGAGCGTGCAGATTCCCACAGTGCCCAGGTTATGGCATCAAGAATGGCTGATTTGCCGGCCCCGTTTTGCCCGCAAAGGCATGCAATGGATAGCGATGACATATCCAATGATGCGTCACCGTAACTCATGAAATTGTGCAGCGATATTTTATTGAGAATCACTTTCGGTGATTCTAGCCTATCTTCTGGAGTCCGATTAGTTATACGATGGCTGTGCGATTGAAGTTCAACCTAACATCGCACCCAAAGATTTATTCCCGAATCCGCGCAAAACGCACCAGGCAATCGACAGCTACGAAGGAAACGGTATTCTGTCAGGGTGAATTCCAAACTTTTCGTCTACTTTTGCTTCTTTTTGTCCGGCGTCAGCGCGCTAATCTACGAGGTCGTCTGGGGGCGGCTTCTTGTCTCGGTTTTCGGCGCATCGCTGTATGCGGTGGCCACCATCACCAGCGTGTTCTTAGCCGGGCTGGCACTCGGTGCGCTCGTTGCCGGGAGGTTTCGCGGGAACTGCGCCACTCGACTTCGGCTTTATGGTTTGCTTGAGGTTGCAGTTGGAGCGCTAGGCGTGGGCCTTCCGTATTTGTTTGCTGCTGAAACACTTCAGCCCTTGTGGCTTGGTTTGGCCGGAACCGTTTCTGGGGATGCCGGTTCATACTTACTTCGCGTTCTATTTGCTAGCTTGCTGTTGCTTCCGCCGACGATGCTCATGGGTGCAACATTTCCTGTGCTGGTTGGAGTCGTAGCGCCTGGCGAAACTGAAAAAACGGATCCGACTCAGGCGCTTTACGCCGCTAATACCACAGGTGGTGCGATAGGAGCTGTTCTGGCTGGCTTCATTCTTCTGCCAGCACTGGGATTGCGAGCAACTAGCGCAGTTGCTGCCTCCTTCAACATCGTAGCTGGTCTTGTGGCACTTGCTCTGAGTTTCCTTCCGGAAAAAGCGCAGCCGGCGCCAGTTGAGGAGTCGGTTGTTGTCCCGGCGAAAAAGCGTGCCTTCGCTAAAGAAGTAATGCCGCCGTCGACGGCCGCCACCATATTCAGCACCGCCTTTGTTTCCGGCATAATTTTATTGACCATGGAAGTTAGCTGGACGCGGTGGTTTTCTCTGCTCTTAGGCTCGTCGGTATATTCCTTTAGCTGCGTACTGTGCCTGGTCTTAGTGAGCCTGGCTGCCGGTGCTTGGGTGGTGCAGAAACTGTTGCACAGAATCGGAAATCGATTCCTTCTGATGGCTACGGCCTACTTCATCTCTTGCACGTACGTCTTGATCACCATGTATAGCGCTAATGAAATTCCCTGGCTCTATGTTTGGTTGTGTCAGGTTTACGCGTCCATGATGGGCAGTTTTTCGTTTGCCGCTTCTTTGTCCGCGCGAATATCGGTTGTAGCAATTGTCATCATGCCGCCGGTCTTCTTGATGGGAACCGTATTTCCACTTCTCCTCGGGGGCAAGTCCCCGGATAAAACGATTTATGTTGGTTCGCTTTATGCTGTCAATACTGCAGGTTCTATATTTGGTGCCTTACTGACAGGCTTTGTGCTCATTCCATCCCTGTCGGCACTTGCAGGCAGCGGTATTCAATGGACCATCATTCTCTGTATTGCAGCGCAGATTACGATGGCGCTTTGGTGCTTCATGGAGTGGGCAAGAGCGTTTGTCACTGATCCGGATACCCGGTTGATAGTTGTTGGTATTGGTGTTTTTGTGGCCGTGGCAGTAGCCGGAGACG
>Ga0163151_10006579_pt1 | contig 14083 bp, 12 predicted proteins | sample OliLakLV19MP5IB2_FD_145596 | JGI IMG/M metagenome (GOLD analysis project Ga0163151, IMG submission 145596) | Freshwater microbial mat bacterial communities from Lake Vanda, McMurdo Dry Valleys, Antarctica - Oligotrophic Lake LV.19.MP5.IB-2 | ecosystem: Environmental > Aquatic > Freshwater >...
GATTGGGGGCGTTGGGTTTTGGGTTTTGGGTTTTGGGTTTTGGGTTTTGCCAAAAAATTTCACAACATTTGCGTTTAAGATTATTAATAGTTTTTGAATGGCAACTTTAATGGATTTTAAAAAGCATGAATTAAATAACTCAATAGCATAATGAAAATAAAATTCTTTCTCTTAACATTTTTGCTTCTTTTTGCGAGGGGCTGTGATTTCTATTCTACGAGTCTTTGGTATTTTGATGATCCTAATGGTGAAACAAATCCATTGACGCGTATTTTGGGGCTTGATTAGTGGGGTTTGATGGCAACGAATATTGTTTTGGTTGGGCTTATTATTTTTTGCTTTTACTATTATTCGTTTAAATATTCCATGGGTAAAATTTCAACTAAAACGGAGCGGCTGCCTGACTTTGTTTCTGAGTTATATTTTAATGAAAAGGGGAAGTTCTATCAGGTATTTTATAGGTGGCCCAAAAACAAAAAAATATTGTGGGCACATATTGGTTATGTGCTGCCGCGTGTTTTAATTATTGCGAGTTTTTTGGCAACAATCCACAATCTTTGTCAGTTTTATGATATGCCTTTTTATAATACTTTTAGGTCAATTGTTAAAAGGCCTCTCTTTGTAATCTATGGATTGATTGGTTTTTCTTTTATATTTTTCTCGCGCCGACTTTGGCAAAAGGAATATGAAATTGCGAAAACAAATTTAAATCCAAGCATCCCAATTCACTCACATTTTTGAAATAGAACAGGCAAAAAAAACTGCATTAAAATTTGGTTCAGACCACCCTATAATGGACTTTAGGTATAAATAACACCTGAAACTTGGAATAAAGTGGCTTCGCTATATGATTACAAGTTTATGGATTTAGAGGGATACAAAAACTCGTATGACTTTATTTGTAGTTCGCTTAACAAATCCAAATCAAAAGTGTTAGAAATTAGTTGTGGTCTCGGAAATGTAACGAAGTATCTTTTATCTAAAAGGCCAGACCTCCATGTTTTGGGAACTGACATTGCGCCTAATATGATTGAACTGGCAAATGCAAACAAGCATCTATCCATAAATAATTTTTATGCATTTCATTATAAATATAAATATTATTATATGAATTGAAAGGCGCAGATTTGCCGCACAAAAAAAAGCAAAATGACCAAGAATAACCCGCCATGCCTAAACATTTTTAATTTCCGCACAAATGAACTTTAATTTACTCTTAGAAAATTTAACGAACCCGGCCTTATTGTTTTTTGTGCTGGGCGTTATAGCGGTTTACCTCAAAAGCGATTTAGAAATACCACCCAATTCATCAAAATTTATCTCACTGTATTTGTTGTTTTCAATTGGCTTTAAAGGCGGACAAGAACTTTCGCATGAAACATTTACGAGCGAAATTGCTTGGTCTATGCTTTTTGGAATTTGCCTTTCGGCATTGATTCCCCTTTACACTTTTTTTATCTTAAAAAGAAAATTGAATGTCTTTGATGCAGGTGCCGTAGCGGCTGCCTATGGCTCGGTTAGCGCGGTTACCTTTGTAACGGCAGTATCCTATTTGGAGTCGCAGCAACTTAGTCTGCACGGTCACATGGTAGCCATTATGGCCTTAATGGAATCGCCTGCCATCATCATTGGCTTGGTGTTAATTTCAGTTTTTAACAAAGAGAAATCGGCACCTAAAATTAAAATTCCAGCAGTGGTTAAACACTCGCTTACCAATGGCAGTGTACTGTTAATTCTGGGAAGTTTGGTCATAGGTTTTATGGCCAATGCCAAACAAGCAGAAGGCATTAAACCCTTTACAAACGATTTGTTTAAAGGCTTTCTCGCTATTTTCTTGTTAGATATGGGTATTACCAGCGGCAAAAAATTAAAAGCATTCTTTTCCTTTGGGTTCTTTCCCTTTGCCTTTGCCATCCTAATTCCGCTATTGAACGGAAGCATCGTTTCATTTTTAAGCGCAATTGTTACCGATGATGTTACCAATAGATTTATATTTGCCGTGTTGGCTGCAAGTGCTTCTTATATAGCAGTGCCCGCAGCAATGAAAATCACCGTACCAAAAGCCAATCCGGGACTATATTTGCCAATGGCGCTTGCAGTAACCTTCCCCATTAATATTACTGTTGGAATGCCCTTGTATTTTCTAATTGCCCAACACTTTTAGAAAGCATTATACCCAAATAAAACTTCTGTTACGGTCTGAACCAAGCGCTTGATAAAAAAGAAACTAAAGGCAAATTGGCAAAAAGAAAAAAAACTTTTACCATGAAGAATGAGTTATTAAACTACCTATCGCGACATATTTCTATCTCTACTGAACTAGAACAAATCATTGTTGAAAGTTCAAATTTAAAAAAATATAAAAAGGGCACCATTCTTTTAAAAGAGGAAGATATTTCCAACGAAAGTTACCTGGTTTTAAAAGGTTGTATTAGGAGCTATTTGCTTAAAGATGGGGCAGAACAAACCTTAGAATTTTATACCGAAGGAGAAGCTGTAATGGCCCTTAGGTTGGGCTATCACCTAAAATTTTTTAACAACCGATTTTTTATTGAACCCTCCTTTGCGGGTACCCATTGGCCTGTGAATACCAACGTTCCTGCTGGTTTTGCTATAAAAGAAAAAAAGTGGCCCAATTATTTTTTAGTGGAACCAGGCTTGCATTTCGGATTCAAATTTTAAATTTACCCATGGAAATAAAAACCAAGCTATCTACTTTGTGGATTGTGGTTATGCTGAACCTAATTTTTGCCGATATTCTTTCTATCATGATAGAGCTTGTTAAGAAAAATACGATAGACATTATTGGAAGCGATGTAAGCACTACCATGGCAATTGCAGCTATTGTAACCAATATTCCTATTTTAATGATTTACTTTTCGAGGGCCTTGCCTTATAAAGCAAATCGCCTCACCAATATCATTGCGGCGCTAATAACCATGCTTTACGTAATTGGCGGAGGAAGTTTAACCCCACATTATGTAATTATTGCAGGCATTGAAGTGATACTTTTGCTCGCAATTTTATGGCACTCTTGGCATTGGAAAATGGCAGAAAAATAACCCTTAAAACATCACCCGAAATTGTAAGTTAAAGCTGCGGGGAGCATCCATTTTAGTGGGGCGCGAGGCGTATTCTTGGTTGGTGAAATTATTAACCAAAAAGGCAATGCGGCTTTGCTCGGTTAATTGGTAAGATACCCTAACATTTTGCACCAAGTATCCTGCTCCTTGTCTATCGAAAAAAGCCTTTATGCTTGGTGTAAAAATCAAGAAAAATGGATCTATTTTCTCATAAGAACTGTAGTAATTGAGCGTATACCCCAAACTGAATTTTTTAAAGGTGCCTTCAATATCCCATTTGGCCGTAGTTCTATTTCTGTAAGGCAAAATGGCAGCATAATATTTGGCACTGTCTAAGGTTTTTATGCTGCTAAACAAGGCCTTGGAATAATAGCCCCAATCTCTCATTTCGGGTGCCTCAGATAAGTTAACCGGCATGGTATACGTATATCCACCCAAGGTTCTAATTAACACATCGCCAATTCTACCTTCGCCTGTGAAACTAATTTCGAATCCTGCCGCCCGGGTTTGACCAATATTTTGTGCTTTAAAACCTATGCGGTTCCAAATGGGCAAATTGGGATAATCAACAGAAGACAACCATTGGCCGAACCGAAACTCAATCATGCTATCGAACTCTTGGTTAAAGACTGTAAAGTCAACAGAACCCACAAAGTTGGCAATTCGAAATCCTTGTTGTACGCCAATTTCGGCGGTAAATCCCTTCTCAGAAACCAAATTGGGGTTAGGGAAAATACGCAAATCTGCCGCCTTGTCTTCCACAAATTTTTCGCCAATGGTAGGAAACCGGTAGCCTTGAGAATAGTTAGCCCGCAAGAAGGTTTTCTCGGCCACTTGGTAATTGATGCCAAAGCGCTTTAAGAGTCCGGTTTTTTCTTGGTAAACATCCAAGCCATTAACCTCGTATCTGCCCCCAGCCACAAATCCCCAGCGCTTGTAGCGGTAATCGAGCTGACCAAATCCCGCTGCACTAAATCCCGCAAATTCTCCTTTGTATACATTTCCCACTGCCCACAAAGAAGTAAGGTAGGAACCTGCAGTTAAATCGAGTCCTTTAAATAAAGTAGTTTTGAGGTTATAATCGAAGGCATACAAATTGGCGATGGCATCATTGTCGGCCGGAAATTTAACTTTGTCGACAAAGCGTTTTATTTGGTAAATTCTAGCCTTAAAGGTATGGAAGCTTTTGCCTCTCCTCCATTCTGCATGCGGGTCGAAAGAGACGATGCGGTAAAAATCATCGACCACATAATTATCAATTGGCCTTAAAGCACCCGAGTCGGCATCTTTCCAAATAAAGAAGCGCCCAGCTTTTTCAACCATGGTATTTAGGTTCAAACCGAAACTAAAATTAGGTGAAAGGCGATAGCGCGTTTTGAGGTAGTTTCTAACCCTAAAGGCATCTGCGCCTTGTAGGTGACTATGAATGCCGTTGGCGTTGCCGCTTACCACTAAATCGAATTTTCCCCAGCTTTGTTTGTGGTTATAAAATACCCCGCTATTGGAAGGTTGTGTGGAGGGCGACCACCAGATGGTTTCTTTGCGTTTTGGGTTGGAAAGAACGCCTTGATACATTTGAATTTTTGTTTGAGGCTTTTTGGTGCCCCAGCCTGTGCGCACATTTACGGTGCCATTGAGGGCAGAGGAGCCATATAAAACGGAGGCAGAGCCTTTGATGACTTCTATTTGCTCGGCTGCTTCGATGGGAAGAAAGCTCCAACGCACATCGCCCAAATCTGCACCCAGCAAAGGCATATCGTCTAATAATACCGCCACACGGCTGCCAGTATTATAAGAGAAACCCGCCCCGCCTCTTATGGTTACTTGTCCGTCTACCACCATTACACCCGGCACTTTATTTAAGATTTCGGATAAATCGGTAGCGTTGGTATTTGCGATTAAATAAGGCTGAATGATGTTGACGGAACTTACCTCGCGTGAAACTTCTTTGGCACCTCTTGAGCCAGAAATGACCAATTGGTTTAATTGGTTCACAAAAGGAATGAGCAGAACTTGAAATTCTCTTTTGCCATCTAATTGCTCTTCAAAATTTAAGTCGAAATTTTTATACCCTACCCTACTTACTTTGAGTTGGTGTTTGCCGGTGAAAGTGGTAAAAGAGAAAAATCCATTGGAATCTGTTTGCGTGCTAAATTTTTTATCTAAATAAACAGAGGTGGCAACAAGCGGCTTAAAAGTTTGCTCGTCTATGACTTTGCCACGCAGCAATAAATTCTGTGCCACACCGTTATTAAAAAGGGTGACAAGAATCATAAGTATTAAATAAGTCCTATATTTCATGTGTTTTGCGTGGATGTAAAAATAATACTTTCTTTATTTTTTAAAAGTTTTTGTTTATGTGGCGAAACAAATACTAATTTAGCGGGGTTATTAATAAGTATTACAGAATATCTACACAAAATGGGCCTTTTAAAGCAAAAATTTATCGAGAAAGCCACACCGTTATCGGCTGAAATTAAACAATTTGTCAAAGAAAACGGAAATGTTTCACTAGGAGAATGTACAGTTGATGATGTATATTCGGGTCAAAAAGGCATTATTGGCTTGCTTACAGAAACATCTTTATTAGACTCAAATGAAGGAATCCGTTTTAGGGGATATACCATTCCAGAACTTAGGCAAAAACTTCCAAAAATTCCAGGAGGTACAGAACCGCTTCCAGAAGGATTATTTCATTTGATGTTGTTGGGTGAATTGCCAACTTACGACGATGTGTTGGAGATACAGCAAAATTGGAGAGAGCGTGCAACCGTGCCAGCGCATGTGTATGCAACCCTCGATGCTTTGCCAATTACCACCCATCCCATGACACAGTTTAGCATTGGTATTATGGCCATGCAAACCGATTCTGTTTTTGCTAAGGCATACAGAGAAGGCATTAACAAAAAAGATTATTGGGATCCTACCTACGAAGATGTGTGCAATTTATTGGCGCGCCTTCCTTATGTAGCAGCCTATATTTATAGAAGAACGTATAAAGACAATGTTCACATTGCACCGAAGCCAGAACTAGATTGGGCGGCAAATTTTGCGCACATGTTGGGATTTGACCAAATTGAATTCTACAAGTTAATGCGTTTATACATGACCATTCATGCCGATCATGAAGGTGGAAACGTATCGGCACATACCACGCATTTGGTGGGTTCGGCATTGAGCGATCCATATTTGGCATTTTCTGCTGCTATGAACGGCTTGGCTGGACCATTGCACGGTTTGGCTAACCAAGAAGTGATTAGGTGGATTACCGAAATGAGAGAAGAGATTGGTCATGCGCCAAGTAAAGAAGATATTGCTGCTTATGTTCATAAAACATTAGCCAATGGCAAAGTTGTTCCAGGATATGGTCATGCCGTTTTAAGAAAAACTGATCCGCGTTTTGTGGCACAACAAGAGTTTGCAAAAACGTATATGCCAGACGATGAGTTGGTGAATATAGTTTGGAACATTTATGAAGTAGCGCCTCCAATTTTGGAAGGTACGGGTAAAATTAAGAACCCTTGGCCTAATGTTGACGCACATTCTGGCGCATTGTTGTTGCATTATGGTTTAAATGAGCCCGATTTTTATACCGTATTATTTGGTGTAAGCAGGGCTTTGGGTGTTATGGCCTCATTGATGTGGGACCGTGCTTTGGGCTTACCAATTGAAAGACCAAAATCGGTTACTTTTGAGTGGTTAAAAAATACAGTAGAAGCAAAAAAAGCGAAAGCATAAATAGGTTCAAACCATATAAATTTTAAAAACGCAGCCTTAGTGCTGCGTTTTTTGTTTTGATTTGGTGTGATTATTGTATTTTTGGCCAACATGAAAAAATTTTCTTTCTGTCTGAACCAAAAACATGGCGTTGGTTTTCGCTTGTTAATGGCATTAATTTTGGTTTTCCAATTGAGTGCTTGCGGTGTTTATACGCAAAGTGGCGCTTCTATTCACCCCGATGCTAAGACTTTTAGTGTAACCTATATTGCCAATAAAGCCAGTATTGTGGCCCCTACTTTGAGTCAGACACTCACAGAAAGAATTAAGACAAAGTTTATCAATGAAACGCCGTTAAAGCTTACCACGGGCGAGGGCGATTTGCATTTTAGCGGCAAAATTACCAGCTATGTAACGGCGCCCATTGCCATACAGGGAAACCAAACCAATGCAGTGAGTAGGCTTACGGTAACGGTTGAAATAACCTGCGATAACAAGTTGGAAGAAGACAAGAGTTTTACCCAGACATTTAGCAACTTCACCGATTTTGATTCGAAGTTAAATTTCTCCTCGATAGAGAATGATTTGATTTCCAAAATTTGCGATGGATTGGTTCAGGACATATTTAACAAGGCCTTTATTAATTGGTAATTGCTGTTGTTAGATGTTACCAGTAAGCATAGAGAACAACACGACCACCAACGAACGAGCTTAACACGTCAGACAATTTCGCTGTTCTTTGACACAAAACGACCTGACTTTGCCGACACTCAAGCCAACGCTTCTAAAAAAATTAAAACACCCCCACCGCACAAAAAAATAAAATTCTAAGCCACCCCACATTGGCACATTTGGGTTTTGCCCCAACCCACCTGCCCAACCCACAAGTAAAACCCAAAAGAGCCAATTTTCCCATCGCACAATCAAAAACATTCGTATCTTTGGACAATTATAGACAAGTCAAAATAAAGCCCATTGAACACATTAGGTCAAATATTGAGAGAACAACGAGAATCCAAAGGTCTTTTGCTTCGACAAGTTGCGGCAGCTTTGGAAATGGATACTGCTCTTTTGAGCAAGTTTGAAAGGGACGAAAGGAATCCAAACAAAGAGCAGGTATTAACTTTTGCAAAGTATTACAATGCCAACCCTGACGAACTGTTATTAGCTTGGTTGAGCGACAAAATTGCCAATGAAGTGCAAAACGAAGACTTGGCATCACAAGCATTAAAAGAAGCAGGTAAAAAAGTGGAACAACACAAAAAGAAAAACAAAAAATGAACGGAGAATCATTAAACGTAACACAGGACAATTTGGATAAACTCCAAACAATTTTTCCCGACATTTTTTCGGAAGGGAAAATTGATATGGAAAAATTCAAAGCAACTTTTTCTGACGACATCAATTTTGCAAATGAAAGATATGTATTGAATTGGGCAGGTAAAGCAGATGCTTTTAAAGTATTGCAAATACCAACCACAGCAACACTAAAACCACAACCCGACCAATCTATAAATTTTGACACCACACAAAATGTTTTTATTGAAGGTGAAAACTTAGAAGTGCTGAAAGTGTTGCAGAAATCATACTATGGAAAAATTAAAGTAATTGAAATAGACCCACCTTACAACACAGGCAGCGACAGTTTTATTTATCCCGACAGTTTTAAAGAGAGCAAAACCGACTATGAAAAACGAATTGGCGACAAAGACGAGGAAGGATATTTAATGAAAGAAGGTTTGTTCCGTAAGAACAGCAAGGATAGTGGACATTATCACAGCAATTGGTTAAGCATGATGTATCCCCGTTTGTTCTTAGCAAAAAATTTATTGAGAGAGGATGGAGTAATTTTTATTCATATTGACGATAACGAAGTTCACAACCTTCGCTTGTTGATGAATGAAATATTTGGAGAGGAGAATTTCATTGCTCAATTGGTAATTCAGAGTAATCCGAAAGGTAGAGTTCTTGATAAATATTTTGCAACATCACATGAGTATGTAATAGTATATTCACGAAATCAGCTCGCAAAAGGAAGTTTTTCCATTGAAAAAGATGAAGATGAAATAGAGGAAAACTATTCTTTAGAAGATTCTAACGGAAAATATAGGGAGCTTGAATTGCGTAACACACATCGTGAATTTGGCAAACACAATAGGGCTAATCTTTTTTACCCGATTTACTTTAGTAAAACATCAGGAAAGATCTCATTGGAGAAAAAGAATGACTCAATTCAAATTCTTCCAATATGGGAAGATGGTTTTGAAGGATGCTGGACATGGGGTAAAGGAAAAGCTAGTAATGAAATTGATCTTCTTGTGGCAAAGGAAGTGAAAGGCAACTATAAAATTTATCGCAAAGGATATGCTAATGGTGCTACAAGAAAACTCAAAACATTTCTTAACGATAAGTCATTTCAAACAGAAAAAGGTCAATTAGCATTTAATCAATTATTTGGAAGTAAAGAGAAACTTTTTCAATCCCCGAAATCCCCCTTCTTTCTACAAGAGTTGTTAAGAACTTCTTCTTATGACGATATTGTTTTAGATTTTTTTGGTGGTTCTGGCACCACAGCACAAGCTGTTTTAGAAATAAACAAAGAAGATGGCGGCAGTAGAAAATTTATTTTAGTTCAACTACCAGAGTTATGTGATGAAGCAAGTGAGGCATTTAAAGCAGGATACAAAACTATAGCCGATATAAGTAAAGAGCGAATCAGAAGAGTTATTAAAAAAATTGAGAACGAAAATGATTTAGAGCAAAAGAAAAAAGAAGGAGAATTACAGCTGTCAACCGGAATCGGTAAACCAGAAACTGACCTTGGTTTCAAGGTATTCAAACTCTCCCCATCCAATTTCAAAATTTGGAGAGGAAGTGAAATAACCGAAGAAAATTTAGTTCAACAGTTAGATGCTTTTACAAATCCAGTAAGAGAAGAAAGTAAAAATGAAAATATGCTTTTTGAGCTCATACTGAAAGCAGGGTATTTATTGACAGATAAAATTGAAGTGAAAGAAAAATTTTATTCTATCAACGAAGGAGAATTGATAATTGCATTAGAAGAAATGAATGAGAAAATTATCAGCAACATCATTTCGGCACAACCCAAAAAAGTAATAACGCTTGACAATCTTTTTACAGGCAACGACCAACTGAAAACAAATACTGTATTGCAAATGAAAGATGCAGGTATTGATTTTAAAACAATATAAACATGGAAGAAGCAACAAACAACGTTTTTCAAAATGGAGCAACCTGGCTTAGGGCAGATTTTCATTTGCACACCAAAGCCGATAAGGAGTTTGCATACACTGGTGCTGATAACGATTTTGTTCGTTTATACATTGAGCAATTAAAGAATCAACAAATCGGCATTGGTGTAATTACCAATCACAACAAATTTGACAAGGGAGAATTTATTGCATTACGTAAAAAAGCCAAAAAGGAATGTATAGGATTATTTGCAGGCGTTGAATTTTCTTTGAAAGAAGGTATTCATATTTTGATTGTGTTTGATGATAAATGGTATCAGGGCGATACAGACAATATCAGTAAATTTCTCGAAAAAGCATTTTATGGAATTTCCAACTATGACAAGCCTGACTACCCAAATTCAAAATTGGATTTAAAGGAAACAGTTGAGGCATTAGATGAAATAGGGTTTGATTATTTTATTGCCCTTGCACACATTGATGACCGAAACGGATTGTTTAACGTATTGCAAGGAAGAACAAGAGATGCGTTTATTGAGCAGGAAGCATTTAACAAAGTTTTATCCGTTCAAAAAAGTGCTAATGTTGAAAATTATAAATTGTTATGCAATTTGGCTAAACGTAAAATTGCTTATGTAGAAGGTTCAGACAATGCACATGGAGGAATTGAAGCCATTGGAGGCGGTAGAATTACCTATTTAAAAATCGGTGATTTCAATTTTGAAGCAATTAAATATGCTCTTACGGATGCGGAATACAGAGTTTCTCCGAAAGACAAGCCGGAAATAACAAACTCATACATTAAGTCAATAGGATTTGAAGGCGGGCTATTAGACCAGACTCGAATTGATTTTTCTCCCGAGTTGAATACTCTTATAGGAATAAGAGGTAGCGGAAAATCTTCAATTCTTGAAATTATCAGATACACTTTAGGAATTCCTTTGTCGGAAACCTCCGTTGATCCACGATACAAGGACGGACTTATTGAGCATGTGCTTAAAAGTGGTGGAAAGTCAATAGTTACAGTAGTTACCGAACACAAGGAAGAATACAGGATAGAAAAAATTTACGGCCAGAGGGAAGATATTTATAAAGACGGTATTTTAAAAACTGGTATTTCAATAGATGGCTTCTTCGACTATCCTGTTTATTTCGGACAAAAAGATTTATCAAATAAAGATGCTGACTTTGAAGCAGATTTAATACAACGCTTGATTGGCACAAGATTGAAGCCAGTGCAATCAAAAATTGAAACGAAGAAAAGAGAAATTGAAAATGTGATTTCTGAAATAAAGAAACTACAAAACCTGAATCAACTAAAGAAAGAAACTACTACACTTATTGAGAATTCAAAACATCAACTTGAATTATACAAAAAGAATGGTGTTGAAGAAAAACTAAAACAGCAAACATTATTTGATACTGATGTTTCTAAAATTTCTCAAACTACAAGTGGTATATCAGTTTACATTGAAGAATTGAATTCAATGATTGTTAATCATGACTATTTCTTTCAACAGGCAATTTTAGGTTCAGAATTAAATAAAGAATTGTTTGAAGAAGCAAGCAAATTATTAATTGAGTTAAAAGCGGAGTTTGAGAAAGTAAAAAAGATTCAGACCACATCAAAGCTGATTCATATAAAGATGAATGATGTGTTGAAAAAAATCAATGCAAAAAAAGAAGGACTTAAAGAAGAATTTGCGAAAATAAAAAGGGAAATAAATACCGACACAATTAATCCCGACAATTTCTTGAAAATCAATAGGCAAATAGATACCGCACAGTTAAAACTGAAAGAGATTGAGAAATCAGAAATAAAACGCAAAGAATTACAAAATGCATTACTTGAAAAACTAACCGAACTAAATAATTTTTGGCTTGAAGAATATAAATTATTGAAAGTGGAAGTTGACAGAATTAATGAAGCCGAAAGCAAATTAACTATTGAGGTTTTATTTAAGGAGAGAAGAGACAAATATTTAGATAAACTGAAACAGGTATTCAGAGGTTCAGGTATTAGGGAAGCGGCTTATCTGGAAATAGAAAATACATTTAAAGATTTCATTGAGATATACAAGGGCTCTGTTAAACTGAATGATATTTTGAACGAAAATCAGGTAGTTGAATTTAAAAATCGGTTTTCAGAAAATCTTGAAGCCCTTTTAACATATAAAGTTGACAATAAAATTATCATTAATTACAATGGTAAATCTTTAGACAAACACTCCTTGGGTCAGCGTGCCTCTGCTTTGATTCTTTTCTTGCTGGCACAAAAGGAAAACAATGTTTTGATTATTGACCAACCCGAAGATGACTTAGATAATCAAACAATTTATGATGAAGTGATAAAGGAATTGAAAAAAATAAAAGGCAACATGCAATTTATATTTGCAACACATAATGCCAATATTCCGGTTTTAGGTGATAGTGAAAAAGTAGTTTCTTGCAGCTACGATGAAAAGAAAATATCTGTTCATTCCGGAACAATTGATGACCACCAAACGCAAAGGTTTATTGTTGATATAATGGAAGGCGGAGACGAAGCGTTTAATCGCAGAAAAAACATTTATAGTATTTGGAACATTGAAAATAAATAAAAATGAACGCAATAGAATTACTTGAAATAATAAGCAAAGGAGAGACAAGCACTGTCCAATTCAAACTAAATGTGAGTAATGAACAAAGTATTGCTCAAGAAATGGTTGCATTTGCTAATACCAAGGGCGGCATTATTTTAATAGGAGTGGATGATAAATCATGGGACATTGTTGGATTGTCTGATGTCGATTTGCGAAGATTGACTAATCTACTTGTAAATGCTTCAAGCCAGCATGTGAAAGAGCCGATTTTTATAGAAACTGACACTGTTGAATTCGAAGGGAAGAAACTTATAATTGTAACAGTCCCTGAGGGAATCGCAAAACCCTATAAAGACAATGACGGTATTATCTTTATGAAGAATGGGGCTAACAAAAGAAAAGTTACCAGTAATGAAGAAATTTCACGTTTGCTTCAAAGTAGTGGCTATCTATATGCAGAGGAAAAACTGATTGTTCAGAGCTCTACCGAAGATATTGATATTGAAAAATTCAAATCTTTTTATGAGAAAAAATATAAGGAAACATTTGAGAATGAAAAGGTAGAAAACTATTTAGAAAATTTAAGATTAGGTTCTGTCGGTAAATTGACCATTGCAGGAGCTTTACTATTTGGTAAAAAAGTAGAAAAACTGGTTCCTCAATTTTTTATAACCGCAATTTGGTTTAGAGGAAATGCTATTGAAAATACTGAGTATAGAAGTAGTACAAACATTACAGGAACTTTGGATGAATTGTATCATAAGGGATATGATTTTATTTTATCCAAGTTAGATAAAGTTCAAGCAGGTCAACCATTCAACAGTATAGGTAAATCGGAGATTCCTGAGATTGTAATAACGGAGTTGCTTGTAAATGCATTAATCCACAGAGATTATTTCATAAATGATTCAGTAAAAATATTCGTATTTGATAACAGAATAGAAATTATTAGTCCTGGGAAATTACCAAATAGCTTGACCGAAGAACAAATAATCAAAGGAGTTAGAAGGTCACGCAATAATATTATTGCATCTCTTGCACCTGACTTGATGGAGTATCGAGGAGCAGGAAGTGGAATTCTACGGGCACTCCAAGCATATCCAGAAATTGAATTTATTAACGATGTTCAAGGGGAACGGTTTATTGTGAAAATTCTACGACCAGAAAGGAAATAATGAAATTACACTTTGACAGCAATCAGGAATACCAATGGGATGCGATAAAATCCATCACTGACATTTTTGAAGGGCAACCTTTAAGCAGTGGCGATTTTGAATTTACAACAATGAATGTTGGAGCATTACTTTCTGAAAATGGATTTGGTAATAACCTTACTTTATCGGCAGAGCAAATTTTAGAAAATGTAAAAACCATTCAGCAACGTAACGAAATAAAAAACACAGTTGAAGAGTTAGACGGAATGAATTTTTCCATTGAAATGGAAACAGGCACAGGAAAAACTTATGTGTATTTACGAACCGTTTATGAG
>Ga0163151_10006583_pt1 | contig 14081 bp, 15 predicted proteins | sample OliLakLV19MP5IB2_FD_145596 | JGI IMG/M metagenome (GOLD analysis project Ga0163151, IMG submission 145596) | Freshwater microbial mat bacterial communities from Lake Vanda, McMurdo Dry Valleys, Antarctica - Oligotrophic Lake LV.19.MP5.IB-2 | ecosystem: Environmental > Aquatic > Freshwater >...
TCAAAATCCTGAGTCGTCTAGCCCCTATAAATCTTTTACCTACTGCTAGGAGGAAACTAGAACAATGCAGTAGAACCGCATAGATTTAATTGTCAAGGTTCAGCTTGTCTCTCGACAGCAAGGTTTTTAAAGTGGTTGATTACCTTATCCACTACAATAAGTGTATCATATCGGTGCATATAATGAGCGAAAAACAAATACATTTTCGAGTATCTGAAGAAGAGGCAAAAAAACTAGAAAACTATGCCAAGAAAACAAAACGAGCAAAAACGGATATCGTGCGAGAGTTTCTGCGTTCCTTGCCCTGAGAGGTTGGCTATGAGTATTGCAGGATGCGAAGAAAAAGCCGCCCTAGAACGGCGGGGCTTTAGACCCAATTTCTTGGTAAATACTGTAAATACTGAGATCGGAGTAGAGAACCTAGACCATCTAGGTATGGTAGCAAGAATCATCGACGAGATGGGAATCGAATGATTCATGCCATATTCTTTCCAGTTTTGCTTCGATCGACTATTTGATATGCGACCTGTCAACTATAACCATGTCTATCGTGCAAAATGGTTGCGAGATCGATTGTTGTGAGTATTTTTCGAGAGATAGATGGATTTTATACGATAGGCGAACTATTTTTGGCAATATTTGTGCTCAATGTTATGTGGAGGTGATTGCTAAAAAAATATTATTAGTCTTGGATCGAAACAAATCTTGAAGATTTACCAGAACTTAATCTTTTCAATATTGACAGAACCCTTGGGGGATGTGTAATGTGAAATTAAGAAGAGTTTTTGATAAAGAAATTTGAGTTGCAACCATCAATATCTTATCCCCCAAAATATCAGTCTATTCTTCAAGCTGAAAAAGTAGCTATTTCCTCAACCCCTCCTGTAAATTCCTCTTGCGGAATTTTGTTTATGACACCTCCTACCAGAGACATTAACAAGTATTAGATACCGAGATTTATTGCTTGCTTTTAAGCTTCGTCATTAATTGCATTTTTTGTGTTTTGGAATTATCTATCTTATGTTTTATCGTATGTATTTATTCAATATGTTGACAAAGAAACTCCTGGTATTTCGCCTTCTGTATCGGATTTTTTAAGGGTATCGATAGATTCTTATAAAGCATCTTTTCATGGGAGATTGCTTTCAATTCTTGAATCTCCATACTTTAGGCTTGGAGTAATGGCGAAAAATTCATGACACTAACCATATTTACTTCCTAAAATTTGAATGAGATCCTATTTTCTTTCACAAAAAAGATTTAATTTATGCCCGTCTGGATCTTGAAGTAGATATCGATCGAACTCCGAATCCGAAATGATATCTGTAGAGATCGCCGTTTGCCAGCACCACAAATCATTCCCACAAGTATCAAGAGGAATAGATCTTCCATGATTTGGCTTGAGATATTCCAACAACTCAATTCCCATGCCGAATCCTGAATCTGCTGAGGGTTTCAAACCTTTCAAACTGCTAATTTTTACCTCTGCACCAGCAATTCCGCTCAGACGTTCTTGTTCTATGCCCAAATTTAAACCCTCTTGTTCTAGTTTTATACCCAATCGATCGACATAGAAAGCCCGACTCATATCAGTATTACTAACTACAATTGCCGTGTGATCGATTCCCAGAAATAGGGATTCAATTGATTCACCACTCAATTTATCATTCAATTTACTAGAGCTACGCTGCCATTTTGGATTTCCTTTACCTTCTGGAAAGTGAATTAATTCCAGATTGTGACCGTCAGGATCTTTAAAGTAAAATGCTTGGATGCCGCCAGCAATCGGATTCCATTCGGGTAAAGTTTGGGGATAAGGCGAAGTTTGAGATACTAAGAAATGTTGTAAATGTGCGTATACTTGCTCTATGTTTTGGACTGCGATCGCTATGTGTTGAAACCAGAGATCGTTGCTGCGAGAATCAGTCGGAATCGGTCTACCTTTGGGATTGAGAAATTCGGTTAGCTCGATTATTTCCTCTCCTAACTGTAGCTTTGCAATCCTAACTCTCACATCAGATAATCCATAGAAGCGATCGCATTCAATTCCCGCATCTTCACGATCGAAGATTTTGTTAAAGAATAAGACAGTCGTATAGAAGTCTATCGATCGCTCCATATCAGATACGGTCATACCCACGAATTTAATTGCAGTAATTACCATTATCTTAAGTTCCGATCTTTAAGTACTAGATACCTGTCCGCCAGTGACTTCTAGGATCGCCCCTGTGACAAAACTGCTATCTTCAGATGCAAAATAGACATAGGTAGGAGCGAGTTCTTCGGGTTGTCCCGCCCGTTTCATGGCGTTGTTATTATCAAAGTTATCAACTTGTTCGGCAGTCATCGTGCCTACAATACCAGGTGTCCAAACAGGACCAGGCGCAACGGCATTAACCCGGATTTTACGCTTAGCAAGATTCTGGGCTAAGGCTTTAGTAAATGCATTAATTGCGCCTTTACTGGTGGAGTAGTCGATTAAAAATTCTTTACCAATTAGACCCAGAATGCTGCTGGTATTAATAATTGCATCACCTTCTTTTAAATGTGGTAGAGCCGCTTTAAGCATATAGAAATAGCCAAACACATTGGTTTCCATCGTGCGCCGAAACTGTTCTTCGGAGATATCTTCAATTTCAAATTGCACCATTTGGTAAGCAGCATTGTTGACTAGGATATCTAAGTGTCCAAATTCTTTAATTACCTGCGTAACGGCATCTTTACACTGCTCCGAATCGCGTACATCCGCCTTGATTTTGAGACATTGCTGCCCTTTTTCTTCAACTTTGGACTTAGTAACGCTGGCATCATCATCGTGGACGTTATAAAGAATTGCCACATCAGCACCTTCCATTGCATAGGCAATCGCTACCGCCCGACCAATACCTGAATCTCCACCTGTGATCAGTGCCACTTTCCCCTTTAGCTTACCAGCAGGCTTGTAGTTTGATAAATCGCTATCGGGTTGAGGCACCATGTCTTCTTGACTTGCAGGATAGGGTAGCGTTTGAGCGGGGATTTGGTCAGCAGTAGGACGAAATTCTGTTTTCATAATGATTCCTTTTCTAATGTTTTCTATAAACAATTCATTTAAGGGTTAAGGGATTTATTTAAGGCGATCGCTCAAATGATCTCCAACTCGCAAGGCGTTAGCAATGATGGTTAAAGTCGGGTTTGAGCCAATATTTGAAGGAAAGAAACTCCCATCAACTACGTAGAGATTATCAACATCATGAGTGCGACAATTTAGATCTAGAACCGAAGTCTCAGGATCGGTTCCAAAGCGACAAGTTCCACATTGATGGGCTACCCAGCTTAGAGGAAAATTACTTTGATAATAGCGAGATTCACCCTTATCCACATTAATTGACTTCAACACCTCAATCCAGCGATCGACCAGACGATTAAATGATTCAGTATTATTTTCGGTGTAGTCGATGTGAATCTTATCCCCCTTTATATAGACTTGGTTATCGCGATCGGGTAGATCTTCGCCCATCAACCACCAATCAACCGAATGTAAAGCCGACTCTTCGGGAGAAATCTCATTGCCGATCGCTACAGGTACGTTATTCATCAACATCTCTTTGTTAACTTTACCCGATAGCTGCACTTGCCCCATTGGGTAGGGAAAATCTGGTTCGCCCCAGTAGAAGTCATTGATGCCTAAGGTTTTTTGAAAAACAGTGGGATTCTCTTTTGCTGTCAATTCTATGACCACGCCGCAGTTATGCTTCATAAAGTTACGTCCAACTTGATCGGAACGATTAGCTAAACCATTTGGATGTCGATCGGTTTGCGATCGCAATAACAACGCCGCCGAATTAATCGCACCACAGGCAACTACCACGATCGCACCGCGAAACGACCTGATCTCACCCGCCACCTCAGTTTCTACCTCAGTAATTTCACGACCTGATGCACTGGTATGCAGCCGAATTACCTTAGCTTCGGTCAGCAATGTGACATTTGGGGACTCTATGGCAGGACGTACAGTCATCACTTCGGCATCGGCTTTGGCATGAATCAAGCAGGGATGTCCATCACAGGTTTCGCACCGAATACATTCACTCAAAAACTTTTGCGCTTCATTGATTTTGATTGCCATCGGTAGATAAAATGGATGAAAGCCCTTAGCTTGCAAATCGTTATGTACTTCTTGAATGCACGGTTCGTGACTAATCGCTGGAAAGGAATATTCTGTATTTGTCCAAGGCTCAGTCGGATCTAAACCTCTCTTACCGTGTACGTTATAGAGTTTCTCAGCTTGGGTATAGTAAGGTTCAAAATCCGCATATTTAAGCCCCCATTCGGGAGAAATACCACCTTTATGAAAGACCGTATTAAACTCTTCTTCCCTTGCCCGAAATAATGTCCCGCCATAAAATTTCGTATTCCCTCCAACCCAATAACCTGCGGCGGGATGAATTTCTTGACCGTTCTTGTCATACCATGTTCCAGTATTATAATAGCGTTCTCGCTTAAAGACTTCTGTTGGATTCCAGTTCGCTTTTTCTCTTGGTAAAAAAGTACCGCGCTCTAAAATTAGAATCTTCTTCCCAGTCGGTGCGAGTCGATGTGCCAGAGTTCCTCCACCCGCACCTGTGCCAATAATAATCACATCGTAATGCTGGTCGTTATTGTGGTCGGTCATGTGATCTCCTTTGATTTATCTCTAGGATGAGAATTCCTTTTCAAGCGATCGCCCTCAACCACATCTAATTTACCAACCTGATTAACGACTTTCCAGTGAGTCTTGGCATCCTCAATCCAAAAGTGCAAGTCAACCTTAGCATCACCGACATTGATATTAGCAAGTTGTAAATCGGGCAACCAATCTGGTAATAATGGCTGAATCTGTAAGCAATGATTGGCTGCATCAGCTTCTAGTCCTAATATGCTGCTAATTAGCCACGGAATCGATCCCGCCGCCCAAGCCTGTGGAATATTGGCATCTACATAAGGAACGGGAAAGTTCTCAGGTTCCCGTTCGATCCCGCCAAATAATTCGGGCATCTGGTTAGATTGAAACATACTTGCCGCCGCAAAAATCCCTTCGGCAATGCGATTAGCTTCAGCATGATAACCATATCGCTTTAATCCTGCCGCAATAAATGAATTGTCATGCGGCCAAACGCTACCCGTGTGATATCCAATTGGATCGTAGGCAGGATGTTTAGCAGAAAGCGTCCGAATCCCCCAACCACACCATAAATCGGGCTGAAATAATCGCTCTACCATTTGTTCGGCCCGATCGCTTGGCACAATTCCCGACCACAATAACTGTCCTGCATTTGAGGCAATTGAACGAATCTGTTCTTTATTACTATCCAATCCTAGACAGTAAAAACCTTCGTCTTCCATCCAGAAGTAATCGTTAAATTTTTTATAGAGTGAGATCGCCTTCTCACGTAGTGTTTGAGCAAGTATAGATTCACCTCGAATATCATAGATATCGGCGGCGCGGAGCCAAGCATCATACACCTGCCCTTGGGTTTCACAAAGGGCGATCGGAGCCTCGATAATCTTGCCATCAGCAGATCGAATCCCATCCCCTGAATCTTTCCATCCTTGATTTTGAATACCATTTTTAGAACGGCTGTAATACTCAACAAAGCCATCACCATCGAAATCGCCATATTCATCAATCCAGTTCAGAGCCTTTTCTAATGGTTCGTGGCAGTCATCAAGCAAATGGCGATCGCCCGTCCAACGATAGGTTTCAGATAGAGTAATAATCCATAAAAGTGTAGTATCTATCGCTCCATAATAAGGTGCAGAAGGAATTTGATGTAGTTGTGCTAGTTCGCCTCGGCGCAGTTCGTGCAAAATTTTACCCGGTTCAGCATCTTGCCAATCATTTTTTTCGGTTGCTTGCAGTTGGGCGAGTTTAATTAGCGTCCCTTTTGCTAGAGTTGGTGTTACGGACATCGTTTGCAAACTCGCAATTAGCGGATCGCGTCCAAACACTGCCACAAACCAAGGAATTCCAGCCGCAGGTATCCAAACTTTACTGGCTTCATCTACTGGAATTCTCAGGGCTGCTAGATCGATAATAGCTCGATCATAGGTCTGCTCGACTTCTCGATTTGAGGATTGTAGTTGAGTTGCCAACTCTAAAAAGTTTGCCATCGCTTCACCTGCGGAAGTTGCATCGATCGCCGCATCGGTATGTTTTGGCATTAATTCTTCTCCATCCACCAAAGCTATGAAGTTGATGCAAGTGTGCCAAGTTTCATTGGGATCGAGAGCAATATCAAACACCAATCGACCATTAGAATAGCGCGGGGGCGAACTCGCTCCTTCGGGATGAATCCGAACACCTCTAATAAATGAACCATTTTGATAGATATTAGTCAACGTATCATCCACCCAAGTTGTCTCCATCCTGCCTTGGGTAATTAGCTCCTGTGACTTAATCCGAGAGACATCCACAAAATCGGAGCGGATTTCTAGCATTAACTGGATTTCAACCCGTTCTTGATGATGATTGGTTATATCAATGTCTTCATGCATTCCACCAATAATGTCGCGCCGTAAGCTTACAAGCAGTTTTTTAGGAGGCACGGTTCCGATCGCGGTCAATAGTTCTGAGTTTGTAAACTCGTATCTAGCGACTCGATGGGTGATAGCACTAGAAGTAAGGGGAATCAATGGTTGTCGATCTATAGAAAATTCGTAGTAAGAAATTAGTCGGGTATCTCGCACAAACAACCCTTGGGCACGGTGATCGTCGATCGATCCATCGGCGGCCGTTAATAAAAAAGAACCACCATCATTAATTGTGATTTGTCCAGTTACGAGTGCAACCTTTGCTGACATGAGAGTCTCCGTATTATTTTTATTGCCTGTATGAAGGATGGAATAAAGTCAGCTCTATTCTGTGATTTTCGTTAATTTTGCTGATAGATAAGAGTCAATAAGGTTCTGCCTCAATGCTTTGACAACAGCACTCGATTCTCAAACTGCCGTTGCTTCGCTTTGACAAGTTGATAAGCTGTTGTTCGCTAGAACGTTCATCGTCAAATCTCCACAGATACTAACTTCCTGAATTTTGTCAGCTAGCTGGTTAGCTTGACCTATGAATTAGAATGCTAAGCCAAGCGAAAGCTCATTGATTCTGGGGTATATTCTTTACCCATTGCTTGATTAAAGCTTTGAGTGGTGCGATCGAGAACCTCTTTAGGAATTGCTTTCCACTGGTCAAAACTTGCCCAATGGGTAATAATTACAAGCTCGTTCGGGCTATCTAGATTTGTCCAGATTTCTTTGCTTTGAAACCCTGAATAACTCATCTGGATGGGAGTCCAAATAGCTGCATCTTGTTCAATGAAACGGGCTTGCTGTTGTGCTAGTACTTGAAATTTGAGCCACTCAACCGCAGGTTCTCCTATTGATTCTGTTGGTTGGAGGGTATTAATCTTTTTAGCTAACTCTATATCTAGAGTGCTGATTCCATCGACATCATGGGTAGCTAGATCGATTACCACACGATTGTAGACGTTAAAAAGTTCAGGGTGGTGATCCATTTTCTCGGCAACGATCGCCACTTTGGTCATGAAGGCAAAAGCTTCGACAAAATTTGAGAACTTGAATTCTCTATGCAATTTTGCCTCAACTACTTTCCAATCAGATAGTTGCGAGATTTGTGCTGTAACTTCTTTGTCAGTCATCTTGATTTTAGACATAAAAAATAATTGTTTTTGGTTTCTTTTTTAATATTCTGAGCAACTACCGTTTGATTTCCTGTATGAGTGTTTGATTACGACATAATTCGTAATGATGTAGCGAGTTAAAGCGGCTGGTGAGTCGATCGCGAAGAGGAATTCAGTTGGATTCGATCGCTAAAGAAGTTAAACAGATTGAGAAAAAGTTGGAGGAAGTCGATGACTGGGATAATAGTAGTATCATCCCAATAAATGATTTATTATGACTTTTGGGCTGAGATGAAGTTAGGTACAATATATCTCTAAAGAGGGATTCTAGGTTCTATAAGCCACTGTAAACTATTTGTTGGTAATAGTATTATTTTGTTATTTATCTCCTAGACAACATAAATGAGATCGAGACAATGATTCAATCTGCTCACTACTTTGATTTAAGGATATTTACTCATGCAACCTCTTAACATTGGACTAACCGATACACAACGACAAGGCGTGATCGATCTACTCAATCGTGATTTGGCAGATACTTATCTACTGCTAGTCAAAACCAAAAAATATCATTGGGATGTTGTGGGGCCACAATTCATGACTTTGCATAAGTTATGGCAGGAGCATTATGAATCGCTCACCATCAATGTTGATGTGATTGCCGAACGAATTAGAACCCTAGGCGGTTATCCTGTGGGAACGATGGAAGGATTTTTGAAAATCTGTTCTCTCAAAGAACATGCTGGCAAAGTCCCGACTGCAACTAGCATGGTATCCAACCTCCTAAGCGATCATGAACAGATTGTGCGGAATTTGCGTGGTCATATCGACCAATGTACTGAGAAGCTCAAAGATAGCGGTACGGCTGACTTTCTCACAGGTTTGATGGAGCAGCATGAGCAAATAGCATGGATGCTGCGTTCTTTCATTGAGGGAGAAGCGCTCGCTCCTGATGGTGCAAAACCAGAGCCTAAGAAAAATGCTGTAGGAGTTTAATTAACTACTAGTGTATCTCTACAAAAAGCCGCGCACGGTTACGAAATCTTCAATAACAAGAAGGATAACTGCATCGAGATTGTGCTCAAGCTAGGGCAAGTTGCCTAATCTAAAGCACATCCATGTCTTTGAATGCAAAATTCTGCAAGTAAGTTTTATTTAAAGTATTAGGTTTTTTACCAAAGGAGACAATCATGCTAAATTTTATCTCTCAAGCGATCGCAAAATTCTTTTCTTTCTTTAAGAGTCTACAGGTGAGACAGCTTTTACCAATTGTTTTGGTTGGCTTTCTGATACTCAATATCAGTGCTGCTCCTAATCGCAGTGAAACTCAACAAGCGATTAAAAAGCTTGATCAGACTGTTCATCAAGAGGATTCTACAAGACCTAAAACAACTGGAGAGTGGGAACAACAATATCGCGAAACAGAAGGTCGCCCTGTAGAACGTCTAAAACGAATTGAAGAGCAGTCAGCCGAAGCAGTCAAAGATCTTGGTTCAATGTATGTAGATACAGCTAAAAGAAGTGCTGAAGCTCTAAAAGATTAAATCAAATCAACTTTAGTAAATAGGTGAGATATATTACCTATTTACTAAAGTTTAATAATTCAATTAAAGAAGCCACTAATTTTACTTCTACAAGAATAATTCCCGCAGATAATTGTCAAGTATTAGGGTGATGCTTTGAGATGGCGACCGCTAAGTATAAACGAAAGCAGGAACTGTCTTGAAGACTGGTGTACCCGATCGCTAATGGTTACCAAGTAGAAGATTTGATTGTTGCCCCGATGAGTTTTGGCTATTATAGTTCCGAACCCAAAGTAAGACAGCGCATAAATGAACTTCACAAGCTCCATAAAGCTTTTTATTCTCAAAATATCTACTTTCTGGCGGGGATTCTATTCAAAACACAACATAATTTAAAGGCAGATTCATCGGCTGAATTGATTAAAGTGATGACCGCACTTTAGGCAAGATATTCGCGCAGATCTTAATTAGATTTAGCTTCAGACTAAGATCTAAAAGAACATCAATTTAACTAAAAATGATTTAAGTAAAACACTTACTGCAACACCATTTCCATCTTAGATATGCAAGCATAAGAGAAGTCGTAAGACTAAATTCACTTTTAACCTATGGAGTAAATATTATGTTAAATCCCAACCCATCAAATCGTGTAAATACAGCTCGTGTCGATACCAATGATTGGATTTGGGGATTCACACCCCAAGCTGAAACTTGGAACGGTCGTTTCGCTATGATTGGATTCGTATCTGCGATCGCGATCGAATTGTTCACCCATAAAGGTGTTCTCGAATTTTGGGGTATTTTGTCCTCAGGCGTAGTTCCACCAGTTTCCTAAACTGAATTATATAGTCAAAAAACAAAGCAAAAATGAGGGGAGCTTTCCCCTCAAAAACGCCAGATTACTTCGAAGTTAAGCATTTTAAACCTCTACCAAAGATAGTACCAGTTTAACTTCGGAACTTCCACTCCTGTGATTCATAGAGCATTAGATGTTTCCGAACCCCGTATTACTAGACTCGCGATCTCTCTACTAATTATTTCCGTTTGGGCAATTAGTTTATGTCTTTTATTAACTACAGTGCCCGTGGAACAAACCCCTCTATTATGGAAAGTTTTGGCAATATTATGTCAAACTTTTATTTACATAGGGCTTTTCATTACAGTTCATGATGCAATGCACGGAGCCGTTTTTTCTAAACATCGTCAAATTAACTACTTGATTGGGTTCCCTTGCACTGTTGTTATATGTATGTTTCTTTTATGAACCTCTCCTTAGTACAGGACAAACCCATGTTCATCGGTACTTGCGTCCCTTAATGGAACACATTCAAAATGGCAAAATCGATCCATCGTTCGCGATCACCGCTACGAAATCTTCAATGACAAGAAGGATAACTGCATCAAGATTGTGCTCAAGTCAAGGCAAGTTGCCTAATCTAAAGCACATTCATGTCTTTGAATGCAAAATTCTGCAAGTAAGTTTTATTTAAAGTATTAGATTTTTTACCCCTTAAAGGAGGCAATCATGCTAAATTTCATTTCTCAAGCGATCGCTAAATTCTTCTCTTTCTTTAAGAGTCTACAGGTGAAACAGTCTTTACCAATTGTTTTGATTGGTTTTTTGCTACTCAATATCAGTGCTGCTCCTAGCCGCAGTGAAACTCAACAAGCGATCAAAAAGCTTGACCAGACTGTTCATCAAGAGGATTCTACAAGACCTAAAACAACTGGAGAGTGGGAACAACAATATCGCGAAACAAAAGGTCGCCCTGTAGAACGTCTAAAACGAATTGAAGAGCAGTCAGCCGAAGCAGTCAAAGATTTTGGTTCAATGTATATAGATACAGCTAAAAGAAGTGCTGAAGCTCTAAAAGATTAAATCAAATCAACTTTAGTAAATAGGCGAGATATATCACCTATTTACTAAAGTTTAATAATTCAACTAAAGAAGCCACTAATTTTACTTCTACAAGAATAATTTCTTTAGTAGAATTTAATTGTATTAACCAATTTACATTAACTGTAAATTGGTTTGTCTTTACTTTACCTTGTATCTGATATTGAGTAAATTTACTGTCACTCATAATCATTTCTGCGTATGCTGGACAAAATTCTATTCCTTTAGCTTCTTTCTCTAAGTATTGTGCGATCGCCTCTCTGCCACACACAATTTTTTCAAAGGGTGGATTTAGACATCCTTGCTCTGCAAATAACTCAGAAGTTGCAATAAATTCATTGTTATTCAATCGGGCAAAGTATTCGTAAATAGTTGGTTCATCGATACCGTCAATATTAATGAATGTATCTGTGTTGGTCGAGGAAATATTTTTCATGGTTATAAGTTAAAGGATTTCTCTGGTTTTATAGATTAAATAAAGCATTATATTAATAACTTAATAAAACTTTTAATACTGCTCAAAATTTGAAGGTAAATTATTAAACTTTAAAATGCATATATAAAAGTATAAATAGTTGTATATTGCAAATTGCAATCCGTCTTTTGGTTGATTCTATCGTCTTTATAAAGTCTTTCTAAAGCAAGTGTTTATTAGATAAAAACGTTAGTAATATAAATTCCAGAAATTAGAAAACCCAAATCAAAAAATTAGTTAGGAGATTACTATGCAAACAATCAGTAAACAGGTACATCCCGAGTTGGTTTCATCATTCCAAGCTCTATCGACCGATCAGCAGCTTGCTGTATTTTGGTTTATCTATAAAGAAGTTGGAAAATCCATTACACCTGCTGCTCCTGGCGCTAGCACTGCCTCACCCGCTGTAGCAGAAGGATTATTCAATCAAGTAAAAGAGCTGTCTCACGAAGAGCAATTGCAAATCCAGCGTGATTTAATAGAGCGCACGAACTGCTTGATCAGTCGAGAATATGGTGCGTTGAGTGACACAACAAAATTGTTGTTTTGGTACTTGCTAGCTCAAGGGATGGATACAACAGTAATCATTCCGATGCCAGAAGATTACAATCTTGAGTCGGCAGCTACTCAATGTATGCAACAGCTTCAACAACTTGAATTTTCTGAACAGATTACAGTTTTACGGAGTTGGGTTTCAGACATGGGAGTTGACCCTAGCTCCAGCCCACATGACAAAGTGACTGGGCTGTAATTATGCTTTGAGAAGGCGATCGCCCTTTAAAAGTGGGTTTAGAGTGCGATCGCCATACTAATTTTTCGATTTTTTTATTTGCGATCGCTAAGCATAAACGAAAGCAGGAACTCTCTTGAAGGCTGGTGTGCCCGATCGCGTTTCAGTTTGAGCCTTAAAGATAGCGTTCACTTCAGGATAAAACATTAAGGCTGCACCCTGACGCACTGCACCATAAATCACTTCAACGTTCTCAAGTTTACCTGCATCGGCTTGAACGGTAACGCGCTGATGATCTCTTAAGCCTGCACTTTCTCCATCAGTTCTGTTCATGAGAATGCAGTTGCGGTGAGGAATACCGCGATACTCATCGCCTATTTTATAAACTACCGTGTTGTGTTGCGAATAGCTGCGTCCAGTCATGAGTGCAACTACTACGCCTTGAGTCGATTCAGATGCTCCAAAGTCTTGAGGCGTTGGGAGGGTGATATTAGGCATGGGTGTGACAAACATGGTTGCCTTACCTGTCGGAGTCGAGAAGTGGGGGCCATTTAAAATCCGTCCACTAATCGTGAATTCCTCCTTTGTTTCATCGATCGCGGCTATTTTTTCATAGCCTGGAATCGTCTGGGCGATTAGTTGCCGCACATACTTGGGGTTTTGCAACTGTCGCCAATTGACGGGAGAGTCTCCAAGCAGACGGTGAGCTAGTTCTGTTAAAAAGCTTCCTTCGGCAACTAAGTCTCCTTGCAAATGGGTTTTCCCTTCATCGCTCAATCTCACAAAGTTGTTGCCCGATTCAGTAGTGATTTTATAAGGCTGCTCAAAGCGATTGAGCACAGGAAGTACAAGTGTATTCTTCTTTGCCAATCCGCTAAAATGTCCCAAGTTGGGCTTGGTAGCAAGATAAATAATCGTGTCAATGTTGCTTAAAGCGCGTTTTGCTTGAGTCGAATCAGGATTTGCGCCATACAAATTTCCGCCCAAACAAATCAGGCTATCGACCTTTCCTGCATCGGCGGCTTCAATCAAATCTCGCGTGTGATATCCCTGAACGTTACTGAGAGGACGACCCAATAGAGATTCTAGTGCTTGTTGAATTTCTTGCTTCAGCTTCACAGTTACGCCCATAGAGCCAAAACCCTGCACGTTGGAGTGTCCTCGTACAGGCATCACGCCCGCCCCTTTTTTGCCAAGATTACCCGTGATCAAAGCGGTGTTGGCGATCGCATAAACGTTATCGACGCTATTTGTATGTTGAGTAATTCCCATCGCCCAAGCGAATACTACTTTTTTAGAAGTACCAATAATCTTAGCGGCGGCTTCAATTTCCGCTTGTGAAACTCCACAGGTTGACGTAATCGCCTCCCAAGTAGTCGATCGCGCTTGTTCTAGCACTGCTTGCCAACCCTCAGTATGTACTTGCAGATATGCAGCTTCGATCAGTTCTTGCTCAATTAGAGATTTCTGAATACCTGTAAATAGGGCGACATCGCTACCAGGAATTGGTTGCAGGTACAAAGTTGAAATATCCGAGCCTGTTACTAATGTTAATGGATGTGCAGGCGAACCAAATTTTACTAAGCCAATTTCCATAATTGGATTAATCACAATCACCTTAGCGCCGCGATCGCGCAGTTGGATCAACTCGTTCATCAAGCGAGGCTGATTATAAGAAGGATTGGAACCCGTAAGTACCACGCAATCAGATTCCTTCAAGTTTTCCAAACTCACAACTGAGGTTTTTGTCCCCAACATCGCTTGTAGGGCTGTAGTGGAAGGCGCGTGGCACAAGTCAGAG
>Ga0163151_10006594_pt1 | contig 14059 bp, 11 predicted proteins | sample OliLakLV19MP5IB2_FD_145596 | JGI IMG/M metagenome (GOLD analysis project Ga0163151, IMG submission 145596) | Freshwater microbial mat bacterial communities from Lake Vanda, McMurdo Dry Valleys, Antarctica - Oligotrophic Lake LV.19.MP5.IB-2 | ecosystem: Environmental > Aquatic > Freshwater >...
GGCGCTGGGACGGCTGTTCATTGCGCTTCAAGCCACCCTGACCGGCCGGTCCCTCCGGGCCTCGGCCGCCCTCCCGCAGCTGGCGCTCGCGAGCTGACGCGAAGAATCGGACTACATCAACGGGCTGTTAGGGTGAGGGTGCCTTTTTGGTCTTTGTCTTCGCCCCAACACCAACCGCGGAAAAAAAGGCGAAAAGGCACCCTCACCCCCGGCCCCTCTCCCGCCGAAGCGTCGGGCGAGGGGGGCAAGAATGGCACCCGCAAACCTTCTCACACCGCCGTCAACAGCGTCTCCAGATGCACCGCGACCGAGTCCGCCAGCGCGTCGACGTGGTAGCCCCCCTCCAGCACGCTCACCAGTTTCCCCTGGCAATGCTCGCGCGCGACGCCGACGAGCAGCTTCGTCAGCGCGACATAGTCCTCGGTCTCCAGCCCGAGCGAGCCGATCGGGTCCAGCCGGTGCGCGTCGAACCCCGCGCTGATCAGCACCAGTTGCGGCTGGCACTTCGCCGCCGCGTCGAGCAGCCTTCGCTCGAACCGCATCAGAAACTCGCGCCGAGGCGTGCCGAAGGCGAGCGGCAGGTTGAACGTGGACCCCAAGCCGCGCCCCGTGCCGGTTTCGTCCTCCGCGCCGCTCCCCGGATAGAACGGATAACGGTGCGAGGAGAAGAAAGTGATGTCGTCGCGGTTGTAGAACACATCCTGCGTGCCGTTGCCGTGATGCACGTCCCAGTCGACGATCAGCACCCGCTCCAGATCGTGCGCCCGCAGCGCGTGTTCGGCGGCCAGCGCGACGTTGTTGAACAGGCAGAATCCCATCGCCCGGTGCGGCAGCGCGTGGTGTCCCGGCGGCCTAGCGAGGCACAGCGCGTTCGTATCGACGCCGGTCAGTACCGAATCGACCGCCGACAGCAGCGTCCCCGCAGCGAGCCGGGCGACCTCGTAGGATTCCGGGCTGACGGCCGTGTCGGATTCAATCCGTCCGCCCCCGGCCTCCGCGAACTGCCGGACCGAGGCGACGTACTCCCCGCTGTGCAGCCGCGTCAGCTCATCGACCAGGGCCGGCCGGGGCGTCCCCGTCTGACAGCGGGCGGCGAGTCCCCGTTCGTCGAGACGGCGATCAATGGCGACCAGCCGCGCAGGGGATTCCGGGTGCTGGCCGGTGAGGTGCCGCTGGAAGCGCGGGTCGCGGTAGAGGAGCGTCATGGCGGGGACTCGGTGAATGACTTTTCGCGAGTGAGATTCACTCCGGTCCCCTCGCCCCCGTCTTCGGGGGAGAGGGTTAAGGTGAGGGGGCCGAGCGCTTTATCGATTGTCCAAAGTCGCTTGCCTTCTGCACCTGCCCCTTCAGAGACGACCGGTTGAAATGGAGGGCGCTGCGAAGCGTTCGCCCCCTCACCCCGACCCTCTCCCCCGAAGACGGGGGCGAGGGGGCCAGGCCGTCGGCGTCGCTATCTTCATCTCCCCTTCTCCGCGGCCACCATGCTGTGCTCCCCATGCAGAACGACTGTTACAATCCCACCGGCGACCAACCGCCGCCGCTCGCGGAACCGGATTCCTGACGGATGGCGTCCCCCCGTGCGGGTATGGTACACTTCTTGGAAGTCAATTTCGTAGGCCAATCCCATCGCGTCGACGCACTCGGGCGATGATCCCATCGCAGCGGCCAATCCTCTGAAGGACGTCTCCGTGCGACATTTCTCTCCATGGCGACCGCAGTGGTGTGGGGCGAGCGGATTGCTGTGCCGGGTTGTTGTTGCGCTGCTGTGCGTCGTGACGTGGACGGCGTCCGACGTTGCGGCGCAACCGGGGGGCTTCGGTCAGCCCGGCGGCAAGCAACCCGCCCCAAAAAAGACCGGCGGCAAAGTTCTGCCGAACACCAAGCCGGGGCCGAAAGGCAAGGGCCCCGCCAAGCCGGCCGACACGCCGCTCAACATCTCTCCCGACAAGCTGCCCGACGGTTACGTCCCCCCGCCGGCGACGCCGGAGTTGATGACGCTCGAAGAGCCGCTGCTGACCGAAGAAGAATACGAAGCCTCGAGAAACCTCAGCCCCTACAAAAATCGGATGCGGAAGGGTGACCTTGCGAAGGAGGACAAGGACATCATCGACAAGGGGCTCAAATACCGCCTCTACGTGATGACGCTCAAACCCAATCCCGCGTGGAAGGACAAGAACAACGACAAGCTCAAGGACAACGAGCGCGATCTGCACAAGCGCCGCGACGAGTTGACGCAGCAGGATCTGCGAACGGCGGGCACGCTCCAAAACAAGGCGGAGAATCAGCTCGCCTTCCGCAAGTACGTTCTCCAGGAAATCGTGAAGCTGGCCGAACCGCTGCTGAAGAACAACTTCTACGTCCGGCTGCAGGCCGTGACGCTGCTCGGCGAGCTGGAGCTCGTGCCCGCCGATCCAATCAAGAACATCAAGCTGGAGACGTTCACGCCCGCCTGCGAGCCGCTCATCAGGGTCCTCGAAGATCCGGACCAGCCGCCGCCGGTGAAGATTGCGGCGGCCCGCAGCCTCGTGCGGCTGTGCAAGTTCGCCGGCGTCAATCTGCCGCCCGTCGAATTGCGACATCGGATCGCCAAGTCAACGCTCGCGGAGCTGGCGAAGACCGACACGCACTACTGGTATCAGATGCGGCTGATCGAGGTGCTGGCCGCGCTGGACATCACGCTCGACCTGCAGGCCCGCAAGCCGCTGATCCTCGCGGGGCTGCTCAACGTGCTCAACGATCCGCAGCGCGACTGGCACGCCCGCGCCGAGGCCGCCTGGGCTTTGGGCCGCGTGCCGTTCGATCCGGCCCAGACCGACGTTCCCGCGGTGATGCGCGACCTCATGCAGTTCGCGCTCGATCTGACGAAGGCCGCGCAGCAGGCGCCGACCGACCCGAAATGGAAGACGTGCCTGTTCAAGGTCTATCTGGCCTTCCAGCCGGTGAACGCCGAGGACCGCGAAGCGACCCGCCGGACCCGCGCCGGTCTGCTGAACAGCCCGTTGACCACGGCCCAGTCGCTGGCGCAAGAGCCGTACAAGTTGATCGTGCCGATCGTCAACGACTATGTGATCAACGGCAAGCCGATCACCGCCCAACAGATTCAGGCCATCGACGCGTGGGTGCAGAAGAACAAGCAGCCTGCGCAGGCCAATGTGAACAACGGCGCGGCGGCACAGGCCGGTCCGTGACCGAATGGCCAATGACAGTAGTTCCAAGTCCGCGCGATCATTGGCGGTACATCGCAACTGATTTACGCCGAAGGCGTTAGACAACAGAGCCCAGGGTCGCGAGTCTTCGAGCGCACCCTGGGTTGGCGATGTTTAGCGGCCGGTACCCCGCAGGGGTTCCATAATCAAGCGCCGGGCCTTTTGTGCAACCCCTTCGGCGTAAAGAACCACCATTGTGCCTGCAGCCCAGGGTGCGCTCGAAGACTCGCGACCCTGGGCTGTGATGTGTAACCCCTTCGGGGTAAGTCATAGAGCCGCCGTTGCGATTCGGTTCAAGTTGGGAACTTCTGAATGACCAATCTTCAATGGCCAAGGATAACCAAACCATCCGGCTCGGCCTTGATCATTGAAATTTGGTCATTGAACATTGCCTCGGTCGCTAATCCGCCGAGACGCAGCGTTCCTTCGCCCACGCGCGAAGACTCGCCAGCCGCTCCGGCATCACGACCGACAGCGACCGCGTCTGCGACAACTCGTTCAGCAGAATGGCCGTCGTCAGTTCCTGCTTCTTGGCGAATGCCGCGTACAGACCGCTGCGGATCGCCTGCTCGAGCTCGGCCCCGCTGAAGCCGTCCGCCGCCACGCTCAGCGCATCGAGATCGAACTTCGCCGGATCGCGTTTCCGTCGCGCGAGGTGAATCCCCAGAATCCGCGCGCGGGCCGCGACATCGGGCAGGTCGATGAAGAACATCTCGTCGAACCGCCCTTTGCGCATCAGCTCCGGGGGCAGTTGCGAGACGTCGTTCGCAGTTGCCACCATAAAGATCGGATGCCGGTGGTCCTGCATCCACGTCAGCAGCGTGCCGAACATCCGCTGCGACAGCCCGCCATCGGCGGAATCCGCGGACGCCGACGCGAACGCCTTTTCGATCTCGTCGATCCACAGCACCACCGGGGCCATCGCCTCCGCCTGCCGCAGCGCCTGCCGCAACCGGCCCTCGCTTTCGCCGATGTACTTCTGGTACAGCACGCCGGGGTCGAGCCGCAGCAGCGGCATCGCCCAGTCGCTCGCCACCACCTTCGCGCACAGGCTTTTGCCGCATCCCTGAACGCCGAGCATCAGCACGCCGCGGGGCGGTTCGACGCCGAAGTCGCGGGCCTCCTGCGAGAACCCGCCGCGCCGCGTCCGCAGCCAGTCCTTGAGGTTCGCCAGCCCGCCGATGTCGTCGGGCGAGAAGTCCGCGACGATCGACTCCAGGCAGCCCGTCGAACCCAGCAGTTGCCGCTTGGCATCGACGATCCGCGACAGATCGTTGCCGCTGAGCTGATAGTCCTGATAGATCGCCGACGCGATCACCCGCTCGGCTTCGCTGGCGGTCAGCCCCCGCAGCGTGTGGACCAGTTGCTCCATCTCGCGGCGGGTGATCTGCGACGTCACCTCATACAGCGACTCGTCCTTGATCCGCTGGTACGTCTCGCGGACGGTCTGCTCCAGTTCTACCGACGTCGGCCAGCCGATGTCGAACCGCACCACCAGCCGGCTGGCCTCGGCGGGGAATGGCAGGTATTCGAGACAGACCACCGCGCACCGCATGTTGCGGCAGACGGGGCAGAGGTCGCGCAGCAGCCGGTGCACCGCGGCGTCTTTCAGATGCGGTCCCAGGTCGCGGAAGATGAACACCGTCTGCTCGCCGCTCCGCAGCACGTACTTCAGCGCATCCGCTGGCTTGCCCGCCGGAGCGTGTTCGCGCTTCGGCTGCCCCTGCTCGTCGAGCTCCCACAGCCCCCGCGTCAGCGACCAGTCGCACACCTTGCGCTGCAGCGCACCGCCGGTCGCGCGGACGATCCCCGCCGCCCGGTCTTCATCGGTGGTCTCGACGAGAATCAGCGGATGCCCCGCCCGGATGAGCAACGCCAGCGGTTCGGACACAAACGCATCCTCGACACAACAATGGGACGACACAAGTCCCGATTGTACGTCCCCCCGCCGCGTCTTACAGTAATTTCACTCCCGGAAGCCGACGGGTCCCACCCCGTCGGATCTTTCCCGTGATCCACTCACCCCCAACTCGCGTTCCTGCATTGATTCCTCGGAGACCCCGATGGACCTGGAACGAATCGCGTGCGGCAGTTGCGGAGCGAACCTGGACGTGCCCGATGGCGTGCAGTTCGTCACCTGCCGGCATTGCGGATCGGCGCTCAAGGTCGCGCGGACCGACAGCGTCGCCTTCACCGAGGTGCTGCAAACGCTGAAGGAGCAGTCCGCCCGCATCGCCGACAACACCGACGTCCTGCGGCTCCAGAACGAGATCTCGCTGCTCGATCAGGAGTGGGAGCGGAAGTCGGCGGTCTTCATGAAACCCGGCAAGCACGGCCGCGTGTCGACGCCGGACAAGACTTCGGCGATTGCTGTCGGACTGGTGGCGATCGTCTTCGGCGGCGTCTGGACCGGCGTCGCCGGCACCTTGTCTCTACCGATGGCGTTGTTCGGCCTGTTATTTATCGGCGTCGGCGTATGGAGCAGCTTCTGTGCCTACGACAACGCCGGCAAGTACGAGTCCCTGCAGGCCGAGCACGACCGCAAACGCCAGGATCTCCAGTCGCGACTGCGATCGCTGGATGACGGGCGGTAAGCGCCGGTGCAATCGGCACCAGTTAGCCGCGACCCGGAGGCTTTGCGCAGGGGAGCGCGGGGTGAAGCGCGCCTCCCATGTCGCGCGCTCCACCCCGCGCTCCCCTCCGCGGACTCCGGGTCGCGGCTAACCAGATGTGAAGCGCGACCGGTTGACGCCCGCCGCCCCGTCGCCGATCATGCCCCCTCGGGAACGCGGTTTCCCTGTGCTTTTGACTACTCCTTGCGATCGGTTCTGACAATGACGGACACGCCCGACCGGCTGGAAGCCGCCCGGCTCGACAAGCTTGCGAAGATCGAACAGCTCGGCCTCGACCCCTGGGGGCAAAGGTTCGACGACCACCTTCACATCGCGGATGCCCGCGAGAAATGCCCGACGGAACTGGGCGTTGACGGCGACGCCGTGCGCGTCGCCGGGCGGCTGATGCGGTGGAGCGACTCGGGCAAGCTGCGGTTCGCCCACATTCAGGACTACACCGGCCGCATCCAGATCATGATCTCCAAGAACGACGTGCCCGAAAATCTCTGGGCGCTCGTCGAATGCCTCGACCGCGGCGACCTCATCGGCGTCGACGGCGTACTCCGCGTCACCAAGACCGGCGAGAAGACGGTGTTCGTCAAGTCTCTCGTCATCCTCTGCAAGTCGCTGGCCCAGCCGCCGGAGAAGTGGCACGGCCTGGAGGACATGGAGACCCGTCTGCGGCAGCGGTACACCGACCTCATCTACTCCGAGGGGGTGCTCGATCGGATGCTGAAGCGGCTGAAGATCATCGACTCCGTCCGCAGCACGCTGAAAGGCCAGGAATACTTCGAGGTCGAGACGCCGGTCCTGCACGCCATCGCCGGCGGAGCCGCGGCCCGGCCGTTCACGACGCATCACAACGCGCTCGACATTCCGCTGTACCTGCGGATCGCGCTCGAGCTGCATCTCAAGCGGCTGATGGTCGGCGGCATCGAACGGGTCTACGAAATCGGCCGCGTCTTCCGCAACGAAGGGGTCGACAGCACGCACAACCCCGAATTCACCATGATCGAGCTGTACCAGGCCTACGGCAACTATGAAACGATGATGTCGCTCGCCGAGGCAATCATCAGCAACGCCGCCAAGGTCGCCAACAACGGCCAGACGGTGGTGCCGTGGGGCGACAAGTCGATCGACTTCACGCCGCCGTTCCAGCGCGCGAAGTACGGCGACCTGTTCCGCGATCACGCCGGCTGCGACATGCAGGATGCCGCGGCCGTCGTCGCGAAAGCCAAGGCGCTGCACATCCCCACCGAGAACCGCCACCCGGACGTAATCATCAACGATGTCTTCGAGGCGACAGTGGAGGACGCCCTCGTCGGCCCGGTGTTCGTCATCGACTACCCGGCGAGCATGTGCCCGCTGACGAAGCGCAAAGCGGGCGTGCCGGACATCGCCGAGCGGTTCGAGCTGTTCGTTGACGGCCTCGAAGTCGCGAACGCCTACACGGAACTGAACGACCCACGCTTGCAGGAAGCGTTGTTCAAGACGCAATTGCAGGGCCTCGCCGCAGAAGACTCGATGGCGAAGATGGACCACGACTTCGTCCGCGCCCTGAAAGTCGGCATGCCCGCCGCGGGCGGCATGGGCATCGGCATCGACCGCCTCGTGATGCTGCTGACGAACACGAAGACGATCCGCGACGTGATCTTTTTCCCGCTGCTGAAGCCGGAGGTGTTCCAGTAGGGTGCATCGCGACGCACCCAATGAGGTTCGTGCACACGGGGACAATCCATGTCTGATGTGTATGCCAAATTGCGAGGATTGTCAGGCTGGGATTATGACCTTTCCGGCACTGTGTGGTTGCGCGCTCGTTGCCAATGCGAATACTGTGACACTGATCTCACGGCCGACTTTGGCACTTACATGTGGGGCCGTGAATACGATCACATTCTTCCGAAAGAACTGTATCGTAACGTGTGTAACGAGCGTGGAAGCTGGCTCGTTCGCAGTGCGTCGCGTTTTCGCAACCTTGCTCTATCCTGTTGCTTCTGCAATCGGTTGAAAGGCGATCAAGATTTTGCTGAGGGCATGATTGGCCGTGATGTCGTCGATATTACTGATGAACAGCGCCAGGCAGTCATCGAAATCATCCGGTCGCGTTTGCGTATCAGAAGCCTTGAGGCACGCTCAAGGGCGCAAGCGGATTACCAAGCGATTCGCAAACTGGTCCAAGAGTACGGTTTTCACGCTACGTAGCACCGTTCGTCAACGCGTTCCCACGCTCCGCGTGGGAACGCGACGCTCTGCGTCGCTTGACGCTTTCTGCTATCATCCGGGAAATGTTCACGCGTTTCGGAAGATTCCCATGTTTGACCGCATCACGTCCGACCCCGCCATCCTGTCCGGGAAGCCCATCATCAAAGGGACACGGATCAGCGTCGCGATGATCCTCGAATGGATCGCATCCGGGTCGACGCGGGATGACATCCTCAGGAAGCATCCGCATCTGACGGCGGAGGACGTTGAACAGGCCCTCGCTTATGCCGCGGCGGTGGTCAAGAACGAGATCGAGCTGATCGCCGAGGTGTCTGCGTGAAGCTCCGCGACTTCGGGATGCTGACGGATGAGAACGTCGATCCCGACGTCGTGGTCGAGCTGCGGTCGCGCGGATTCGACGTGGGGGACGTCTGCGAGAACGGCTGGCAGGGCCGAACCGACGCCGAATTGCTGCGTCAGGCAGTCGCCGAAGGACGAATCGTTGTCACTCATGACTCCGACTTCGGGACGCTGGCCATTCTTGGCGGTGAACCCGTTGTCGGAATTCTTTATCTGCGTCCGGGCCACATCGACCCCCAATTCACCATCGACACCATTGATACATTGCTTCAGGCGGATCCCGAGGTCGATCCACCGTTCGTACTCGTGGCTCGCCGGTCCGGCACGACCGTCTCTATCCGCGTTCGACACTTGTCACCATGAAAGCCGCGAACCCATTACCGAATCCCGTGTCGTCAGCGAACCGCTCTGTTCGCGATTGACGACCATGAAGACCGCCCTGGCATCACCGTGCGAATCGACTTCGGCGGAACTCATCGCCGGCGAGAACCTCCGCTGCGGGGACTATGTCGCCACGTTCACGCAGATGACGGAGCTGCCGTCGTATCTGTGGGACGGCGGCGATTACACGCTGTCGCCACACGAGCTGGTTCGGCTGAAATACACGCCGTGCGATGCCGGGCAGCCGCTGAAGATCATCGCGGTCTGTCTGCCGTTCGTGTACGCCGTCAAACCGGACCGCAGCCCGGTGACGCTGGACCTGCGGCGAACTCAACTGGTGCGGTTGGACACCCAGTGTGCCCGGAGAACGTGGAAAGCTCTGAAAGGTCCCAAGCCGGTCAGTTGTTGAGCAACTCATTGTCTCGTTCGCGCCGTCCACTCCAAGGATTGCCGTCGCCGAAGACACGGCGGGCTTACGCCGCGCCGCTCGCCTGGAGGCCCTCCACGCCCAGCCGCGCGCAGAAATCCCCGAACGATTCGCCGTTCGTGCGCTGGGCCTGGAACTGCTCGAGCACCGGGACGAGGCTCGGCACCAGTTCGTCGTGCGGGACGAGGTCTTTGAAGATGTAGGCCAGCCGCGTCCCCTCGGTGTTGCCGCCGAGGAAGACCGTGTACTTGCCCAGCGTCTTGCCGACGAGGCCGATGTCCGGCGTGTAGGGGCGGGCGCAGCCGTTCGGGCAGCCGGTCATGTGAACCGAGATGCGTTCGTCAAGCAGGCCGAGCTTGTCGAGTTCGACCTCCAACTGGTCGATGAGGCCCGGCAGCGCCCGTTCCGATTCGGTGATCGACAGGCCGCACGTCGGAAACGCGGGGCAGGCGATCGAGAACCGGCGGATCAGCGTCAGTTCGTGATCCTGCTTGATGCCGTGCGCCTTGAGATGCTGGTTGATGTCCTCGCGGTCCTTGGGGTCGATGTCGCACAGAATGATCGACTGCAATGCCGTCAGCCGCGTGTTGAAGCGGTACTTCTCGATCAGCGTCCGCAGACCGGCTTTGATCCGCAAGTCGCCCTCGTCTTTGATGCGGCCGCATTCGATGTTGACGCCGAGGAACAGCTTGCCGTCCCCCTGCTCGTACCAGCCGATGTGATCCGGGGCGTCGGTGACATCGGCGGCGTGCGGCTCGGGCAACTTCTGACCGTAGTATTCCTCGACCTTGGTCTTGAACGCGTCCACGCCCCAATCGTGAATCAGGTACTTCATGCGGGCCCGCTTGCGGTCCTCGCGGTTGCCGAAGTCGCGCTGCACCTTCACGACCGCTTCCGCAACGCCGATCACCTGCTCGGGCGTGACGTACGCCATCCGCTGGGCGAGGGCGACGAATGTCTTCTCCGCGCTGGGCGTGACCCCCATGCCGCCGCCGACCACGACGTTGTAACCGACGATGCGGTTGTTTTCGACCACCGCCAGGAAACCGAGATCCTGCGTGTAGATGTCGATGCAGTTGTCGTCCGGCAAGGCGACCGCCGTCTTGAATTTCCGCGGCAGATACAGTTTGCCGTAGATCGGCTCTTCGACCGGCTGCCACTCGGCGACGTTCTGCTTCGTGCCGCTGTCGTCGGTCAGCCAGATTTCGTGGTACGCCGTGGTCCGCGGCTTGAGATGCTCGGCGAGGCGGTCGGCCATCGCCTGCATTTCGTCGTGAATCGGATTGTTCTTGATCGGGGCCGGGCAGCACATCACGTTGCGTTCGACGTCGCCGCAGGCGGCCATCGTGGTCAGCAGCGTGCGGTTGATGCCCGCGACGGCGGCTTTCAGGTTGTCCTTCACCACGCCGTGCAACTGGAAGCCTTGCCGGCTGGTGATGCGAAGCGTGCCGTTGCCGTATTTGTCGCACAGATCGAGGTGGGTCAGGAACTGTTCCGCGGAGACCTTCCCGCCGGGCACGCGGGTGCGGACCATGAACATGTACGACTTGCCCTTGGGCTTGCCGTCGGCGGTCTTGGCCTTGCGGGTGTCGCGGTCGTCCTGCTGATAAACCCCGTGCGGCTTGAGAAGCTGCTCGGAGTCGTGTCCGAAGTGATCGACGTCGGCCACCAGTTCGTCGCCGAGCGTGCCGCGCAACTGGCGGCTGTGATCCTTGATGATCTCGACTTTGCTGAGTTTGGGAGCATCGGTCATGGAGGAGTGGTCCGTGGTCGGTTGCCGGTGGTCAGTTGTCAGTGTGCCTCCTCTCCGGTCCCCTCGCCCCCGCTTCGGGGGAGAGGGGGCCGGAATAAGTGACTCAGAGTCAAGGGGGCACACCCCTGGGACTCCAACGGAGGGCGATCCCTACCTCATCTGATGGAGCTTCCAGTATAGTTGACCGGTCCTTTGCTGACGAGGCGACTGCGCCTGTCGTCGTTCTCAGCGGGCTGTTTTCTCAGGGATTGGAATCATGCTGTCGCCGCTCCGCCAATGGTCGTTCTGTCGGACCCTGTTCGCTGCATTCGCGTTGCTCGCCCCGGCATGCGCCGCCGAACCGGACCTGCCGATCCCTGAGGCCGAGGAAAGCTGGCAGGTGATTTACCTCGGCGACCAGCGCGTCGGCTATGCCCGCATCATGGTCGATCCGCGGAAGGTCGGCGACGAAACCGTCGTCCACACCACTGCTGAGACGCGGCTGGTCCTGAAGCGATTCGGGCAGACGCTGCAGATGTCGACGGCGATTGAGTCGGAAGAAAGCCTTGCCGGCGACCTGCGGAAGTTCACGTTCAGCATGGCCAACCCCCCCGCGATGTCCACCAAGACCACCGGGCAGGTCGAAGGGGGCAAGCTGAATCTCGTCTCGGAAATCAACGGCCTCAGCAAGACATCGTCGCAGACTTGGCAGGCGGGGATCAAATCGCCGACGTATCAGGACCGGCTGCTGCGCGTCACGCCGTTGAAGCCGGGCGAGACGAAATCGGTCCAGGCGTTCTTCCCCGAGATGGGCAAGCCGGGCACGCTGAAAGTGTCCGCGTATGACACAGAGACTGTCACGCTGCTCGACGGCAAGACCGCTGAGTTGCAGAAGATCAAAGTGTCCAACTCGCTCGTCCCCGGCGTCACCACCAATGGCTGGATCAACGCCCGCGGCGACACCGTCAAAAGCTCGACCAGCCTCCTCGGCACCGAGATGGTCACGTATACCGTGTCGAAAGAAGAAGCGCTGGAGAAGCTGACCGTCGCCGAGCTGGATTTGGGCGTCGCGACGCTGGTGAAGGTCCGCGACATCCCCGATCCGTACGCCACGAAGTCGGTCGTGTACCGGCTGACGATTCCCGATGAAGACCCGTCGCAGATCATTCCGACGGGAGACACGCAGTCGGTGAAGAAGATTTCCGACCACGTCTGCGAGCTGACCGTGACGGCGCTGCCGTTGCCGGCGTCGTCCACCATCGGCAAGGCGGCGGACGAGTTCCTGAAGCCGACGCCGTATCTGCAATCCGACGATGCCCGCGTCCAGAAGCACGCCGAAGCGGCCGCGGGCCAGCTCACCGATCCGGCGTCGATCGCGCGGGCGATGGAGGGCTATGTCCAGAAGCGGCTCGACAAGAAGAACTTCTCGACGGCCCTCGCCTCGGCCGCGGAAGTCGCCCAGAACCTGGAGGGGGACTGCACCGAGCACGCTGTGCTGCTGGCCGCGATGCTGCGGGTGAAGCGGATTCCGTCCCGCGTCGCCGTGGGCATGGTGTACATCAGCAATCCATCGGCGTTCGGCGGCCACATGTGGAGCGAGGCGCTGCTCGACGGCAAGTGGGTGCCCCTCGACGCCACGCTCGGCCGCGGCGGCACCGGCGCGACGCACATCAAGCTGGGCGACGCCACGTTCGCAGACGAGTCGGCGTCGCCGATCAGTGCGTTCACATCGCTGATTACGGTGATCGGCAAGCTGCAGATCGAGGTGTTGCGGGTGGAGTAGCAATCCTACCCAACCAACGCGCAGCCCCCAATCATCCGTGGTGTTGTAAAATCTGCCAAGCCAACTGGTTGCAATTGTTACAACCGGACCGTGGGCGCATCAGGATCTGCGGATCGCTCCGGTTTTTCCGAAAATCGCATCCACAGTGGTGGCAATGTGTTGCGGCCGCGTCATGCCGCGGATCGCTGGCGACGCAGCCGTTCCGGCACGCAGCGTGCATGGTATATGGATGGCGAAAGCCAGTCCATCAAGACACAGTCAGGCCGCCGCAACGGGGCCTGTGTGAAGTTCAGAGCGATCAATCCTTCCGGCCCGAGGGAGACGGGCTAACCTCCGCACAACGCACACGTCAATTATCTTGCCCACACAGGCCGGTATGCTGCCCGCAGCATACCGGCCTCTCGCCTTTGATGGGGCGGGCATTTTGGGATTCACAGCCGAGAGCGCCAGCGAACGGCGTCCGGAGCCTCACTCGCGCATAAGAGGATCACCCCACGATACCGCCACCATCGGTATTAAACTGAAGCCGCTAAGTGCTGGAGAATCCTCGTGCCGCGCGAATGAGGCTCCGGACGCCGTTCGCTGGCGCTCTCGGCTGCGATGTATTCATGCCGCTCTCAGGAGGCACGCCCGATCACCCAATTGTCGCAGGCTCCCGAACCCTCTAGACTGAATGTGAACTTCACGACGCCGGTTGTGTCCTGACGGAATCAACTCCAGATCCCCCGTCCCTCGCCGAGAGAAACCTCCTTGCCCGAACCCATTCGCGATGAACTGGCCGTGCAGCACCGGACGGCGGTGCTGGTGGCGGTCCCCGGTCCGGAACTGCAACTGCCGAAGGAGCGCGTGCTCGATGAATTGAAGGGGCTGGTCAAAACCGCCGGCGTCACTGTCGTCGGCGAGCTGGTGCAGTTCCGGCCGAAGCCGCATCCGGGAACCTGTCTCGGCAAAGGCAAGGTCGACGAGCTCAAGGATCTCGTCGAGGCGACCGGCGCGGAACTGGTGATCTTCGACAACAACCTCAGCCCGGCCCAGGGACGCAAGCTCGAGCAGGAGACGAAGCGGATCATCGTCGACCGCAGCGAGTTGATTCTCGACATCTTCGCGACGCACGCCCGGACCGCCGAGTCCAAGCTGCAGGTCGAACTGGCCCAGTTGCAGTACACCCGCACCCGGCTGAAACGGATGTGGACCCACCTCGAACGCATCGACGGCGGCATCGGTGCCAGTCGCGGGCCCGGTGAAAAGCAGATCGAAATCGACCGCCGGCTGATCGGCACCCGCATCTCCGAGTTGCAACAGCGGCTCAAAGAGGTCGAAGTCCGCCGCGAACGGATGGTCCGGCAGCGCCGGAGC
>Ga0163151_10006596_pt1 | contig 14054 bp, 7 predicted proteins | sample OliLakLV19MP5IB2_FD_145596 | JGI IMG/M metagenome (GOLD analysis project Ga0163151, IMG submission 145596) | Freshwater microbial mat bacterial communities from Lake Vanda, McMurdo Dry Valleys, Antarctica - Oligotrophic Lake LV.19.MP5.IB-2 | ecosystem: Environmental > Aquatic > Freshwater > Lake...
GGATGCGGCGGTGGCCGCCGCATCCGATGGGACCGAGGTGGCCACAGCAACCGACGTGGCCGATGTGGCGACACTGACCGAGGAGCCGCCAGTGGCTCCGATCGAACCGGAACCGGTGCCGGAATCCTGAACTGAATCTGTTCTTCCGAAGGAACATTGCCGACAGCCCGTATGCATGACGTGTGGAAATGAATTTGGTGTCTCGACTGACGTCCCGATGCCGGCCGGCCCATGAGCGGCGCGCCGGGTGACGAAACTGCTGCCCTACACAACTGCAATCACTCGATCCGGCCCCGAGGACTCACCGTTTGAAGATCCGCATTTTCGCTCTTGCCAAAGAGCTCAACATCGACAGCAAGCAGCTGATCGAGCACTGTGCCAAGGCGGGGGTGGCGGCGAAGAACGTGCTCGCCAGCATCACTCCGGAGGAGCGCGACCAGGTCGTCGCCTTCCTCAAGGGCAACCGCCCGGCCGAACCGGCGTCGACCGAAGACAAGGCCGCTGCGCAGAAGCGCGAAGAAGCGGTGGTCGAAGTCAGTAAAGTGCGGCCGATTCGCAACATGAACACGATGGTCGCCCGGTCGCCTGGCGGCCGGATGCGTCCGCAGGAGTCCGAGCAGCCGCCGGAGGCCGAGGCGCCGGACGAGGCGGAGGCCCCGCCGGTTGACGTCTCTGCTCCGGCGGACGAAGCGGATGTTTCTCACGTTCCCGCGGAAGCCGCAGAGATTCCCGAAGCCGCGCCGCCAGTGGCGGCGGAAGCCGACGAGGGCGCCTCCGATGTCTCCGACGATGAGGGGCCGCTCGGCAGTCCCGATCCCGGCAACAAGGCCGCACCGTTGCAGCGGTCCGATTACGTCTCGGCCTCGGGCGCAGGCCGCCCGCACCGCGTGATGCAGCCGATGCAGGCTCGCGGCACATCCGACACGCAGGGGTCGCGACAGCTCGCAAGCAAGCCCTCGCGCGGACGGCAATCGTCGGTCGCCCAGATCGCCGCGATCCCCAACTTCAAAGGCCCGCAGGCGAAAGCCGGCAAGCCGGACGAGCCCAAGGCGCAGAAGCCGGACATCAAGCTCACGCCGAATGAGATGCGGTCCGCCAGCCCGCTCGCGGCGCACCTCCAGAAAACCGCCGACAAGCACAAGCGCCGCGTCGATGAGGAAGTCGTCGACGACAAGAAGGGGCCGAAAAAGCCCGGCGACCGCGCCGGCGGCATGGGGCTGGAAGAAAGCCGGCAGGCGCGCCGTACCAAGCGACCGGTGCCCGGCCGCAAGGGTGAGGAAGAAGGCGACGGCCGCTCCGTCATCAGGAAACGGCGCTCCCATCGGTCGACCGGCGGGACGCAGTTCAAGACGGCCGCCGAGGTCGAACTCCCGATCACAGTTCGCACGCTGTCGGAAGCGATGGGGCGGCCGGCCAAATCGCTGATGAGCATTCTGTTCGCCCGCGGCGAAATGGTGACGATCAACACCACGCTGACTGAAAACGAAGCGCTGGAAATCGCGCTCGAGCTCGGCGTCGAGTTGACCATCAAGAAGGACAAGGACGTCGAGGAGGAACTGCGGGAGATCTTCGAGGAAGCCGAACCCGCCGAGATGCTGAAACCCCGACCGCCGATCATCACCATCCTGGGGCACGTCGACCACGGCAAGACCACGCTGGTCGACCAGATCCGCTCGGCGAATGTCGCCGCCGGCGAATTCGGCGGCATCACGCAGCACATCGCGGCGTATCAGGTGGACAAGCAGGGCAGGAAGCTGACGTTCGTCGACACGCCGGGTCATGCCGCGTTCAGCGAGATGCGGGCCCGCGGCGCGAACGTGACCGACATCGTCGTGCTGGTGGTCGCCGCCAACGACAGCGTGATGCCGCAGACCATCGAGAGCATCGCGCATGCCCGCGCCGCCGGCGTGCCGATGGTCGTCGCGCTCAACAAGATCGACCTGCCGGAAGCCAACGAGCAGCGGGTGCTGCAGGATCTCGCCGCGCAAAACGTGCTGGCCGCCGAATGGGGCGGCGACGTGGAGGTCGTGCGGACCTCGGGCCTGACCGGCAAGGGGGTCGACAACCTGCTCGACACTCTGCTGCTCACGGCGGAGCTGAACGAGTACGGCGCGAATCCCGAACGGCCGGCGTGCGGCGTCTGCCTGGAAGCCTTCCGCGACGAAGGCCGCGGCCCGCTGGTGTGGTTCGTCGTCCAGAAGGGAACGTTGAAGGTCGGCGACGCCGTGCTGTGCGGCAACGCCTATGGCCGCATCCGCGCGATGTACAACGAGCACGACCAGGAGCTGGCCGAAGCTCCGCCGTCCATGCCGGTGAAGGTCGCCGGGCTGGACATCGTTCCCGAGGCGGGCGACCGGTTCCTCGCCATCGACGACATGGACCTCATTCGCCAGATCGCCGTGGACCGCCGACAGCGCGGCCGCACCGAACATCTCGCCAACCGCTCGTCGAAGCGCACGCTGGAGGACATCCTCAACCGCGTCAAAGAAGGCGAAGTCCAGGACCTGTCGCTCATCGTCAAGGCCGACACCCCCGGCTCGCTGGAGGCGCTGCGGCACGAGATCGGCAAGTTCGAGCACCCCGAATTCCGCGTCAAAATCCTGTACGAGGGGATCGGCGGCGTCAACGAAAGCGACGTCTCGCTGGCCTCGGCGTCGAATGCGGTCGTCATCGCCTTCCACGTCATCGCCGAAGACCGCGCCGAGCTGTCGGCCCAGCGGTCCGGGGTCGACATCCGCCGCTACAACATCATCTACGAGGTGACCGACGACATCCGCAGCATCCTCGAAGGGATGCTCAAGCCGGAGCAGAAGGAAGTCATCACCGGCCGCGCGATCGTGCTGCGGCTGTTCTCGATCAGCCGGTTCGGCACGATCGCCGGTTGCCGCGTGCTGAACGGCAACATCGAGCGCTCGCACCGCATCCATCTGATCCGCGAGCAGAAGATTCTCAACGACTACGCCATCGGTTCGCTCCGTCGCGAAAAAGACGACACCCGCGAAGTCCGCGAGGGCATGGAGTGCGGCATCCGCCTCGAAGGTTTCAACGACATCAAGGAAGGCGACCTGCTGGAAGCCTACAAGATCGAAGAGATCCGGCGGACGCTGGATTGACGGACCCGGTTTCCCCCCCGACGACTGATCGACACCCCAGGACAGCGGCATGACAACGCGACGGTTGGCGAAAGCGGCCGAAGCCATTCGCGAGACGGTCAGCACGACCATTTTGTTCGAGCTGCGCGATCCGCGGGTGAAGAACGTCACGGTCCTGGGGGCCGAAGCGTCGCCCGATTTGAAGACGGCCCGGGTGTTCGTCTCGGTCATGGGTAGTCCCAAAGAGCAGTCGTTGTGTCTGCACGGGCTGGAATCGGCCCGCGGGTTCATCCAGGCGAAACTCGCCGATCGCTTGCAGACCCGGTACACTCCCGTCCTCAAATTCGTGCTCGATCCGGCGGTGAAACGCAGCACCGAGACCTCGCGACTGTTGCGCGAGGCGATGGGCCCCCCGGCGGAAGAGACCGATTCCGACGACGAAGCCGATGACGAAGCCGACGTCATCAACGACGAAATCGCAGCCTCCCCCGACCCCGCGGAGCCGTCGCACCCGACTCCGGGCGAATGACCCTACCGAACGGCGATTGCCGATCCCCTCGCGAGAGACCCATGGCATCGAGTTCCCGCGCCAAGACCGCCGATCGTCAGTCGGTCGTCAAGAAGCTGTTGCCGCTGCTCAAGAAGCGGTACAAGATCACCGTGCCCAAGCTCGACCGGGCGGTGATGGAAACCATGTTGTACGCCACCTGCCTGGAGGACGTGAACGTCGATCAGGCGGAACGGGCCTACGCGCGGCTGCACACGCTGTTTCCCGACCTGAACGAAGCCCGCGTCTCGGCGATCTCCGAGCTGGAGCCGGCGTTCGAGGGGATGTCCGATCCCGACTGGCGCGCCTTCCGCTCCCGCAGCATTCTGCAATACGTCTTCGAGAAGACGTTCAATTTCGAGTTTGAGTCGCTGCGGAAGAAGACGCTCGAACTGGCGATGAAGCAGTTGGCCAAGATCAAGCACCTCTCGCCATTCGTGCGCACGTTCACGTTGCAGCAGGCGGTCGGTGCGCATCTTTTGCCCTTGGATGAGTCTTCCACGCGGTTCGTCATCTGGATGGGGCTGGCGGCCCCGAATCAGACCGCCGACCAGGCGGGCGATTCCCTGAAGTCGCTGATCCGCAAAGCCGAGGCGCTGCAGTTCTGCTTTGCCATCCGCTGCGCCGCGGCCGACCCCAAGATTCGCGCGGCCTTCGATCCGGGCAAATATCCGCATCCGGCGGACGGCCACGATGCCGGCACGGCGATCGACCGGTTGACGGAATTGTTCAAGTCCGGCCCGCCCGCGATCAAAGCCCGGCCGAAACCGGCGGTCGAACCGGCCGCACCCGCCAAGGGAGCGAAGGCCGCTGCCAAGCCGGTCAAGGCCGCCGCCAAGCCCGTGAAGAAGGCCGCAACCAAGTCGGCGAAACCGGCTCCGGCGAAGAAGGCACCCGCTGTGAAGGCGGCCGCTGCCAAGAAACCGGCCCGAAAGGGCTGACCCGGGACGCTCGCCGCCATCTTCTGTCGAAGTCTGCTTGGTGATGGATGCCGGTGACTCTACAATGATGCGGTGTAACAGCCTCGGGAGAACGGACCGCGCGCCGGTCGGCTCCCGCGTCCAGGAGTCGATCTTCATGAACCGATTCATCGTCCGTCAGACGCTCGGTATGGTCGCGGGCTGGGCCTTGGTGAGCACGGCGCTCTCCGCCGCCGAATCGTCGGTCGGCCCCGGGTGGCGGTTGCAGGAGGCGGACGACGTGCTGTCTCCGCTCGCCCCCATCAAGCCGCGCACGCCCGCCTTGCAAAGCCGGCTGGAAGCCATCTCGCGCTACGCCACCGGCCGGCTGCTCGAGCAGCGCGGACAGTCCAAGGAAGCGCTCGAGCAGTATTTCAAGGCGGTGGAGCTCGATCCCGAAGCGGTCGAGGTCTACCGGTCGCTGGTCCCGCTGGCGATTGAACTTGACCGGGCGGAAGAAGCCATCCGTTATGCCATCAAGGCGGCCGAACTCGACCCCGACGACTACGAACTCCAGCTTCGCATTGGCGCGCAGTTCGCCGCGCAGCAGGATTTCGCCTCCGGCCTCAAGTATCTCGAACAGGCGCTGAAGTCGTCCAAGCTTGACAAGGAGTCGCCGACGTTCGTGATGCTCAATATCGAACTGGGCAAGCTCTATCAGGTGACGGGGCAGCCGCAAAAGGCCGCCGATGCGTACGCCGTGGTGTTCGACGCCATCAAGAATCCGCAGAAGTACGAGCTCGATTTCCGCGCCCGCTCCGCCCTGCTGTCCAACGCGCAGACCAGCTACGAGCGCATCGGCCAGGTGCTGATGGCAGGGGGCCGTCTGGAACTCGCGTGGGAGGCCTTCGAGGCCGCCGCCAAGGCGAATCGGGCGTCGGCGGGCAACCTCACCTTCTACCGGGCCCGCATTCACCTGCTGTCCGACAAGGCCGAGGAAGCCCTCGCCGAGCTGCAGAAGTATTTCGACGAGCAGCGCCAGTCCAAGGGTCGCGAAGCCTATCAACTGCTCGCCGACATTCTCAAGAAGCTCAATCGCAGCGACGAACTCGTCGGCCGGCTGGAAGCCCTCGCGGAGAAAGATCCGCGCAACAATCAACTGCAATACGCCTACGCCGACACGCTGATGGAAGCCGGCGAACTCGAACGCGCGAAAAGGGTCTACGAAGCCGTCTTGAGCGGCGGGGGCGATGCACCGGGCTTCCTGGGACTCGCCGGCGTGTTGCGGCGAATGAAGCGGGCCGACGAACTGCTCGACGTTCTGGGCCGCGGCTTGTCGAAGTTGGGGCAGGAGGGGCTGGATCAGTTCGACACCGAACTCAAGGCGGTCGTCGCCGATGCCGCATTGGTGGACGCCCTGCTGGCCGCGGGCCGGGCGCAATCCAAAGCCGAGCCGCCGCAGTTGAGCTTCGAGGAGGCGTACCTGCTCGCGAAGGTCGGGGCGGAACTGAAGCGGTTCGAGGACGCCAGCGAGTTCTTCAAGCTGGCGGTGGCGCTCGACATGGACCGCCGGGTGCTGGCGTACCGCGACTGGGTCGGTATGCTGATGGAGGCCGACCGATTCGCCGAAGCGGCCGATGTCTACGCGGAGGCGATCAAGATCAAATTGCCGCCGGAACTGAAGGCCCAGTTCCTGCTCGGATTGACTCAGGCCCGCGAGTATGCCGGACAGACCGAGGCCGCCTTGGAAGCCATTGCGGAGGCGCGACGCGAATTCCCGCACGTGCCGCTGTTCGAGTTCTATGAAGGTTGGGTTTACTACCACAGTCGCCAGTTCGACGAAGCCATCAAGCGCTTCCAGCAGATTCTGGAAACGCACGCCGGCTCGAACGATGCGAACCTGAAAAAGGTGATCCGCCAATGTCAGTTCAGCCTGTCGGCGATCTACGTCCAGCAGGGGGAAATCCGCAAGGGCGAGGAGATCCTGGAGGTCGTCTTCAAGGAAGAGCCGGAAAACCCGTCGGTCAACAACGATCTCGGGTACCTCTACGCCGATCAGGGGAAGAACCTGGAGCAGGCCGAGGTCATGATCCGCAAAGCGGTGAAGTCCGAGCCGGAGAACGCCGCGTATCTCGACAGCCTCGGCTGGGTGCTGTTCAAGCTCGGCAAGACGAAGGAAGCCATCGAGCCGTTGGAAAAGGCCACCGCGATTCCCAGCGGCGGCGACGGCACCATCTGGGAGCACCTCGGCGACTGCTACCACAAGCTGAGCCAACTCGACAAGGCCGTCTCCGCCTGGGAGAAGGGGCTGGAAAAATCCACCGCCGAGAAGTACCCCGACGACAAGCTCGTCGAGCGCCTCAAGATGAAACTGATGGAGCACCGCCCCAAACCCGGCACGCCCAAACCGGCCACGCCGGATAAACCGTGATCTCGTTAGCCGCGACCCGGAGGCTTTGCGCAGGGGAGCGCGCATCACGGGGTGCGAGTTCCATGCAGCGCTCCCCTGCGCAAAGCCTCCGGGTCGCGGCTAACCATTTCTGCCCTCAACCCTAGACCCTCAATCCTCATCTCATCATGGCTGGACACTCTCACTGGGCCAACATCTCCGCCAAAAAGGGGATCGTTGACCGCAAGCGCGGCAAAGTCTTCGGCAAGCTCGCGCGACTGATCATCGTGGCGGCCAAGCGCGGCGGCGATCCGGCGGCGAATCTCGCGCTGCGGTACGCCATCGACCGCGCCAAAAAGGCGAGCATGCCCGCCGACACCATCGAAAAAGCCGTCAAAAAGGGGACGGGCGAACTGGGCGGCGAGAGTTACGACGAAGTGATGTACGAGGGCTACGGCTCCGGCGGCGTCGCCGTGTTGTGCGAAATCCTCACCGACAACCGCAACCGGACCGCCGGCGAGATTCGCAAAATCTTCGAGAACCACGGCGGCAGCCTGGGGACCACCGGCTGCGTCGCCTGGATGTTCGAGCGGACGGGGCTCTTGCAGGTGTCCTCCGCCAGCGTCTCCGAAGACCGCCTGTTCGAGATCGCCCTGGAAGCGGGCGCCAGCGACGTGAAGGAATCTGGCGACGTCTTCGAAGTGTACTGCACCCCCGACGCTTTCCAGGCCGTCGCGTCCGCGCTCGAAGCGGCCGGCATCGCGACCGACTCGGCGGAGCTGACTCGCATCGCCGCCAACACCATCGACCTCGACGGCGAAACGGCCCGCACCGTCCTCAAGCTGATGGACGCCCTCGAAGATCACGACGACGTGCAGAACGTCAACGCGAACTTCAACATTTCGGACGACCTGATGGCGGCGCTTGCGGGCGGTTGAGAGTCAGTTGTCAGTTGTCAGTTGTGAAGAAGATGCGGTGGCTCGCTTCTTGCCACTGACAACTGACCACTGACAAACTCAGTCGATAATCTTCGAAATCGGATACTCCACAATCCCCCGCGCGCCGGCCCCCTTGAGCTGCGGGATGATCTGCCGGACGTAGGCTTCGTCGACGATCGTGTTGACCGCCACCCAGTCGGGGTCGGACAGCGGCGCGACGGTCGGCTTCTGCAGCGACGGCAACTGCTTCAGCACGGCCTCCAGGTTGGCCCGATGAATGTTCATCATCAGGCCCACCTTGGTCTCGGCCGCCAGGCACGATTGCAGCATCAGCGCGATGTTGTCGAGTTTGCTGCGCTTCCACGGATCGGCCCAGGCCGTGCGGTTGGCGATGAACCGCGTCGTGCTCTGCAGGACCTCGGCGACAATCCGCAGATTGTTCGCGCGCAGCGAGCTGCCGGTCTCGGTGACTTCGACGATCGCATCGGCCAGCCGCGGCGGCTTGACCTCCGTCGCCCCCCACGAGAACTCGACGGCGGCGGTCACGCCGTGCTTGGCCAGAAACGCCTTCGTCAGCCCGACGGCTTCGGTCGCGATCCGCATCCCCTCCAGATCCTTGACCGACTGCACCGCTGAGTCGTTGGGCACGCACAGCACCCAGCGGACCGGCCGGCGGCTGACCTTCGAGAACATCAGCTCGCAGATCTCGTGGACCTGCGCCTGGCTTTCGGCGATCCAGTCGTAGCCGGTCAGCCCGGCGTCGAGAATCCCCTGCTCGACGTACCGCGCCATCTCCTGCGCGCGGATCAAGAGGCATTCGATCTCCGCGTCGTCGATCTCCGGGTAGTACGACCGCGACTGGAATTTGATGTTGTACCCGGCCTTCTTGAACAGCTCCGCCGTCGCCTCCTGCAGGCTGCCTGCGGGGATTCCGAGCTTGATGAGTTTGTCCGACATGCGAGGCGCTTCCGCTGGAGCAAGGTTGGGATGTTGACTGAAACAGATTCTTGGTTTGGTCCCCTCGCCCCCGTCTTCGGGGGAGAGGGTTAGGGTGAGGGGGCCGGTCGCTCCCACACCCGCTGATGACAGGCCGTTGTCACTCTGATCGTGATGATCTTCGCTCCGGCAGGAAGCGCTCGCCCCCTCACCCCGACCCTCTCCCCCGAAGACGGGGGAGAGGGGGCCGGACACGATGTCACGAATGCTTGTAAACCGCTTTCGGATCGAACACCCGCTCGCCCACCACCGACACGGCCTGCGTCTGCGGATCGATGCGGCGGAAGAAGCAACTGCGGAAGCCCTCGTGGCACGCCGCCCCGCCGATCTGGTTCACCTTGACCAGCAGCGTGTCGGCGTCGCAGTCGTAGAACAGTTCGCGCAGCTCCTGCACGTTGCCGCTTTCTTCCCCTTTTCGCCACAGCTTTTGCCGACTGCGGCTGTAGTAACAGACCCGGCCGGTCTGCAGCGTCTCCGCATAGGCTTCGCGGTTCATGTAAGCGAGCATCAGCACATCGCCCGACGCCGCATCCTGCGCGATCACGGGGATCAGCTCGTGCTTGTCGAAATTCGGACCGTCGGACACCGTCAACACCTCGTTCTTGAAACCCGCAGACAGGCGAACCGGAACGGAGGTTCGCGTGGGAGCGTTCCGTCACAATACCAGCCGGGCGGGTCGTGAGCCAAGTCCGGGGAGTCCGCTGACTCCGCATCTCTCTCGTGAGCCTGAGTGCGATCTGCCGAAGCAACCGCCGAATCATCGACAGCCGGCGATGGGTTCCCATATCATCCCCGTGCGCTGGATTGTCGGTCTTCTCTCTCGACAGGATCCGAAAGTGGCGGAAATGCTCTGGCACCGTGTCTGGGTCTGCGTGATTTTCTGTGGGTGGTCCGGCCTCGAACGGACGGCGGTCGCCGCAGAGGCGGCCGACTCGTATCTCGTCGGCGTGGCGATGCAGGACATTACGCCGGACTACCCCATCCGGCTCAGCGGGTTTGGGTTTCGGCGAACGGAGTCGGAAGGGGTCACCGCCCCGATTCATGCCCGGGCGCTTGCCATCGGCTCGGATACGGACGGCCCGGCGGTGTTCCTCGCCGTCGACACCACCGGCGTCCCCGACGCCGTCGTGCGGGAGCTCGCCCGCCGGTTGCAGTCGCGCGGCGTGCGATCCGAGCGGTTGACCGTCACCGGCACGCACACGCACACGGCCCCCATGCTGTCCGGCGTGCTGCCGACGCTGTTCGGACTGCCCGTCCCGCCGGACCATCAGGCGCATATCGATCGATATACGAAAGAGTTCACCGATCACCTCGAACGGGTCGCGATCGCCGCCCTCAAGGATCGCCAGCCGGCGAAGTTGTTCTGGGGCGTCGGCGAAATCGGCTTCGCGAAGAATCGCCGTTCGGCAACGGGGCCGATCGATCACAACCTGCCGGTGCTCGCGGTCAAGTCGCCCGACGGCAAACTGCGGGCCGTGCTGACGACGTACGCCTGCCACGCGGTCACGCTGTCGCACAACTTCATCGGCGGCGACTGGCCCGGCTTCGCGGCCGAAGCGTTCGAGCGGCAGCATCCCGGCGTCGTGGCGCTCGTCTCCATCGGTTGCGGAGCCGACCAGAATCCGACCTCCGGCGTCACCGGCGACAAAGTCGACGTGGCCCGCGCGCAGGGACTGGAACTCGCGACCGAAGTCGCCCGCGTGCTGAACGGCGCGTTGCGGCCGATCCACGGTCCGCTGTCGACGACGCTGGAACGGATCGACCTCCCGCTCGACGACACTCCGCCGCGGTCGCATTGGGAGCAACTGGTCGCGAAGGGGAGCTACATCGGCTATCACGCCCAGGTGCAGTTGGCGAAGCTCGACCGGGGCGAAGCGCTGCCGATGAAGGTCGGTTATCCGATTCAGACGTGGGCCTTCGGCGACAGCCTGGCGATGGTGTTTCTCCCCGGCGAAGTCGTCGTCGATTACGCCCTGCGGCTGCGGAAGGAGCTCGACCGCGACCGGGTGTGGATCACCGCCTACGCCAACGACACTCCCTGCTACATCCCCTCGGAACGCGTGCTCGCCGAAGGTGGTTACGAGGGGGCGAGCGCGATGACGTACTACGACTGGCCCGCCAAACTGCAGACCGGCGTCGAGCAACGCATCATCGACGAAGTCCTGCGGCAAGTCCCCGCGGCTTTCCGTCCGCGCTCGCAAGCCTCCGCCGAGCCGCCGCCGTTGACGCCGCCGCAATCGCTCAAGCGAATCAACGTCCCCGCCAATTGCATGCTGCAACTGGTGGCCGCCGAGCCGTTGACGACCGACCCGGTGGCCATCGACTTCGGTCCCGACGGCCGGCTGTGGGTCTGCGAGATGCACGATTACCCCGCGGGCTTGCAGGGCAACTTCGAGCCGGGCGGCAAGGTCAGGATTCTCCGCGACGACGACGGCGACGGCGTCTACGATCGCTCGACGGTCTTCCTCGACGGCCTGCCGTTTCCGACCGGCGTGACGGTCTGGCGGAACGGCGTCCTCGTCTGTGCCGCGCCGGATATTCTGTACGCCGAAGACACCGACGGCGACGACCGGGCCGATGTCCGCCGGGTGTTGTTCACCGGCTTCGGCACGGAAAACTATCAGGCCCGCGTCAACAGCCTGACCTATGGACTCGACGGCTGGGTCTACGGCTCGTGCGGGCTGTTCGGCGGCAACATCAAGTCGGAGATCACCGGCGAAACGGTCGCACTCGGCCACAAAGATTTCCGCATCGATCCCGACCGCGGCCTCATCGAGCCGATCAGCGGCCGTACGCAGCAGGGCCTCGTCCGCAACGACGACGGCGACTGGTTCGGATGCAGCAACAGCCAGCCGATGTACCATTACCCGCTGCTCGACGATGCCTCGCGTCGCGGGCTGCCGCTGCCGCCGCTGGTGGTGCAGATGCCGGACGGCCCCGATCCGCTGCAAATGTTCCCGCGGCTGGCCGAGTACCAGCGGTTCAAACTCTCCGGCCCGGCCGGTCGCGTGACCGCCGCGTGCGGGCTGGGGCTGTATCGCGACGACTGGCTCGGGGACAGCTTCGTCGGCAATGCGGTGGTCTGCGAGCCGGTCAACCTGGTCGTTCATCGCCGCCAGTTGGAACGTAAGGGGGTGACGTTCGCCGCGCATCGGGCCGCGGGCGAGGAACAATCCGAATTCCTGACGTCGACCGACAACTGGTTCCGCCCGGTCCAGGCCCGCACTGGTCCCGACGGCGGGTTGTGGATCGTCGACATGTCGCGCGCGGTGATCGAGCATCCGCGGTGGATTCCCGAAGACATCCGGGCCACGCTGGACGTGCGGGCGGGCGAGCATCAGGGCCGCATCTACCGGATGCTGCCACGCGACCGCGGGGCACGGCCGGTTCTGAATTTGAGTCAACGAACGACCGCCGAACTGGTCGACGTGCTGCGTTCACCCAACGGCACGGTCCGCGATCTGGCCCAGCAATTGTTGCGGTGGCGCGACGATCGTTCCGTCATTCCGCTGCTTCAGAAACTGGTGAGTCAGTCCGATTCCGAATCCACGGCCCGCACCGCGGCGTTGTGGGTCTTGGCGTCTTGGAAGGCGCTGACGCCGGACATCCTGCGGACGGCGTTGCAATCCCCCGAGCCGCGGGTGCGACGGCAGGCGGTCCGCATTCTGGGCGAGCATCATGCGGACATCGCCGAGGCCGGGTCACTTCTGCCGCTGTTGCAGACGGAATCCGATCCGGCGGTGATTCTCGAACTCGCCGACGCGCTGCGCGGTTGGGAGTCCGAGCATCATCCCGCGTGGTTGGCTCAGTTGTACGGTCAATACTACGGTGATGCATGGCTGCGGTTCGCGATCCTCCGCGCGGTCCGCCCGGCGGATTGGAATGCTTTCGCGGCGACCGTTGTGGACAGCGACGAGGCCACCGCGGACTTTGCCGTCGTGGAACCGGTGCTGTCGATCAGTCTCGCCGAAGAGCACGAGCTGGCGATCGCCGCCGTTCTGGATCGGGTGCTGCCGACATCGGCGGGAGAAGCGCCGCGGTCGTGGCGGCTCGTCGAACAGATCGTACTAGCCAAACAGCGGCAACCGAAGCGGTTCGTGGAGATCATGAACGCTGCGCGGACGAAGCAACTGGCCGGAGTTCTGACGCTCGCCCGGGCGAAGTTCGTCGCTCCCGACGCTTCCGATGCCGTGCGGGCCGAAGTTGCGGGGCTGGTGGGATCATCGCCAGGCGATCCGGCGGACAATCTCACGCTCCTGATGGACCGGTTGACGCCGCAGTCGTCACCCGTATTGCAGGCCAGGATCATCGCGGCCATTGACCGCACCGCCGGCGTTCGCGCGGCGGACTTGCTGCTCGGACGCTGGTCGGCCCTGGGACCGGCGGCGAGGAATGACGTCGTGGACCGGCTGCTGAGCCGACCGGCCGGGGCCCGCAGCGTGCTGGAGGCGATGGCGAATGGCTCCTTGCCGGCCGGTGCGCTGGATGCGGCCCGGCGGCAAGCGGCCTTGCAGCATCGCGATGCCGCTGTCCGGGAGCTGGCCGCGCGCGTGTTGCAAGCCGAGGGCCCGTCATCGCGCGGGGCCGTCGTCGCGCAGCATCGCAGCGTGTTGTCGCTGTCGGGCGACGCGCAGCGCGGACGCGACGTGTTTACCAAGCGTTGTCTGGTCTGTCACGTGTGGGAAGGCCAGGGGCACGCCGTCGGCCCGGACCTCGGCGAATCGCGGAACAAGCCGTGGTCGGCGCTCTTGGAGTCGATCCTCGATCCCAACCGGGCGGTCGATCAGCGGTACGCCGTCTATACGGCGATCACCACCGACGGCCGCAGCGTGCAGGGATTGGTGTCCGCCGAGAACGAAACGTCGGTGACGCTCAAAGCCCAGGAGGCCAAGCTGACGACGCTGCCACGGGCGGACCTCGAAGAGTTCGGCAGCCAGGGCCGGTCGCTGATGCCCGAGGGCCTGGAGCGCGACCTCTCATCGCAGGATTTCGCCGACGTGTTCGCCTTGGTGACGCAGCGGAGCGAATCCGGCGAAGCCGCCGTGACGCCCATCGCCGAAATCGCCAAGCAGATGCTCGACGAAGCCAAGCCGCGGGCCGAGCGCGAAGCGCTGGTGTCCGCGCATCTCGATCGCGCTGCCGAGTTGATCGCCGCGATGGCCGACGGGCTGGGCCGCGACATCGACGAGGAGT
>Ga0163151_10006597_pt1 | contig 14053 bp, 8 predicted proteins | sample OliLakLV19MP5IB2_FD_145596 | JGI IMG/M metagenome (GOLD analysis project Ga0163151, IMG submission 145596) | Freshwater microbial mat bacterial communities from Lake Vanda, McMurdo Dry Valleys, Antarctica - Oligotrophic Lake LV.19.MP5.IB-2 | ecosystem: Environmental > Aquatic > Freshwater > Lake...
ACGTTGGTAATCGGGATGGCAACTACACTTCCTCTTTCCAGATTCTCCAGATGTTTTTCCTTCAGCAGGTTGCGCATGATCTCGATGCCGTTGGTCTCATCGCCATGCATTCCTGCCATAAACAGAACCGAAGGGCCTTTTTTCTTGGCACGGAATACATACACAGGTATTTCCATCTTGGCCCCTGTAGGAAGATAATACACGTTGAGATTTACCCGTGCATTCTCACCAAGACCTATGGTTGTACCGTTTAAGCGCATATGAAGTCATGCGAAGATAGAAATTTGGAGAGGGAATTAAGGAAAAAGTTTCTTGCAGAGACGCAAAGCCCGCAGAAAAACCGCCAATATAAATTGTCTGAGAAAAATAATGGGTTTCAATCCACGTGCTCGTTGCGCTCCGCGTACTCGATGATCTTTGCGGCAATGTCCACACCGGTAGCGCCTTCAATTCCTTGCAGTCCGGGAGAAGAATTCACTTCCATCACCAGCGGCCCACGGTTGGATTGGAGCATATCTACTCCCGCCACTCCTAACCCCAATTTTTTTGCGGAACGGATGGCTGTAGTCTTTTCTTCAGCGGAAAGTTCCAGGGAGGTTGCGCTGCCTCCGCGATGGAGGTTGGAGCGGAACTCTCCTTCGGCACCTTGCCTTTTCATGGCACCTATTATTTGCCCATCCACCACAAAAACGCGTATATCAATTCCTTTGGCTTCTTTCACAAATTCCTGTACAAGCAAATTAACCTTTACTCCCAAAAAAGCTTCTATTACTGATTTTGCAGATGCATGTGTTTCGGCAAGAATGACCCCAATGCCCTGTGTGCCTTCGAGTAATTTTACTACCACCGGAGCTCCTCCCGCCTGTTCAATGAGGTTATCCACATATTTGGTGGTGGACGCAAAGGCGGTTTTTGGCATTCCGATTCCAGCACGTGCCAGCAATTGCAGGCTGCGTAATTTATCGCGGGAACGTACAAGGGCCTGAGATTCTACCGCAGTAAATATTTTCATCATTTCAAACTGGCGCACCACGGCTGCACCGTAAAAAGTAGCAGATGCCCCTATGCGCGGGATCACGGCATTCACCCCCTGTACTTTTTCGCCACGATAATAAATATGAGGTTTGTTTTTTTCAATTACTAATACGCATTTCAGGTGGTCCAGCACTACGATCTCATGACCGCGCTTTTTTCCTGCTTCCAAAAGACGTTTGGTAGAATATAAATACGGATTACGGGAAAGAATAGCAATCTTCATAGATGAGAAAAAAACCAGCTGTTGGTTATGGTTCTACTAAAAATAAAGGCTGGTCGTATTCTACCGGGGTAGTATCGTCCACCAGCACTTTCACGATCTTTCCTGAAAATTCAGATTCGATCTCGTTAAAGAGTTTCATGGCCTCGATAATGCAGATGGTCTGCCCTTTTTTGATCTCGTCTCCCACATTTACAAAAGCAGGTTTATCCGGAGAAGAAGAACGGTAAAACGTTCCGATCATAGGGGATTTTACAGTGATAAATTTGGATTCGTCAACTGCAGGAGCCACTTCTTTTTTGGCTGGTGCTTTCTTATCGGAAGCAGGAGCGGGTGCAGAAGGTGCAGCTTGTGCCGGTGCTGCATACGTAATTATTTGCTGCTGCTCACCACTATTTTTTCCTCCGGTTTTTACGGTAAGCTTTAGTCCTTTGATCTCGTAAGTGACCTCATTGGCCCCCGATTTAACAACAAATTTTATTAGTTCCTGTATTTCGGATAGTTTCATAGGATCGGTATTAATTCAAAGCAAAGATATTATTTCAAACGAAATATGAAGCCAATATTAAGGAATACTAATAACGCAAATAATACGAATTTTCAGAGATTTCTATTTCCGGGGCTATTCTACCACCGGTGCAAGTTCTGGATCCTTAGGAGCTTTGAAGCGCAGTCCGATGATGAGCTCATGGGTGCCATTACTATAATTTCTTATGTTGGAAGTAGTGATATCGTAAGAATACCCAACGGTAAGATTATCTTTGTAGGTATAGCCCAGCATTGCACTGATGGCATCTTTGGTGCGGTATGTTGCTCCAATCCATATTTTGTTTTTGTAAAAAATGCGTGCTCCCAAGTCTATCTGAGGGGGGGTGGGGCTTACTAATTTCAGCATTAAGGAAGGCTCTAAAGCAAATTCATCGGTAAGGAACATTTTATATCCTCCCATAAAATAAAAGTGGGTTGCCAACGACCCTGTGGGCGAAGGAGTGTCAAATAATTTAAGCTTCGCGGGAAATATTTGCGGCACATACCCGCCAAACCACCAGTTGCCAGTACCATTCTCTTTTGGTTTGCTGTATAAATAAAAAGATGTACCAAGGTCAGGAACAAGCTTGGATTGGTATCCATTTGCAAAAACGTAATCCCCTGTATTTTCGAGCGTGAGCTTGGATGCATCTACTGCAAACTGAACAACCCCTGCTGAAAGTGCAAGAGAGAGCTTAATATCATCATTCAATTTGATATGATACGCATATGAACCGCTGAATCCTATCCTGCGTGTTGGCCCCGTAACATCGGTAAATAAATATCCGCCTACACCCATATTTTTTCCTTTGATAGGGCCGTGTAAGCTGAGGGCATAAGTACGCGGAGCATCTGTGATCCCGATCCATTGAAGGCGATTAGCAGAAATAGCATCAAAATACGGACGGCTGCCTGCTACTGCAGGATTCTGAAAATAATCGTTGAGCATGTATTGGGAGAACAAGGGGAGTTGCTGAGCAGCGGCCTCACCCCCGGCCCCTCTCCAAAAGAGAGGGGAGAAAAGCACCATCATTGTAATAATCTTTTTCATCAAAAATATTTTTACCACCATCATCCCCTTTGAGGGCAAGTCGGGTGGAGTGTTATCTCAATATCGTTATTGGCCCTGTAATCGGATCCGGATGCAGAGCCGAGTTCAGGTTAATAACGTAATAATATGTTCCTACAGGCAATTCTTTTCCTTTATACGTTGCATCCCATTTCTGACTATAGCCTATGGAGCTGAATAATAATTCTCCCCAGCGGTTGTAAACTTCCACCAGCGCGTTCGGGAATTGTTCGATGCTTGTGATAGTCCATACATCGTTGAGCCCATCTCCGTTTGGAGAAAGGCCATCGTTTGCAATAACATTGGTAACAATAGTAACTCTCACGCTGTCGCTTGAAGAACATCCACCTGCATCCGTAACAGTGAGTGTATAGGTTGTAGTAACTGTTGGATTTGCAGTTGGATTAGCTATGGTAGAGGAACTTAAGCCTGTAGAAGGTGTCCACAAATAAGTACCGCTTCCTGTTCCATTAAGTACAGTTCCTGTAGAAACTATGATCGTTACGTTTGGCCCTGCATCCACGATTGGGCTGGGATACACAGTCACAACAACAATATCAGTATCGGAACAAATGCCGTTGGATACTATTAGGGCATAACTTGTAGTAGTTAAAGGAGAAACAGTGGTGCAGACAACGGAATCAATTTTTGTCCATGCAGGAAGTGCGTACCAGGCGAAAGCGGTTCCATTCTGGCTGAGTGTTCCGCATAGTGTTGCCGATCCGCCTGTGCAATAAACAGTGTCATTACCTGCAGCTGCAACCGGCATTACAAGAACAGTTACTGCCACTGAATCAGTATCGGAACAAAGCCCATTCATTCCTACAACTGCATAATTTGTTACTCCTACCGCAGGAGAAACATTGATGCAGTTTCCGCTTGTAATAGGAGTCCATGCAGGTAACTGATACCATTGGTATCCGCTGGCTCCGGAAGCACAAATAGAAGTGCTGCTACCGGAACAAATAGTAGTATTATTTGCAATTACAACAGGATAATTATTTACAGTAACAACAACTGTATCCGTATCGGAACAAATTCCGTTCATTGCTACAAGCGCATAAGTTGTGATGCCCGCCGGAGGAGTAACAGTAATAGGACTGGTACTGCCTACCAAAGACCAGGCAGGCAATTGGTACCAATTGATGGCTGTTGCATTGGTGCTTGAGCTTTTAAGTGTTGCCGTACCTCCTGTACAGAAGGCCGTGTCATTGCTTGCAATTGCAACAGGCATTGCAAAAACTGTTACTGAAACTGAAGCTGTATCGGAACAAAGCCCATTCATTCCTACAACTGCATAATTTGTTGCTCCTACCGCAGGAGAAACATTGATGCAGCTTCCGCTCGTAATAGGAGTCCATGCAGGTAATTGGTACCATTGGTAGGTGCTTGCTCCGGATGCACAGATAGAAGCGCTGCTGCCGGAACAGATCGTAGTATTGTTCGCAACTACAACAGGAAAACTATTTACAGTAACCACTACTGAATCCGTATCGGAACATATTCCGTTCATGGCAATCAGCGCATACGTAGTAACACCCGCTGGCGGTGAAACAGTAATTGGATTTGTGGATCCTACAGAAGTCCAGGCAGGCAATTGGTACCAATTGATGGCTGTTGCATTCGTACTCGTACTTCTGAGCGTTGCAGAACCGCCTGCACAGTAAGAGGTATCGTTGCCTGCCGCAGAAACAACCAGCGTAGTTATGTTAACCGTCATGGTATACGTGACAGCACATGCATTTGCATCGCGGATGGTAACGGAATAATTTCCGGCACACAATCCTGTTACATCTTCAGTTGTTTTTCCGTTGGACCAGGTGTATGTATAAGGTGTAGTTCCTCCTGAAGGCGTAATGTTAATGATACCGTCACAGGTATTAGTACAGCTGGCAGGGGTTACCACATAAGAAGCAGTAACAGGTGCAGGATCTGTAAGAGTAACAGTACTTGTTGCCACGCAATTGTTAGCATCCCTCAGCGTGAGCGTATAAGTGCCGGGGCATAATCCGGAAACAGATGAAGTTGTTACGTTACCGGGCATCCACGAATACGTGTAGGGTGCTGTTCCCCCTCCGGGTACAGCAGATACAGTACCATTGCAAAGACTGCTGCAAAGAGGATTTGTTCCTGCAGCATTGGTTACCAAAATTCCAGGTTCAGTAATAGTTACAGTATTTATATTCATGCAGCTTATATTATCATTCACCGTGATAGTATAATTGCCCGCACATAAGCCTGTAGCCGTGGTGGTTGTTTGTCCGCCCAGATTCCATAAATAAGTATACGGGAAAGTTCCTCCAGCAATAGTGATGGAGGCTGTTCCATTGCAGGCTGCGTTGCATGAATTATTGGTTGATGTAAGCGTAGAAGTAAGAATTGTATTCTGTCCAATCGTAATTGCAGAAACCAGGGAACAATTATTGGCATCCCTTAATGTCAGCGTATAATTTCCGGCACATTGACCGGTAATTGAATTAGTTGTTTGTCCTCCTGGCAGCCAAGCATATGTATACGCTCCCGTTCCTCCGGTAGGAGTGGCGCTTATGCTTCCATTACATATTCCGAAACAGCTTGCATTAGTGACACTTGCATTAGCAGCAAGAGCGCCAGGTTCAGTAATATTTACATCGTCAATAGTTACGCATCCGCTGATATCTGATACAGAAGCAAAATATTGATTTGCGCAGAGACCCGTTGCCGTTTGGGTGGTTTGAGTAGGAGCAGTGAATGACCAGGAATATATCCAGGGCGGACCGTTGCCTGTTACGGTGGCTACGGTGGCAGTTCCGTTGCAGCCCCCAAAGCAATCAATGTTTGTTCCGGTCAAAGAAATAACGGGGCCTGTTGTATTGCTGACAGAAATTGTATCCACGCTGATGCATCCGTTTGCATCCATCAGCGTATCAATATAAATTCCTGCACACAGGCCGGTGATCGTTCCTGTTGTTGCCCCAGTGCTCCAGAAATAGGAATAAGGAGGTGTTCCTCCGGAACCGATCACGGTAATGTCTCCATTACACACCAAACAAGTTGCTCCGGTAACAGAGGATGCCTGCGTGAGGGCAGGAGGTGAAGCAATATTTGTTGTAGGTGCGATCGTACATCCGTTCGCATCAGAAAGTGTGAGCGTGTAGGAAGTAGCGCATAATCCTGTTGCTGTAATAGTGGTTTGGCCGTTGCTCCAGAGGAAAGTATATGCTCCTGTTCCTCCCAGCGGGGAAGCCGTGGCAGTGCCGTCACAAGTATTTGTGCACGATGTAGGAGTGCTTGTAATTCCTGCCTGCAGGACTGAAGGGGAACTGATGTTAAATGAACTTGTAACAACACATCCGTTTGCATCTGTAGTAGTGAGCACATATGAATTTGCACAAAGGCCGGTTACCGAAAATCCGGTTAACGCACCGGGATTCCAGGAATAGGTATAAGCACCTGTACCGCCTGTTGAAGTAGCAATAGCAGTTCCGTTACATCCCCCGAAACAAGTTGCATCTGTGGGAGTAACAGTGGTAGAAATTACCGCGGGTACTGTAATAGCTACAGTTTTGGAAGAAGTACATCCGCTGGCATCTGTAGCTGTTACTGCATAATTACCGGGGCATAATCCTGTAATGGAGGAAGTGGTTTCACCGCCCGGTAACCAAGAGTAAGTATAAGCGCCTGTTCCTCCCGAAGCAGCCAGCGTGGCGACTCCATCGCAGAAAGAATTACACGTGATATTTGTTGAAGAAATAGTAGTGGTAAGCGCGACAGGTTCGGTGATTGCAACAGTGGCGCTGCCAATACAACCGTTATTATCAGTCACTGTTACACTGTAGTTTCCTGCACTAAGACCAACAACTCCGGGAAGTACAGATCCGGTGCTCCATAAGTAGGTATACAGTGTGGTTCCTCCGCTTACTACAGCGGTAGCGGTGCCATTTCCGGTGCCACTACATGCCACATTGGTTGATGTAATAGTTACAGTAAGCAAAGCAGGTGCGGTAACAGGTATTGAAATTGTGTCGTCACACCCGTTGGCATCGGCAAGAATAACAGTATACGTGCCGGCAGTAAGTCCTGAAATGCAAGAAGTGCTTTGTCCGCTGCTCCATGTAAATGTATAGGGCGCAGTACCTGCAGAAGGAGATAAGCAGATGCTTCCATCATTCCCGGAGCCGCAGGAAACGTTCGTGACCGAAGGAGTAGCAATAAGTTGAGGAGGATTTGTAAGATTAATAGTAGGCGACACAGAACTACAGGGCACATTATCAGTGACCTGTACTACATAAGATCCTGCACACAAGGCAGAGATAGAAGTTGTGGTCTGCCCGTTGCTCCATAAATAAGTGAATGGCGAATTACCGGCAGCCGATGCACCGATGGATCCGTTACAGCTTAGATTACAAGAAGGATTGTTCGCAAAAGTTACGGTAACCGTAGGGCCGGAAAGATTGCCAAGGCCAATAAGAAAATTAGAGGAACAACCTGCATCAGAAATAGTTACGGTATAAATCCCCGCAGCTAGGCCGGTAATGCAGGAAACGGTTTGTCCGCCCGGAGCCCAGGAATACGTATAAGCGGGGACTCCCCCCGAAGGCGATACGCAGATAGCACCATCACTACCTCCACATGCGGAAAGAGTGGTGGAAGCGGTATTACTTATGGCAGGAATATTTCCTACCGTAACAGTATTGGTTGTGGTGCAGTTATTTGCATCGCTCACGGTAACAGAATAGTTTCCAAAACACAATCCCGTTGCTGTTGCGGTGGTTTGTACAGGGAATCCCGACCAGGAATATGTTAATGCTCCTGTTCCTCCCGCAGCCGCAACAGATGCAGTGCCGTTGCATAGTCCACAGGAAGCAGTAGTGCTGCTCATCGTGGTGGTAAGTAAAGCGGGCGTAGAGAATGAAACGGTGTTGGTAGAGGTACATCCCGTAGCATCCGTTACGTTTACGGTATAGTTACCGGCACAAAGGCCTGTTGCTGACTGAGTGTTCTGTACCCCCGGTGTCCAGGAATAAGTATATGGATTTCCACCGCCTGATGGAGTTGCAGTAGCAGATCCATCGCAGGAACCGGGGCAGCTCACGCTGAGCCCGGAGGAGGACACAACAACATTAATCTGTGAAGTAATGGAAACAGTAACTGTGTTAGCACAACCATTTGCATCGGTTATATCTACAGTATAAGTTCCAATGCATAATCCGGTTGCAGCAGAAGTGGTTTGCCCTCCGGGCGCCCAGGAGTAGTCGTATGGCGCTGTTCCTCCCGATGTGGATACTGATGCTGCACCCGTGCAAAGATTACAACTTGAAGTAGCCGAAGATACGATTGACAAAAGCACGTTTGGCTGAGTTAGAGTCAACGCATCTATGTCCTGGCAGCCATTGGCATCCCTTACCCGGACAGTTACAGGAACAGAACAAAGCCCTGTTGCTATTTGAGTGGTTTGTGGTGGGGCGGTGTTCCATAAATAGGTGTACGCGCCTGTTCCTCCTGTTGGATTAGCAGTAGCAACACCATCGCAGTCCCCGGAGCAGGAAACATTACTTATTACAAAAGCTCCTGCAGATACAGGAGAAGGAGCCGTGAGCGAAACAGTTTGAGTATTTGAGCAGCCCTTGTTATCCGAAACGGTTACGGTGTAATTTCCGACAGAGACTCCAGTGATAGAAGAAGTTGTTTGATTTCCGGGCAGCCAAGCATACGTATAAGCACCTGTTCCCCCGCTTGCGCTGGCAGTAATAGAACCATTGGAACCGGCACTGCAGCTTTGATTGGTTGGCGTAACAGTAACAGTGAGCGCAACCGGCTGAGTAAATGTAACAGTGGTGGTGGTAGTGCATCCTTTTGCATCCACGGCAGATAAAGTATATCCACCCGCACAAAGCCCGGTAAGAGTTGCGGTAGTTGCACCATTTGACCATGAATATGTGAATGGTGCAGTTCCTCCGTTAGGTGTTATAATAGCAGTACCGTTGCAATCTCCATTACAGTTTAATGGGTTTGGAGAAGCGGCAATAGATGCTGTAAATACAGCAGGCTGTGTAACATTTGCTATCGAAGTAACAGTACATCCGTTAGCATCTGATAATGTGAGTGTATAATCAGCAGCACAAAGAGGAGCGCAAGCCGAAGTGGTACATCCTCCGGGAGCCCATGCATATGTGTATGGAGGAGAACCTCCTGTAGTAGCAGAATTTACAGCTCCGTCACATGCTCCAAAGCAGGAAACGGTAGTGTATGTAACATTGGGCAGAAGAGGAGAGGGCATGGTTATATTAACCGTGTTCACAGCCACGCAATTATTTGCATCTCTAACTGTGATCGTATACGTTCCCTGACATAACGCGTTAATGCCTGCCGTAGTTGCTCCGGTAGACCACGAATATGTGTATTGAACTGTTCCACCCGATGCACCTGCATTGGCAGTTCCGTTGCAAAGGCCTGGGCATACTACGTCTGTTTTTGTCGGATTCGAAACGAGCTGAGCTGGATTAACAAGAGTAACAGTTGCAGTAGCAGCACAACTGTTAGCATCGTTCAGTGTTAGCGTGTATGTGCCCGAAGCCAGATTAGAACAGGTAGCGCTGTTACATCCTCCTGGCGCCCACGAATAAGTATATGCGCCCGTTCCTCCGCCTGCATTTGCAGTTATAACACCATCCGATGCGTTGAAGCATGAAATATTTGTTACGATGCCGGGAGCTGCTGTCAATGCTACAGGCTGGGTAAGAGTAACGGTTCGGGTAATGGCGCAGGAATTGGCATCTCGGAGTGTGAGAGTATATGTTCCGGCACACAAGCCCGTTACAACAGGTGTAGTATATCCTCCGGGTGCCCACGAATAGGTATGAGCTCCTGTTCCGCCCGCTGCGGTTGCAGAAACAGATCCTGTACAAACAGCATTACAAATGAGGTTAGCTCCTGTTACGGTAGATGATAATTGGGTTGGCTCTGTAATTGTAGTTATGTAAGTTACACTACAACTATTCGCGTCTCTTACGGTAGCAGTATAGCTGCCGGCACATAAAGCAGAAATTGCCGATGTAATTGCACCGGTTGACCAGGCATACGTGTAAGCGCCAACTCCACCCGTAGGGCTAACGGAAGCAGATCCTGTGCAAACTCCAAAGCATTGAATGGTGGAAGAACTGCCGCCATGCGCAATTGAAGTTGGCTGAATTATATTAAATGTTCTTACGCGGATACATCCATTTGCATCGGTAACAGTTACTGTGTTAGATCCTGCACATAATCCAGTAGCAGAAGCAGTGGTCTGAACAGGAGCAGTATTCCATGCATACGTATAAGGTGAAGTTCCTCCGTTGGGAGTTACGGTAGCGGTTGCATTGCACAATCCAAAACAAGAAACCTGAGGGGGTGGAGCAAGATTGATATTTGCATTTAAAACAGCCGGCTCTGTAATTGATATTGAACCAATGCAGGTATTAAAAAGAGCATCCGTTACTTCCACGCTTGGAGTTCCGGCACCTAATCCTGTTGCGGTTGGGGTTGTTTGTCCGCTTGGCTGCCAATCATATAAATATGGGCCAGTCCCTCCGCTTACACTTACAGATGCAATACCGCTGTTATTTCCATTACAAGTAAGATCGGTACTTGTAATGACAAGCGTCATCGTAGCGCAAGTGATAGTAACTGTAGAAAGTACCTGAGGAGGATTAAAAGGATATTTTTGCGCAAATGCGCCTGAAGATAAAGCAAAAGAAAATATAAAAAGTAAAAGTATTCTTTTCAAGTACGGTAGTTTTATTTTAGTGTATACGTGTACGTTATACAAGCATAACAAGTTACAAATTTAGCAGAAAAACCCACTGAAAAAGCGGGATTTTTAACTTTGGGCTGTGAAAAACAAGAATAGGAAATGCCCTGCCGAGTCGATTTATTTGTAAGGGTTATTTTTCCTTCTTTCCCCGGGATGCATTTTCTTCCATCTTTTTGCCATTTCCCTAACATAGAGTCGTTTTTGTTTTTTGCCTACTGAAAATTCTTTTGCAAGTTCATGCGGTTTTTTATCAGAGTGTAATCCGTTTTTCTCGATGTACTCCTTAGGCCCGCGTTTGCTGCGGCAGGAAGAAGCACCAAATAACAAAGCAGATATTAAAAAGAGATATGTAATTCGAGAGAGCATTTTTTGGGTACAGATAACAGATCAATACAGATTTGCAGATTAAAGGTACAGTTTACCGATACACAGAAAATTTAACTTTGTAAATCTGCAAAAAATCTGTGATCTGTACAAAGAAACGAAAAAGAATAGAAAATATTCTCGGGCACTACCAGCCAAGAATATACGCAAACATCAAAGGAGACACAATGCTTGCATCCGATTCAATGATAAAACGGGGTGTTTCCGGATTCAGCTTTCCCCAGGTGATCTTTTCATTGGGCACTGCGCCCGAATAAGATCCGTAACTGGTGGTAGAATCGGATATCTGGCAGAAATAGGACCAGAAAGGAGTGTCTTTTCTTTTCAGATCTTGGATAAGCATAGGCACTACGCAGATAGGAAAATCTCCTGCAATACCTCCGCCTATCTGATAAAATCCTACTCCTTTTCCTTTGCAGTTTTTTGTGTACCAATCCGCAAGGAAGGTCATGTATTCAATTCCTGAGCGTATAGTGATTGGTTTTAAATGACCGGTGATGCAATACGAAGCAAACACATTTCCCAATGTGGAATCTTCCCATCCGGGTACTATCAGCGGAATATTTTTTTCCGCGGCTGCCAGCATCCAGGAATCTTTCGGATCAATCTGATAATGTTGTTTCAGTTCTCCGCTCAATAAAAGTTTGTAAAAAAATTCATGAGGCAAATACCTTTCTCCTTTTGTGTCTGCATCTTTCCAGAGATTGATGATCTGGTGTTCAATTCTGCGCATGGCCTCTTCTTCCGGGATGCAGGTATCTGTTACGCGGTTAAAGCCCTCTTCAAAAAGTTTCCATTCATCTTGCGGGCTCAGGTCGCGGTAATTAGGAATACGTTTATAGTGATCGTGCGCCACTAAATTAAAAACATCCTCTTCAAGGTTTGCGCCTGTGCAGGAAATGATCTGTACTTTATCATTGCGGATCATTTCCGCAAGAGAAATTCCAAGCTCCGCGGTGCTCATGGCTCCTGCCAGCGTGATCATCATTTTTCCGCCCTCTGCCATGTGTGCATTGTATGCTTTCGAGGCATCTATCACAGTTGCCGCATTGAAATGCCGGTAATGTTTTTCAATGAAATTGGAAATAACATTTTTTGTGCCGGCTGTTTTTGCAGCAAGCGTTTCAGCGGATTTTGCAAGTGTGCTCATGAGGTATAGTTTAGATACTTGAAAAAGTAGTGCACAAAAATATTTATTCTTCGGTACACAACCAAAAAAAAACAAGAAAGTTTTTGAAATCTTTTCAAGGGTACGAATACGAATTCGTACGAATATTAGAATGGAATGATTTTAATCCGGAGACAAGAATTCCCCGCAGCAAGCTGCGGGGATGAATTGTCCCCTGTATTGATATGTATTTTGTATTAGGTTTGTGTTATGAGTGAACATAATTAGGGTTCACTCAAAAAGTCCAGCCCAATCATTTTTATAAAAAACCGAAAAACAGTCGAAATAATTTTATTAATCCAAAAGTTAAAAAAAGCAAAAGTGTGCTGTTGCACCAACCTTGTCAGGTTAAGTACAACAATCACCGCTCCTATCATTGATTCGCTTGTCTTTTGGAGGCGGGCACGGACCGCATCATTGATATAAAATCGTTTTGCCTGTCCAAATTTACCTTCTACACAATTTCTTTCCGATGCCGATTGTTTGAGCTCTTTTGTTTGTTCTTTCGTTTTTTCACTGGGCCTTCCTAATGGCTTTCCACTTAAAAATATGTTGTTCTCTTTACACCAATCTCTATTGGCTCTTGTCATGTATTTTTGATCGGCATTTATTTTTTTAGGGTAATATCCGTTTCTGGTTTTGTAATTCCGGGCGCTTACTTTTAAATCATCTGCTTCATTGTAATTGTTCCAATCTAAATTATCCAAGTACGTTAATCCATTGTGGATAGTGATTCCAATCTTGGAGCCGAACTCGACCGGCTTTCCTGCCTTGCCTCTTACTATTGGACGAACATGGGGCTGATGGATACAATCCTATCTTCAACTTTATGAATTTTATTTTTATGCATGTAATGCTGTTGAGCATAAATTGTATTGATAACCTGCAAATATTTTAGCTGATGTTTGTTTAAAATATCAGTTAAATCTGTGTGGCCTTTCAGCAATGTTTCGATGTGTTTTATATCCCGACAAACATAATTAAGCTGCTTGCCATTGCTTTTGAGTATTTGCTTGTAGGTGCATTTTTTCTTTTTGGATACATTCAAAAAATCTCTTCGTGCCACACGTTTGTAGGTTCGCGGCATTTCTTGATTTGTTTTCAAACACACTGCTGCGATGACCTCTTCCAACTTTTCACGTGCAGCATTCAATATTTTTAAATCGGTTGGATACGTAATATCTTGTTCGAAGACCGAAGCATCCATATTGATTGTTCCTTCATTTTCTTTTGGATTATTTTTATCCGAACCATCCTCTGTCTTCTTTGTATTGTGTTCGATGATCACAGTGTTGATGTCTTGCCAATAGGTTGTTCCCAGCCGTTTGCGTATTTCAACAAATAAACTGGGGGCAAATACTTTTTCTTTTTTAAAGGTGGGCAAGCCCAGAAAGTATTGCATGTAAATGTTTTCCTGAATTGCTTCAATAGTGCCTTCATCACTCAGATTTTCGTGATGCTTTATGATTACTGCTCCTAAAATAATTCTGGCTTCCAACGTGCCTGCTCCCATAACCGAATTCATGTGTTGGCAGTAATACGAGGCTAATTTATCCCATGGTAATAGCTTCGAAAATTTTACCCATCTGTTTTCCGAATCTAAATGTTCGTCAAAGGGATTTGGAAATAATACGTATTGATTATGGTTTTTAGGTGTTATCATCTGCAAGGGTTTTTATACATTTCCTGCAAATGTCTTGCATTTTTATTTGCACGCTGCCCTCTTCATAGCTACACTTTTCAACAAAATTAGGGCTTTGAGTGAACCCTAGTTATGCTCATTCCTTTTGATGTTACCAAATCAGGAATTGCGGAATGTTTATATACTTTTGAGTATAATTTAATTTATACTTTTTAGTATAGATTAAAGAATAATGC
>Ga0163151_10006601_pt1 | contig 14045 bp, 17 predicted proteins | sample OliLakLV19MP5IB2_FD_145596 | JGI IMG/M metagenome (GOLD analysis project Ga0163151, IMG submission 145596) | Freshwater microbial mat bacterial communities from Lake Vanda, McMurdo Dry Valleys, Antarctica - Oligotrophic Lake LV.19.MP5.IB-2 | ecosystem: Environmental > Aquatic > Freshwater >...
CCCTCAGCGCTCGCCGACTGAGCGGCGCCGCACTCTCCTAACCCTTCGCGCGGGTCCTGACGCTGCCGCCATCGATGGCGAGCGGGATGGCAGCGCTCTGTCTCTCAAAGGAAGAATCACATGTCTACATCAGGGGCTAAGCCGGGCAAGACCACCTTCGCCACGTACAAGGTCAAGGCGTCCGCCGTGATCGTGAAGGGCGTGGGCGTGTACCTATCCGCCGCGGACGAGGTCGACGTCGCCACGGCCAACAGCAAGTCCATCGGCGTCGCTACCGAATCGGTGACGGGCAATTCGTCCGGCACCTCTCGCCTTGAGGTCGCGGTGGCCGACGGAGGCAGCGTCGCCGTCAAGGCGTCGGGCACCGTTACGCGCGGTGAGTTCCTCATCGCAGGAACGGGCGGCTTCGAGAACCAGACGATCGGTGGCGGCACCACCGTCAAATACCTGATTGGGCAAGCGCTCGAGAGCGGAGTCACCGGCGACTTCGTGGAGTGTTCGCTCGGTCGCTTTGCCGCCGGTTGCGCGTGAAAGGGACCATGACGATGAACTCCAACGATCAGTTCGTGCTCGGGCAGGACGGCACCGTGCGCTTCAAGGTCGCCTCCGGCGACGACATCAGCCTCATGCAGCGCACGGGCGCGGGCAAACGCTGGGATGCGGCGCAAGAGAAGCTTCTCGAGATGCTTCGGCACCCCGAGAAGTGCAAGCGCCTCGACGCCTCGTTCCTCCAGGTGAGGGGCGTCTCGGCCGGCTCAGTGCACTCGGACACCTTCCTCTCGAACCTCTCCCAGGCGTACGCGAACGACTCGTACATCGGTGAGCGACTCATCCTCTCCGTTCCAGTGCAGAAGCGCACGAACAAGTATGCGATCTATCCGCAGCGCGAGATGTTCGAGGCACCGAGCGACCTGCTCACGAGCGAGCGAGCGCGTGCGAATGAGGTGAGCCACACCCGCACGAGCGCGAGCTACGAACTCCTCGACTACGGCCTCGAGAACTTCGTCTCGAACGAGACCCTCGACACCCAGGACCTCCCGTTCAACGAGCGGGCGGACATGGTCACCGAACTCTCGGAGCACATGGCGCGAAAGCGCGAGGTCCGCGATGCGGACCTGCTCACGACGGCGGCCAACTACGGATCGGGTAACACCGTCACGCTGGCAGGGTCCGATCAGTGGAACTCCGCAGCCGGCGGCAACCCCATCAAGGACATCCAGGCCGCGAAGGCCGCTCTCTTCAACGGGCCCGGCGCCACGGACGCGTACGCGTTCTCGTCGCTGGACGTCTTCAACGTCCTCGCGCGGCACCTCCAGCTGCTCGATCTGCAGAAGTACACGATCAACGGGCTGCTCACGCCCGAGGCGATTGCCCGCTACTTCGGCCTCGCCGGCTACCTCATCGGCGAGTCGCGCAAGCAAACGGCCAACCAGGGCCAGACGGCGAGCTACTCGCGGATCTGGGGCAACGACTTCGGCATCATCCGCGTGGCGCGGGCGCCGTCGCTGCGTACGGCGTCGTTCGCATCGCGCTTCCGCAAGCAGAACGACCCCGTCGTGACCGAGTGGTTCGATGCGGTCGCCGGAAAGAGCGGCGGGTATTACGTGAAGAATGCCGTTAGCGAGGATGCGAAGATCGTCGCATCGTTCGGCGGCTATTTGATCAAGGCCGCCACCTCGTGACCCCACTAGCCACGGGTGTACTCATGACTTGAGTACACCCGTGGCCACATACGACGGCGGGTGAAGCCCGTCCTTCAGTTCAGCAAGAAAGCGAAACAGGATGGCGAATCCGAAGAAGGAACCGGCCGACGAAGCCTCTGCAGCTCCGGCACCTGCACTCGATCGGGCCACGACTGCCGCCGTCGCGCAGCCAGCATCTCCGTTCGACGATCCAGGACCCCTCGCCCAACCGCAGGCGAAGCCCGCTCTCGTGCAGCTTGACAAGCCTGCACCCGAGAAAGCGGCACCGGCGGCTCCAACGACCACCACCGTCGACAACACCAAGCGCCCGTACAAGGTGTGGGCCCACGGCACGCTTCAGCGGAACGGGACGATCCATCGTCCTGGGGACGTGCTCACCATGACGCCCACGGAAGCAGCGAAAATCCCCTGCCTCGAGCCCGTCGACTAACCGAGATCGGCCATGCCGTACTTCACGCAGACGGATCTCGAGAACGCGCTCTCAGTCCCGATCGTCAAAGCCGTTTACGACGACGATCGGGACGGTACGGCCGACTCCGGCCCCATCGCCGCATGCCTCGCCTACGGAAGCGCACTCTGCGACTCGTTTCTTCGCAAGGTCGGCCTATCGCCGGGCGGTGGCACCCTCACGCTTCCTCTCACCTCCCCGCCTGACGAGGTGAAGTTCGCAGCGCTAGACTTCGGGATCGCCTACACGATCCGGCGCCGTCCGGACATCACCAAGGCGTCCGGCGAGCAGCCTTGGACCGTCTTCTACGAGCAGGCCGTCGAGCAGATGAAGCGCTACTGCGCCTCTCAGCAAATGGTCTCTCCGACCGCGATGACGCACGCCACCTCGGGAGGAAGCCTCTACGCAGGTGCCACCGGGCCCAGCGGCTCCGATCTCCCCGGCTCGCGCTGGGGCGCAATGGGGGATTTCGGATGAGCGACGTCGTCATTGATACGTCCGGCTTCCGCCAGTGGTTTCACCAAGCGGCCGAGGAAGCCGTGTCGAACGTCCGCCAGACGTTCGGCCAGGGCGTCGCGCTCGCTCACGAGCACGCGCGCTCCACCCAGCAGTTCAAGGATCGCACGGGCGAGCTCCGCAGGAGCATCACGCGCGGCCGCACGTCCACATGGGTGCACTTCATCAAGGCGGCCGCGAAGCACGCGGCCTACGTTGAGTACGGGACGCCGCCGCATCGGATCGAGCCACGCAATGGACGGGTGCTGCGGTTTATGCATCACGGGGCGGTCCGGTTCTCCCGGGGGGTGAATCACCCGGGCACCAAGCCCACGCGCTTCATGGACGCCGCCGCAACGGCCGGCGCTCGCTTCTTCGACTCGCGCATGGAGGACGCGATCGCACGCGCCTTCCGCTGACACGAAGGTGACGCATGCCGCTAGGACTCAAGCGCTGGAAGCACGGCGGTGTTGAGTACCCGCTCAAGGCGGCCACCACCGACTCGTTGCTCAAGGATTGCGATCCCGCGATCCACTACGCGATCGACTTGTTCGCGGCCGTGATCGACGAATACATCGGCGAGCGCCTCCTCGCCCAAGCCGCGCTCGTCGACCTGAAGTTCCCGTCTGCCGTTGAGCGGACCCTGCACTTCGAGCCGTCGCCATTCCTCCAGGCGCACGACATGGTCTTCCCCATCTTCGCTCTCTACAGGAGTGAGGAGACGTGGGACCGACACGGCCACGCGTACGAGAAGGACTCGTCGGTCTGGTCCTGGGCGTACGTTCTGCCGCCGCTGACGCCGCACCAAATCGAGAAGCTCAACCCCATCCTGCGATCGGTCGCGGTGGTCGTCTCCTCATTCGCGATGCAGTCGTTCGATCCGAACTGGGAAGCGGGTAAGACGCTCCGCGATCTCTCCGGCATCCAGCAGATGACCGCGGGTCCGGTCCGCTACATGGACATCGAAATGCTCGACGGCGGGCAGAACGAGTGGTGGCGTGCCGTGTCCGGCAAGCTCCTCGTCCAGGAGCGCTCTTCAATTGTGCTCGAGGGCCTCGACGTCTTCGAGGGCGCGAACGTAGGGATTGACCTCCACGAGCCCGAAGGGGTCATCGAGGAGTTCGTCGAACTGAATACGCACCTCCCTCCCGTGCTCACGGAGATCCTGCCGAGCTCCGGGACGAAGGCAGGAAGCGTCTACTTCGAGATCGTCGGTACGGGCTTCCGGATCGGTACGCCGATCCAGATCCTCATTGGCGGCGCGTACGCCGCGAGCGCCCGCGTCGCGAGTCCTTTCAGGCTGACGGGCCTCACGCCCGAGCACGCGGCCCACCCCACGTACGCGGCGGACGTTCAGGTGATCGACGCCGACGGACAAGCCTCGAACGTCCTCGCAGCTGCCTACACATTCACGACTCCCTAGCCCTGGCGCGCGCCTAGCCCCGCGCCCAACAGCTCACCACGAGGCTCCTGATGAACCAGAGACTGCGCTTTTTCGCGCGCGGCACGGCGCTCGTCGCCGATGTCCACGCCCAGGAGCATCCTACGCATCCCGTTCGACGCTTCATTGGTCGGCGATGGCAGGAGGTTCTTCCTGGTCGCTGGGCTTGGGCGCCATCGGAGAAGCCGCACGACTGCGCCTTCCACCATGATCTCGTGCGCGCGGCGCGCGATGGCGATCTCTGGCCCGCGGACGAAGAGACCGCAAACGCATGCGGGATCGGATTCGACCCGAACTTCGGTGGCGAAGAGACCGAGACAATCAAGGCTTGGCGCGCACGACACAACGTGGCGCAGACGCCGATCGCTCCGAGTGCTCCGAAGGATGAGGCGAAGTTGCCGGATAGCGTGAAGTCGGACGCGAAGAGCGCCGGAAAGGAGAAGAGCTGATGCCTGGAGCAATCTCGATTCCCGGTCTTTCGTCGGACGATCCCGTCCCCGGAAATTATCTCGATATCCAGTTCGCTCAGGGCGAAGCGGCGGGCAGCGGCTCCCCCATCGAGGTCCTCCTCATGGGCAACATGCTCTCCACCGGCACCGCCACCACAAACACCATCGTCTACGGCCCCGACACGATCGTCCAGCTCCAGACCGAGCAGCACGCGATCGACCTCTTCGGCACCGGCTCGGAACTGCACCGCATGTTTCGGCGGTTCGTCAAGATCAACAAGAACACCACGCTGCGCGCGATCGCGGTCGCAGAGTCCGCGGGTGCGCAGGCCACCGGCACGATCCGATTCGTAGGAACTGCGACCGCTGCAGGCACCGCACGCCTCTACGTCCACGACGAAGTCATCGAGGTTCCGGTCGATAACCTCGACACGTCTAGCGACGTCGCCACGGACCTCGCGACAGCCATCAACCAGCAAACGCACTGGGGCGTGACGGCAGCGGCGACCGCGACCGGCACATGGGCCTTCGTCACCATGACCGCGCGCCAGAGGGGGCCGCGAGGCAACGAGATCCGTTACATGCCGGGCATCACCCCGAACATCGGGCTCACCGTGGCGACGGCCGTTGATCGGGCACTCGCCGATGGGGCAACAGCGGACTCGAACACGACCGCTCTCTCGACGATCAACAACTCGAAGTACTACTACGTGGTCGCATCGGCCACCGATGCCACGCAGATCGACGCGCTCTCTGACCAGATCAACACGAATGCAGGGGCGACGATCGGCATTCGGCAGCGGTGCATCGCTGGCTCGGTCGACACACTCTCCCCCACGAACACGATCTCGACCGGACGCAACTCGGCGCGCACGGAGATCGTGTGGAGTGAGAAGTCACCGTGGACCGGGGCCGAGCTCGCGGCGAACCAGGCAGGGATCGTAACGCTCTTCGAGACGAAGCCTAACCCGCGGACGAACTTCGCTTTCTTCGGCAACGATGCTGTCTCGGGACAGTACTGGGTCGTGCCGCGCCCGCGCCTCGACAGCGCGATTCCCTCGCGCACGAACATCAAGAGCGCACTGAACAACGGTGTGAGCCCGATCGGGATCAACCCGAACGGCACGACCTACCTGGTCAATCGCATCACCACGCGCTCGCTCAACGGATCGACTAACGACTACCGGATCCGCGACGCGCACAAGGTCACGATCTGCGACTTCTTCGGAGAGGATCTCCTCGCGAAGTTCAACCTGCAATTCCCCGGCATGCGCATCATGGACGACGCTCCCGACGGCGCGCCGCAACCCGGACCGAACGTGCTGACGCCGCGACGCGCGCGCAACGCGGTGTTCGGACTGATCGATGTCTACGAAGGCAACGATCTTCTGCAGGACGTGGCGCTCATCAAGGCGGGGACGATCGTGCAGCGCGAGACGAGCCCGCGCACGAGATTGGGAATTAGGATTCCGATCCGTACGGTGGACAACTTCTACCAGGCAGCCCTCCAGGTCAACCAGGTCGCGTGATCCGCGCACTGACACACTAGTTCCCACAATCGCAAGGTACCCCCTGAGCGCCCGTGCACTCACCCGCGAGGGACGAGTGCACGGGCGCCTTTTCGCATTTCCGAATCACGAAGCGGCCCGCGTGGGCACGCCGAAAGGGCCACGTCCAAATGTCCGAGTTCCAGTTGTATGCACAGGCTGCCGTTCTCGTTGACGGCCTCTTCCTCACGCAGGAGTCGAGCGTCACCGTCGCGCGGGCGACCAACTCTCAGGCGGTCAACACCGTCGCTCTCGGCTATGCGGGGGAGTCGCCAGGCGCGGCGATGGTCGAGATCACCGTACGCAACGCGGTCCCGTCCGCCGACTTCGAGCTCAATCCTGGGAAGTTCATGAAGAAGATGCAGGAGGTCGAGCTCGGCATCCTCGGGCCGGGCGGTAAGCAGCTCACGGCGCGCGGCTTCATCATCTCGGACAACTTCCAGCACGCAGTGAACTCCGAGTCGAGTTTGGAGTTCTCCTTCAGGGGCAAAATGAAGGACTGGGAGTGACACGCTGATGAACTCCGCTCCGAAGAAAGAGGAGATGTCGCCCACTGATCTCTGGGTCGCGCTCACGGCCCTCCCGCGCCCGTCGCGCGAGATCCCTGTCCCGCGCAACAAGGAAGGCACGGAGGAGCCCATCGGCACGATCCGGGTCTGGCCCCTCACGCAGGAAGAGCAGATGGCCGCGAATGCGGAGGCCGACAGCTTCACAAAGAAACTGCTCAAGGACCCGCAGAAGAAGGAGGAGGCGAACCTCGGCTATCACCACACGTTCACCAATGAAATGGCCGTCCAGGTTCTCTTCCGCGCGTGCCGCGATGTCGACAACATCAAGCGCCCCGCCTTTCCGTCGCCGCAGCTGATGCGCGCGACGTTCACGACCGACGAGATCGGCGTGATGTTCAACACCTACGCGACCGTCCAGAGCGAACTCGGTCCGATCCGTGCGCACATGACGACGGAAGAAACGGAGGGCTTTATCCTGCGCTTGCGCGACGGGGGCAGCGCATTCCCTTTCGATTCGATCTCCTGGGAGCAGCAGAGGAGCCTGGTGCTTGGTATGGCGTGCCGGCTGGTCGATTGCTGGACGGCCATATCCTCTGCTGGATTGCCGCTCGCCGTGAGTACCTTCGTCCTCGAGCGCCTGCACCAAATCATCCTTGAGGAGTCTCCCAAGGAAGATCACACACCCGAGCTCGCTGAGCCCGATACGACGGAGTAGGACATGGCCTCGCCCATCGTCATCCAGTTCCTCGCTCAGGGGATGCCCGACATTTCGCGGGCCTTCCGCACGATCGAGCAGGCTGCAGCCGCCTCTCAGCGATCGCAGACCACCGCCCTGCAGCGTGGGGCGCAGCACCGGATGTCCATGGCTGATACCGAGGCCAGGGCGAAGGTTCGCGCCATGATCCGCGCGGACGCGCTGCAGCGGAGTGCGCAGAACGCATCGGTCCGCGACACGCAGCGCGTTCTCCAGCAGCGCGGCCAGGCCGAGGCGCGGGCGGCCGACCATGCCATTCGGCAAGTGGAACGTGAGGCGCGCGCACGCATTCGCATCAACGACCAGGCCGAGGCCTCGGTCGACCGGATCCGACACCGCGCCCATCAGGCCGCCCAGACGAACGTCAACCGAGAGGTCTCGCACCAGAAGCGCGCCGCCACTCAGGCTGCTGAGGCGAGCTCAGAGCGCCGCCAGCGCTACGCCGGCGCGCTCGTGGGCGGCGTCACTGCAGGAGTCTCGCGCGTCGCCAGCATCGCGGCAAAGACTGCAGGAATTGTCGGCCAGCTCGGTGGCGGGTTTAGCATCGGGGACAGCGTCCAGCGCACCGTCGCGCTGAAGGGGAAACTCGCCGATATGGCCAGTCGTGACGTTGCCTCTGAGGGCGGCGCGCGCAAGTCCACGGCCTCGCTCGAGGGCGCGGTTCGCGGTGTGAGTACGGAGTTCGGTCTCGATCCCGAAAAGGCCGCGGATGGTCTCGATAAGTTCGCCAGCAAGACCGGCAAACTGCAGGTTGGCTTGGACATGCTTCGAGGGCTCAGCGAGCTCTCGCGCGCAGGCGTCGGTGATCTGGACGACCTGGCCGACGCCGCCGGCGACGTCTTCAACGCGGACAAGGCACAAACCGGAGAGCAAGTTCTCCAGAAGCTCCGCGCCTTCGCGTTGCAGGGCGCCAAGGGGAGCGTGGAGATGAAGGACATGGCCGCGCAACTCGCGCGCATCACAGCCACCGCAGGCAAATTCTCCGGTGACACCGGCGAACAGATGATGACCTTCGGCGCGCTCGCCCAATTGGCCAAGGAGTCAGGCGGAGCTGCAAGCCCGGCCGAAGCGATGAGCTCCGTATCGGCTCTTGGGAATCAGTTCGGCAAGAACGCTCGCCTCGGGAAGATGAAGGAGCTGGGTGTAGATCCGAAGACGGCAGAGGGTTTCAACAAACCGATCGAGACCATCCTGATGGACATGATGACCGGCGCCGAGAAGGCCTCGCGCAAGGAGGGTGGTGGTCTCAAGAACTTCGACGTGAAGTTCGGATCGATGGTCGCGGACTCGTCCGCGCAGAAGGCCACGAACCCGCTCACGAAGGCATTCAAGGAGGCCGGTGGTGGTGAGGCGGGGATCGCAGCGGCAAAGGCCCAACTCGCGAAGTTCGGCGCGGGCGGTCGGGACCTCAAGGGGGAGTATGCCGCCACCGCCAAAGAGCGCATGGGGGAGGCCGACGCGAAGATGGCGATCATGACCGCCAAGTTCGACGCGGCGGTCTCGACGAAGCTGATCCCCAAGCTGCTCGAGCTCATGCCTGTCATCGAGCGCATCATTCCGCAGTTTGTCGACCTGGCCGCGACCGGGATCCCAGCGTTTGTGGCACTGATCAAGTCCGTTGCTGACTTCGCAAACGAAAACAAGAAGTCCCTCGACTTTCTTGCCGCGCATCCGATTGGCGCGATCATGGCGTTCGAGGTCACGAAGAGCATCGGCGCAGCCGGTCTTGGTGAGGTGATGAAGCGGCTCCTCTCGAGCGCCGGCGGTGGTGGCGTTCCAGGGAAACCAGGCGTCGGTGCGGCGGTCGCGGTCGGCCTGGCAGCGGGAGTGGCGGTCGGGGGTATTATCTATCGGGAGGGGACGGCGAAGGCGGACGGCGAGTCCAAGGCCGAGGACGCCGCCGCAAAGGTTCGCGCTTTTGGACGCGGGGACACGGACCGCGGCATCTCCCCCGAGACTGCGATGGGCGAAGTGAAGGACGCGCAGCAACGTCTCGATAACAGGAGCGCGTTCGACAACGTCGTCGACACCATCTCTCCGTTCAGCGACAGCAAAGAGTTCGCCCAGTACAAGGCTGATCAGGCGATGGTCGACAACAAAGACCTCATCGCCGCCATCAAGGAAGTCACGATGGCGGTCAAGCAGGGCGGGGCCGCCCAAGGTGGCGGGCCAGGAGGCAAGACCCCCGCAGCCAGCACCGGCATCGTGCAGAGGACGAAGTAACCCATGGCCGAAGCTGAAGACGTCTTCCAGCAGCTCTTGTCCGCCAAATGGCGCGACATCGAGTTTCCGGTGACGAAGATGCGCGCGTCCATTGCTCACGATCTCGTGGAGCACAAGTACTGGGGCGTCGACGGCGCACGCGTTGAGTCCACGGGCCTAGCCCCCTGGCGCTTCACGTTCTCGATTCCGCTCATCAACGGCCTTCAGGCCGGGCGAACAGAGCGGTGGAGCGAGCTCTACCCGCACCATATGCGCCGACTCACCGCCGCCTTCCAGAAGCGGTCGAACGGGATGCTTCAGCACCCGGAATTTGGCCTGCTCTTGTGCAAAGCAGAGCGCCTCGACCTCGACTGGGATGCCGGCCGCCGCGGCGGCGTCGAGGCGGAACTCACGTTCGTCGAGACCACCGTCGCCGACGTCGAGCTCCACGACGAGACCCCCGTGGAGGTCGTCGACATCGGCTCCGTCGAACTCGACTCCCCCTTCGCCAAGCTAGGCCTGGCAGCGCTTTATCTCTCTCGCGGACTCCCACTGCCCGACCACCTGAAGCCGGACGCGTTCTCCTACGGCGATGCGGTCAACGCCGTGAAGTCCGCCGTGGACGCACCAGGCCTGCTCGAGCGCCGCCTCGGAGGCCAAATCAACGCGGTTGTCTACAACACCCAGCGCCTCGAGCGAAGTATCGCCGCCGTTCGATCGCCGATGACGTGGACCGTCACGAACAACATCGAGAAGGTTAAGGCCGCAGCGCACAATCTGGATCAGAAGCTCCTCGCCGGGACCAAGGACCTCGCCCTATTCACGGTCCCCGCCGACACAACGCTTGCCGGCGTCGTGCGCCAGCTTCCCGGCGCGTCGGTCAGCGACCTGATTCGCCTCAACCCCGTTCTCATGCTTCAGCCCGAGATCCCCAAGGGAAGCGTCGTCCGGTACTACCTACCTAGCCGGCCCGAGGTCTGATCTTGACAGCGGTTCCCTACACCCCGGACGCACCCGACTCCCAGACGGTTCGGATGCTGTTCTCCGACCACGGCCAGTCCATCGAGCGCTGGGAGTCCTACGAGTTCTCCGAGGACTTCCTCACGCCGACGGATAGTTTCTCGTTCGTGCTCAGTACGGACGAGGGCGGGCTCGATCCGAGGCAGCGATCGCTGCTCAGGCTTGGCGCGCGCATACGCCTCTACATTGGTGATATCGTGCTCGCCGAGGGGTTCGTCGACTCCGTTGAGGTGACAGCAGACAAGAGCTCGGGGTGGAAGTACGCCATCCACGGTCGCGATCGTCTCGGGCAGACGCTCGACACGGTGACGGAGCCGACGTTCCAGCTCAAAGATGGCGGCACGCTCCTAGAACTGCTCCAACGCCTCTTCGCTCCGTTTGGATGGCTCGCCGAGGAGCACTTCGGGATCGATAACGAAGGCAACAGAAGTGCGCGCACTGGCAAACGAGGTGTCCCGACCGGAAAGAAGAAAGGGCCGGCCCCGCTCAAGAGCTTCGTCCTGCACCAGACGAAACCGTACAACCACGAGAGCGTCTTTCACTTCGCCTCTCGCGTTGCCCAGCGCCACGGGCTGTGGATCTGGTGCACTTCCGATGGCGAGAAGCTCATCGTCAGCAAACCGGAGTTCGATCAGGAGCCGATCTTCTCCTTGCGCCGAGGTCTCGACGGCCGCGGAAACGTCCTCTCCGGATCCGTCAAATACGACATGGCCGACCAGCCGAGCATGATCATCGCCGACTCGTACTCGGGCGGCGGGGAGTTCGGCAAAGGGCGGTGCAAAGCGTACATCGTAAACCCCATGCTCGGGCTCACCGATGAAGGCGATCCGACCCCCGAGGTCAAGGCGGTGCTCGCGAAGCACCCGGCTGCAGTCGAGAACACGATCCCCCAAGCGCCCGTCCCCTTTCGCGTGGCTGACACGATGCCCTTCCGTCCGATGTTCCTCCACGACGACGAGAGCAAAACGCAGGAGCAACTCAACGCCTTCGTCAAGCGCGAGATGTGCCTCATGTACCGGAAGGGCGTCACGGCCCACTACGTCGTCGAGGGCCACGGTCAGGTCATCGGCGACCAGTTCGTCGCCTGGGCGGCGGACACGGTTGTCGAGGTTCACGACGAGCCCGCCGAGCTTTCCGAGCAAATGTACGTCCTCGGTGTTCACTTCTCGAAGCAGCGGGGGGGATCCGGCACCACGACACGCCTCGACCTCATCCGCCTTCATACTCTCTCGTTTTAGGAGAAATGCGATGAGCGGACTCGACCTCGCCGGCCTGTTCAAGGTCGGCATCGACATCCTCACGACATCGGTGAACTCGGTCACCGGGAAGATCCTCGTGCAGATTGGGAGCGTCACCGAGCAGACGACCGACGGAGACAACGTCGAGTGGTGGCAGCACGTCGGCCTAGCTTCACGCCCATCGAAGCCGGACGCAGGGAGCAAGGCAGCCCAGGGACTCGTCCTATCGAATGGGGACCGAGACATCTGCTTCGCCTCCCAGGACGTCCGCTGCCTGGATCGCTACGGCAACCTCGATCACGGCGAGACCTGCCTCTATGCGGCGGGCGACGACGGCAACGCTCAGGGCCGCGTCCTCATCAAGAAGGACGGCTCCGTCACCCTATACACAAATGACAAGAACGCGCCCGGAGGCACCACCGTCGCATTTCGTATCTCACCGACCGGCGGCCTCGAGTTCACCTGTCAATGGGGGAGCATGATCCTCGACGAGACCGGCTTTCACGTTCGGACGCAGGCCGGCCCACGGCTCGACATGGGCGGCATCTCGATCCCAGGCGTGCCCGAAGCAGTCACCGGCGCGTTCACCGGGTACGCGAAGCTCACCGCCCCAACGGTGGCGATCGAGGGCGCGAATTGCGTCATCGGGATGGGGCCCATCATCGGCCAGGCGATGTGGCTGAACTCGGCGCTCGCCATCAACGGTGGTCCCCTCCCCCTTGGGCAGACGGACATGGCTCTCCAAGCGTTCATGGGCTCCAACACAGTCTGGATTTCACAATAAATGCCGTGCATCAACGTTCCGCACATTGGCCTCGCGGACCTCGGTCTCGCGCTCCCTTCGATCGCGCTTCCGCCGATCCAGCTGCCGGGGATCTCCCTCTGCTGCACCTTCCAGCTACCGCCGATCCCGACCTACTTGATCAACGCGGTCATCGCGCTCGCGATTTCGCTCATCCCTGGGTTGGGGAAGGTACTCCAGCCGGTTCTCGCGATCCTCATGAAGGCGATCGCCGTCATCAACGCGATCTTGGACCAGATCACGTTCAAGTGTCCCTTGAACGGATAGACGCCATGCCGCATCAGCACATCTTGGATCAGTGGGCGGAGCTCAACGCGATGATCGCCGCGGCCCGTCCGACCACCGACCATCCGGAAGCGCACGCCTGCATGAACGCCATCAAGGAAATGGCCGACGCGCACACAGCACTCATGGCCGAAGCAAAGGCGAAGGCCGAGCAGCCGCACCACGGCCACACGCCCGACGTTCCCGCGGCACCCTCCACTCCACCCGAGACCGCGTGAGCGGGGCAGGACTCCAGGGCGCTGGAACGACCCCAGCAGGTTTCGGCACGCCACCAACCGCCGCCGTTCCCGAGGGCGCATTCCTTCGCGATACGAAGACGGGCCGTTCGCTCGGCGCACGTCAGATCGACCCGAACACGAGGGACTACACCCTCGACTCAAACGGCCGCATCTTGGGGATCAACTACGTCCGCCACGTCGTCCAAATGTCCGTTCACACCGAGCGCGGAAGCGCCGTGGTGCAGGGCCTTGGCCACCGCCTCCGCACGATCGAGCGCATCACGCCGAACATTGAGCAGCAGATTCTCACGATCCTGACGGAGGCCGTCCAGCCGCTCGTCAGCCAAGGGCTCATCGCGGTCGTTGGCTTCACGCATTTCGTCGCGGGCAACGGATTGAACGGCCTCAAACCAGGCGCAGTCTATGGGCGCTTTGAATGGCGCGACCTCACGACGAATCTCGAACACGTGGAGTTCATCTAAATGGCGCAGCTCGGTGAGTTCGTCGTCAAGGACGCCATCACGGTTCGCGACGATATTCTTCGCACCATCAAGAACGGCCTCATCAAGCAAGGCGTCACGCAGCCGAAGGTGGGCCCGAACAGCGACTGGTTCATCATCGCCACCGCCCTCGGCAACGAGCTCGCGGTCGTGCAGGCCAACGCGATCGTCAAGGCCGACCAACAGATGCCTGACTCGGCCGTCGCAGCCGACCTCAAACGCATTGCGACTCTCCTCGATCTCGAGAAACAAAAGGCCGCCGGCAGCATCGGGAACGTCACGATCACCACCAGCGCCACGAGCCCGATTGTCACCGGCGCCCAGCTCACCGACGCCGCGGGGCTCCGCTTCGAGGTAATCGTGGGCGGCAACTACGTCAGCGGCGCATCGGTCCCCATCCGTGCCTACGACACCGGCTTTGACACGAACCACGC
>Ga0163151_10006605_pt1 | contig 14038 bp, 13 predicted proteins | sample OliLakLV19MP5IB2_FD_145596 | JGI IMG/M metagenome (GOLD analysis project Ga0163151, IMG submission 145596) | Freshwater microbial mat bacterial communities from Lake Vanda, McMurdo Dry Valleys, Antarctica - Oligotrophic Lake LV.19.MP5.IB-2 | ecosystem: Environmental > Aquatic > Freshwater >...
GCCCTGGGGCGCGGGGTGGCACGGCAGTTCATCACCTCCGCCACCGGCCAGCGCCTTGCCGCGGTTGCCAACCGGACGATCGATCGTGCCGCCAACGCCTGGACATCGAGCGGCGCGGACAGCCCCGATGTGGTCGATGACCCGGCGGCGCTCGATGCGGCGATCCGGGCAGGTCGGCCGGTGGTCACGGGCGATCCGCTCGTGCTCTGCGCGTCGCAGGAGATCGACGCGGTCATCGAGGCGACGGGGACGACCGACTATGGTGCCCGCGTCGCGTTGGCGGCCATCGAGGGCGGCAAGCACGTGTTCATCAACGCCGAGCTCGAGGCGACGCTGGGACCGATCCTCGCTGTACGAGCACAGGAGCGCGGCGTCATCGTCAGCTCCCTTGATGGCGACCAGCCGGGCACCCAGCTCAACCTGTACCGATGGTTGCGGAGCATGGGCTTCGAGCCGCTGATCTGCGGCAACATCAAGGGTCTCCAGGACCACTACCGGACACCGGACACGCAGGCCGCGTTCGCCGAGCGCTATGGGCTCACCGCGAAGATGGCGACCTCCTTCGCCGACGGCACCAAGATCTCGTTCGAACAGGCCGTCGTCGGTCTGTCGACAGGGATGCGGGTCGCCCAGCGCGGCATGCTCGGCTACGCCCACGACGGCCACATCGACGAGATGACCGACCGCTACGACGTCGACGCGATCCGGGCCCTCGGCGGGATCGTGGACTACGCCCTCGGGCCCAAGCCCGGGCCGGGTATCTACGTCTTCGCCGCGATGGCCGACGAGCGGCAGCGTGCCTACCTCGACTTCTTCAAGATGGGACCTGGGCCGCTGTACAGTTTCTACGTGCCATTCCACCTGGCCCACATGGAGGCACCGTCGTCAGTGGCCCGCGCGGTGCTCTTCTCCGACCCGGTCACGACGCCCTCGACGCCGACGGTCGAAGTCATCACCCTGGCGAAGCGCGATCTTCGCGCCGGGGAGACGCTGGACGGTATCGGCGGCTTCCTGACCTACGGCTCGATCGACGACGCCATCGTCGCGCGCGACCAGGGGCTCTTGCCGATGGGTCTTGCCGAGGATTGCCGCCTGGTCCGCGACGTCCCGCGCGATCAGGCCGTGACCCGGGCCGATGTCGAGCTGCCCATGGGTCGGCTGGCGGACGCCTTGCGGCGCGAGCAGGACGAGCGATTCGATCGGGTGCCGGTCGCCTGATCGGTCAGGCGGTCGCGCTCTATGACGTCGGCCCGGTAGCCTAGGCAGAACAGGACCACCTTCATCGGTTGACCCCGCTTCGCCGTGCGCGACCGCTCCACGCTGCGAAGCGGTCCGGCCACACGCCGCGCGCGCCCGCAGCGCATCGGGTGCGACGCGCTGCACCCGCGACGACCTCGTCGCACGAGGCGCCTCACGGACCGGCGCGCCGACACCACGATCAGTGACCTAAGGGCCCGTCGCGCTTCCGGGCCGTGATCTGGAGGCCTCCACCGAGGCCGATCGGCCTAAGACCCCACTGGATCGTCCGGCGGACGACGCTTTGCCCTGGATGCCGGGCGGCCTGGGCGATGGGCTGGATCTCCGCGAACTCAGCGGCCGCGAGCGTCGCCGCCAGCGACCGGGCATCGAAGTACACGATGTGGACGGCTGACGCGACGTTGTACCAGCGCGGTCCCTTGAGGCGGAACTGGAGCGACCCCAGGTTGGGCGTGGTGATGAGGATCCAGCCACCGTCGACGAGCAGCTCGCGGACCTGGGCAAGGACGGCCCTGGGATCGCGCAGATGCTCGACCACCTCGACCATGACGACCAGATCGAAGGGGCCCCCGGCCCCGGCAGCGACCATGTGCGTGAGGTCCGGGAACGCCATGACGCCGACATCCGCCTGGATGCGCGCGCGGCCTTCGGGGGCGGTCTCGATGGCGACGACCTCCGCCCCGGCCCGCGCAAGCTCGGCGGTCAACCTTCCGATCCCAGCACCGAAGTCCAGCACGCGCCGACCACGCAACGGACCCATCCGCGACACGATGGCGTCGGCGATGGTCCTCGCTTCAGCGACGGGCGTGCATCCAGCCGCATCGGCCGCGGCGTAGTCCAGGGCATACGCGGCCCCCAGCTCTTCGTCAGACGGCTGGGGATGATCGAACGCCAGACCGCACGCCCGATCCCGACAGCGGAAGACCGGCTGTGCGATGGTCATGAAAGCATACTCGGCCGGGCCGCCGCAGGTGAGACAGGTGGCGCCGGCATCGGTGAGGGTCGTCATCGAACTGTGGCACCCCTCGGTGGTTGACGGGTCGGCGGTTGGTACGCACGAGTCGCGGCCCCGGTCTCATCAACCGGCAGCGAAAGATACCATCGGCACGGTCCTGGCACCGTACCCTTGGCACCGTACCCCATAGCCCGCGATCACGACGTGGTCGGCGCCGATACCGACTTCCACCGATTCGATCGGGTGCCGGTCGCCTGATCGGTCAGGCGGTCGCGCCGGATCACCCCAGGCGTCGCACCAGCGTGCGTCGGGCGCTGAAGGCCTCGGCGTAGCCGCTCGAGGCGCTGCCTTCCATGCCGCGCAGGGCCATGAGGCCGCGGAAGAGCTCCTCGCGGAACCACGTCCGCGAGCGCTGCGATCCGAACGACGCCACGAGATGCACGAGCTTGGCCTCGACCTCCGCCTCCGACAGTTCGATGAACAGGTTGGGGCGACCCAGGTCGGCCTCCATCTTGGGGATCTCGTATTCGAGCACGAGCTGGTCGCGGAACGTCTGTCGGATGAGCTTCGCAACGGTGGCGTGATCCTGGTGCAGGTCCTCGATCCTGGGACCGATGACGAGATCCGGAGGTGCTCCCTCGGCAGCGAGCCGGTCGAATCGCTCCTTCAGTTCCGGGAGGTGAGGGAAGAATCGCTCCCGGAAGGCTTCCACCTGGATCGACGCGGCCACAACGCCGTCCAGCAGCCGCTCGGCACTTGCGCGCGCCTCGGTCTCCCGCGCGCCCGTGGCGCTCAGGACGATCCAGCGGACGTCCAGGTCTGGATGCTCCCGAATCAGTCGGCTGATGGTGCCACCAGCGCCGATCTCGAGGTCGTCCGAATGGGCGCCCACGGCCAGCACCCGCAGCGGGCGCCCGGGCGGGAGGTCGAGGGTCAGGCCAAGCACGGCGAGAGCGGGCTCATGGGGCGGTCCGGTGCTGCCAGATGGCCCACGGCGCCCGGCCGGAATCGAAGCGAGCCTCCAGGTTCTGGCGGTCCTTGATCGTGTCCATCGGAGCCCAGAAGCCCTCGTATCGATCGGCCATCAGCTTGCCCGCCTCGATCAGGCGGCCGAAGGCCTCTGGCACGAGGTCCTCGCCGTCGCGCAGATGGTCGAAGATCTCGCGCCGCATCACGAAGTAGCCCCCATTGATCCACAGATCGGACGTGGAGACGTCCTGGACGCCGGTCACCCGATCCTCGGCGATATCGATGAGGTGGAAGGTGTAGGCCCGCGGGCGAACGGCCAGGAACGAGGCGGTGCAGTTGGACGCCGCAAATCGGTCCACGAGCTCGTTGATGGGGGCGTCGGTCAGGACGTCGCCGTAGTTGGCCAGGAACATCTCGTCATCACCGATGTGCTCGCGGACCGCGGCCAGGCGCTCGCCCACGGATGCCTGAAGACCGGTATCGATGAAGCTGATCTTCCAGCTGTTCGCGTCCTGCCCGAGGATCTCGACGGAGCCGCCGGCGCCGTGCAGCACGAAGTCGCTCGAGATCGCATCCCGATACTGCAGGAAGTAGTCCTTGATGACATCGGCCCGGTAGCCCAGGCACAGGATGAACTCGGTGTGGCCGAATTCCGCGTAGTAGCGCATGACGTGCCACAGGATCGGCCGATAGCCGATCGGGACCATGGGCTTTGGGATGCTCTCCGAGTACTCGCGCAGTCGGAGCCCCTGGCCCCCACAGAACAGGACCACCTTCATCGGTTGACGCCCATGGAACAGGACCCCCGAGTTCGTCGGCCACGATCCGCGGCCCGACCGCACCCCTCGTGCGGCGAGCACATCGTAGGGCCCCGGACAGGACGTTGGTACCCGTCCCGGCGCCCCGCTGGTGCGCCGACGCCACACCGACCGGCCCCGTGAGCGCAGGATCGGTTGACAGTGGCAGCGAGCCTGCCCACGATTCACGACAGCATCGAACCGTCGCGACCCGTTCCTGGCGCGTTCACGGCCTTCTGCCATCATCCGCGTCCCATCAGAGGTCCTGCATCCCATCATGCGTGTACTCGTCACCGGCAGCGAGGGCTATATCGGCACTGTCCTCGCGCCGTATCTCATGGATGCCGGCCACGACGTCGTCGGGATCGACACCGGCTTCCACCGCCTCGGCTGGCTCTACGGCGGCATCGACCGCTCGCCGATGTGGATCAACAAGGATGTCCGCCACCTGACGGTCGATGACCTGCGCGGCTTCGACGCGCTGGTCCATCTCGCCGAGCTGTCCAACGACCCGCTGGGTGCGCTCGATCCGACCGTGACCTACGCCATCAACCATGAGGGCAGCGTCCGCGTCGCAGCCTTGGCCAAGGAGGCCGGCGTCGAGCGCTTCATCCAGATGTCCTCGTGCAGCGTCTACGGCACGTCCGCCGGTGGCTTCAGCGATGAGTCCGCCGCTCTCGAGCCCCTGACCGACTACGCGCGCTGCAAGGCCCTCGTCGAGCGCGACGTGGCGGCGATGGCGGACGACACCTTCTCGCCGACATTCCTGCGCAATGCCACGGCGTTCGGTGCGTCGCCACGCCAGCGCTTCGACCTCGTGGTCAATGACCTGGCCGGCCACGCCTGGACGGAGAAGGTGATCCGGATGGACAGCGACGGGAGCCCGTGGCGACCGTTCGTCCACATCCTCGACATCAGCCTGGCCATCGACTGCGTCCTGCGTGCGCCACGCGACGTCATCCACGGGCAGGTCTTCAACGTCGGCAGCAACGATCAAAACTACCAGATCCGCGCGATCGCCGAGATCATCGCCGAGGTCTTCCTGGGCTGCGAGCTGAGCGTCGGCGACAGCCGCGGCGACGCCCGCAACTACATGGTCGACTTCACCAAGATCAACGAGCGCCTGCCGGGGTTCAGCTGCCGCTATGACGTCCGTGCCGGCGCCGAGCAGTTGCTCCAGGTGTTCCGCTCGATCGACATGTCGACGGAACTGTTCGAGTCACGAGCGCACACCCGGATCAAGCAGATCCAGTACCTGCTGGCGACCGGCCAGGTCGATCGCCATCTGTTCTGGCAACCATTGGTTGCACCCGCGGTCGCGGCGTCGGCGCCGGTCGCCTGACGCTTCGCTTCACGCCCGCGCCGGGCGTCGGCGCGTCAGGGAGCGAGGGTCTGCCCGCTCTCGCTGGCAAGGTCATCCTGAAGCGCCTCGACGACGGTCAACGCCTCGACGACGGCCGAGCCGCCCTCCACGTAGGCAGCCACGTTCGACACCGACGCCCTGAGCGTCGACTGGCTCGCCTCGAGTGCGGTCGTGTGCGCCTCCCGCAGGTCGTTGACGAGGCCGGTCGGCATGCCGTCGCCCTCCAGCCTGATGATGACCTCGAGGGCGAAGGCGAGGCGCGTGTTGATCGCGCGCAATGATCGGGCGATCTCATCCCCCCGGCTGGGCACCGGATCGAGCTGCTCCGAGAGGCCGTCGGCGAGTTCGAGTACGCGAGCGTCCACGTCGAGGAGTGCCTCGGCATCACTCGACCACGGCGGTCGGGGAACGGTCGGGGTCGCCGATGGCGCGATGCTCGGGCTCCCGATCCGAGGGGACGGCGATGGTTCCTCCGGCACGCCGCCCGTGCCTGCCATGCCCGGGAGCAGGAACGCCCCGAGCAGGACCAGGACGCCGAGCGAGGCCAGCGAACCCAGGACTTCCGGTCCTGGCAGGCCGAACGCACGGTGCGCCGGACCGCCGACCGGCCCGACCGATTCCGGGGGCGTGAACGTCATGACGCCGCCTGGCCCGCTCCACGAGCCGCGTCAGCGATCACCTCGGCGAGGTGATCGGCCGTGTCGCCGGAAACGCGCATGAACACGAGGACGAGGCCGCGCTCGCCGTGGACGATGAGCTGACCGTTGAACGCATAGCTGTCGAGTTCGCCGAGCGGACGGACGAGCACCGCGGCTCTGGGATCCACCTCCAGCGGCCCGCGGATCGCCAGATCCGACCTGTTGAGTTCGAGCGTGTACCAGGATCCCGCGCGCAAGCCGATGCTGCCGGTCACGAAGATGGCCGAGCCCAGCACACGCGGACCGGCGACCGGCAGATTCACGACCTGGCCCCGATCGACGGGAGTGGGAGTCGGTTCTGCGACGGGCGTCAGATGCTTGGCGCGCTTTGCGCCGATCCGCTCGGACGACTTCTGCTCCGTCGGGTGCGCGTCCGACGCGACCGACGGCACGGCTCCGGCAAACTCCGTCGGATCCGGTCGCACGGTCGTGCCCTGGGCCTCGGCCGCTCGTCCGTCCTCGGCAAGGGCTGCAGCGAGTGTCGTCGCCACCTGGTTCGCACGGGGTACGCTGCGCCGTCCCGGAGCGGCCCTACCAAGATCGCGCACATCGGTCCCGCACCAGACGCACATGGGTCCCCATCCCTTGACCGGAGCCCAGCACATCGGGCACTGGCCGAGCGGCGCGGCCAGCAACAGGGTGGCGGCGATCGGGCCGCTGATCGCGCCGAGCACCGCCCACAGCGTCACGGACCGGCGGCGGCGTCGTGCGAGCACCGCCGCGACCGCGCCGAAGGCAACGGCCCAGATGCCGAGCGCGAGGAGGATGCGTGGATCGATCGTGGCTCTCCGTGATGCCCCGGATCAATCCGGGTAGTCGGTCGGGTGACGGTCAGGAGGGTACGGCATGCGCCGACGTCGGGCTGGCGGCGGCCAGCCCGTCGAGGTCGACGACTTCCAGCCTCGGGATGGCGATGGCCGCCCGGGCACCCCAGCGACAGCGGTCAGCCAGGTACGGGACGATCTCGTCGCGAAGGTTCCAGGGCATGACCACGATGACGTCGGGTCGGTGTTCGTCCAGCGCCTCCGGTGCGAGGATCGGGATGTGGGTCCCGGGGGTGAACCGACCGTGCTTGTACGGATTGCGATCGACCAGGAAGTCGATGAGATCGGTGCGGATCCCGCAGTAGTTGAGGAGCGTGTTGGCCTTGCCCGGGGCCCCGTAGCCGGCGATCCGGCGCCCGGCGCGTCGTTCCGTGATGAGGAAGTCGAGCAGGTCGCGCTTGACCGTCTCGACGCGGGGCGCGAAGCCCTCGTAGCCGTCCGCCCGGTCATATCCGGCCGACCGCTCCGCGTCGAGCAGGGCCTGGACGTTGTCGGTCGTCGAACGGGGATCGTCGTCGTGGACGATCCACAGCCGGAGCGACCCGCCATGCGTCTCCAGCTCCTCGACCTCCATCACCCGGAGACCGTGGCGCGCCAGCACGGTGATCGCGCTGGTCAGCGTGTAGTACATGAAGTGCTCGTGATAGATGGTGTCGAACTCGTTGTGATCGATGAGGCGGGCGAGATAGGCCACCTCGATCGAGGCCAGACCACGCGGCGCGAGGAGGTCGGCGAGGCCGGCCGTGAAGTCCTCGAGGTCGGGGATGTGCGCCCACACGTTGTTGGCCACGAGGAGGTCGGCACGACCGCCGTCCGCGGCGATCGTGGCGGCGAGCGTTCGTCCGAAGAACTCGTCGATGGTCGGCACGCCCTTCTCCCGCGCGGCCGCGGCGACGTTCCTGGCGGGTTCGACACCGAGCGCGGGGATCCCGCGGGCGATCACATGCTGGAGCAGGTAGCCGTCGTTGCTCGCCACCTCGACGACCCGTGAACCGGCATCAAGGCCCTGCCGGGCGACCGCGTCCTCGACAAAGCGCGCGGCGTGATCGACCCAGCTCGTGCTGAACGAGGAGAAGTAGGCGTACTCGCGGAATGTGTCCTCTGGCGCGATGTAGGCCGGCAGCTGCACGAGCAGGCAGCGGTCGCAGATCCGCACGTCGAGCGGATAGAACACCTCGGGATCGTTGAGCTGTTCGGCGGTCGGGAACGTTTCGCACGGCGGCGACATCCCCAGGTCGACGAAGAGTCGATCGAGCGGCGCCCCGCAGCCGCGACACGCCCGCGACGCTCCACCGCCGGGGCCGCCCGTGCCGCCGGTGCCGCCGGTGCCGCCGTCCTGACGATCCGGAGCCCCCTGTCCCATGATCCCTCCTGTGCGGCGCGATGCGGGCGCCAGGCCGTCTCGTGGTCGCGACGGACGACCACCGGCATCGTACGGCACGATGGCGATGACCGAGGGAGGGCCGTTCCCGAAGCCAGGCGCCTGCGCTCAGGCGCCCAGCGACCCGCCTGGCTCCGGGGCGTGGACGGTGACCGCCCCGAGACCACGCGCCGCGAGAGTCTCCCGCAGCTGATCCGGGGTACCGGCCAGGGCCGGGAACGTGCCGTAGTGGATCGGCATCACGTCCGCGACACCGAGAAGCTCCACGGCGAGCGCCGCCCCGGCCGGATCCATCGTGAAGTGGCCGCCGATGGGCAGGATGGCCAGGTCCGGGCGATGCAGCTCGCGGATGAGCGCCATGTCGCCGAAGGCCTGCGTGTCCCCGGCGTGGTAGACGCGGTAGCCGTCCTCGAGCTCGATGACGAAACCTGCCGGCTCGCCGAGGTATAGCGTCGTCTCGCCGCCGGGGTTCCAGTCACCGGCGGAGTGATCGGCGCCGGTCATCGTCACGCGCAGGCCGGCCGCCGTCACCGTTCCGCCCTTGTTCATGCCGATGACCTGGTCGCTGCCACCGGGCAGGCGGCGGGCAAGCCACAGCGACATCTCGTGGATGCATGGCCAGGCCGGTCGTAGGCGTGAGGCGATGCCGACTGCATCACCGAGGTGATCGCCGTGCCCGTGGGTGACCAGCAGCAGGTCACAGGCGGTCACGCTGTCCGCTGTGCGCGGGCTCAGCGGGTTGCCGAACCACGGATCGATGAGCACGGTCCGGCCGCCAGCCGTCGTGAGCTCCACGCAGGCGTGGCCATACCAGGTGATCGTCGTCCCGTTCGGGAGCCCCATGGGTGCACCTCCTATCGTCCGTCCGATGCTAACGGCCCGGCTACACTCGCGGCGTGTCCTCCGTGCAGATCGCCCAGAACCTTGCGTTCATCAACTGGACCGTCCTGACCGGGCTCGCACTGGGGTCCTATGCCGTGGTCGTGCTCCTGCGCCGGCGGTCGATGGCGACCCGCGGCTTCCTGGCGTTCACGACGGTCTGTGCTGTCGGCTTCGGCTTCCTGGCCTGGCTCAGCGACGGCGCCCTGCCGGCCACCCTGGGCGCCTCGCCGGTCAGCGCCGACCCCGCCTGGGATGCGCCCCGACGAGCCGCCCTCGGGGGATTCGTCGGCCTCGTGGTCGTCGCCCTCGTCGCCCGCCGGGCAGCGCCGCGCTGGGCGCCGCACCTGGAGCTCGCGGCCGCGGCCGCAGGTGCCCTGACCCTCATCTTCGGCGGTCTGGCCTGGGGCGGCGGCGCGCTTGGGGTGGCGGCCCTGCTCGTGCAGCTGGCCGTCCTGGCGGCCGCGACCGGCGGGGTGTTCGCGGCGATGATCCTGGGCCACTGGTACCTCGTGACGCCCAAGCTACCGGAGGCGCCGCTCATCCTCATGGCCCGCATCCTGACCGCGGTCGTGGCCCTCCAGGTGGTGTTGTTCGTCGTGTTCATCGCGACCGGGGCCGGGCCGGCCGGTGGCGCGCCCTTGTCGGCACTGACCGGCGAGTGGGCGCTGTTCGTATGGCTGCGCCTCATCGTCGGGCTGATCTTCCCGCTCATCGTGTCGTGGGCGGCCATCCAGACCGCGAAGACGCGCTCGATGGAGTCGGCGACGGGCCTCCTGTACATCAACGTCGGGACCATCGCGTCGGGCACGATCCTGGCGGCGGGTCTGTACTTCGGCGCCGGATTGCTCGTCTGATGGCCGATCCGATCCGCGTCCGAGTCCGCCTGTTCGCCGTCCAGCGTGAGCTGGCGGGGACGCGCGAGGTGGCGCTGGAGTTGCCGGCGAGCGCCGACGTGGCCGCAGCCTGGGCTGCGCTGGTGGCCGTCCACCCGGCGCTCGCCCCGGGGCGCGACAGCGTCCGCTTCGCTCGCAACGGCGACTACGCCGATGCGTCCACGCCGCTCGCGGATGGCGACGAGGTGGCGATGATCCCGCCGGTCTCGGGCGGGTCAGGCGGCGACGACGGGTCGGGCGGCGACGACGGGTCGGGCGGCGACGACGGGTCAGGCGGCGACGACGGGTCAGGCGGCGACGACGGGTCGGGCGACGACGACGGGTCGGGCGACGCCCGGCGCATCCTGGAGATCCGCCAGGACCGGCTGGACAGCGGCATCCTGGGCGAGCTCATCGACCGGCTGGCGACCGACGGCGATGGGGCCGCCGTCGGGTTCCTGGGCCGGACCCGGTCCACGCCCGGCACGCCCGCGCCGGGCCAGGAGGCCGAGGCCGCGCGGCACGCCGGCCGCGCTGTCGAATCGCTCGAGTACGAGGCCCACGAGACCATGGCCCTGCGCGTGCTGGCGACGATCGCCGACGAGATCGCGGAGCGCTTCAGGGTGGATCGCCTGGCCATCGTGCACCGCAGCGGTGCGGTGCCGCTCGGCGACGTCTCGATCGCCGTCGTGGCCGTGGCGCCGCACCGCGGCGACGCCTTCGATGCCGCGCGCTACGCGATCGATGAGACCAAGGCGCGCGCCCCCATCTGGAAGGCGGAGCGCTTCGCTGATGGTCACGTCTGGATCGGGCACCAGGCGCGCACGGGACCCGAGCCCGACCAGGTCAGGGAGGGCTAACCTGCACGCCATGCGGGTCTACATCAGCGTCGACATGGAGGGCATCGGGGGGATCAACCATCCCCATCCGACCGATCCGGCTGACCGACGGTATCCGACGTCGGTGGCACTCATGGTCGGCGAGACGAATGCGGCCATCGAGGGCGCCCTGGCCGCGGGCGCCACGGACATCCTGGTCAACGACTCACACTGGAACATGTACAACCTCCTGCCTGAGGACCTGCACGAGGCAGCGCGTGTCCTGCAGGGCCAGAAGGCCTGGTCGATGGTCGCCGGCGCGCAGTCCGCGCCGGACGGCGCGAGCGCCTTCGATGTCGCGCTCTTCGTCGGGTATCACGCGCGGGCCGGCCACGGCCGCGGGACGATCGCCCACACCTACAGCGGCCGGCCGGTGGAGACGCGCCTGAACGGCCGGCCGACCGGCGAGTACGGGCTCAACGCGCTGGCCCTTGGCGCGTGGGGCGTCCCCGTGGGCCTGGTCAGCGGCGACGACGCGCTGGCCGAGGAGGTCGCGGCCTGGTTGCCCTGGGCCGAGCGGGTCGTGGTCAAGGTCGCCGACGGGACCCACAGCGCGACCTCGCCCCACCCGAGCGTGGCCCGCGGCTTGGTCCGGGCCGGGGCCGAGGCGGCCGTGCGCCGCGCCGCCGCTGGCGATCTCCAGGTCCTGGCCGTCGGCCGCCCGGTCGTCATCGAGGTCGACTATGCCCGCGGCGTCGAGGCCGACCACGGCGCCGTGATGCCCGGGGCGGAACGCGTGGACGACCGCACGGTGCGCTTCGCGACCGACGACCCCATCGACGCCTATCGGGGCTTCCTGGCCATCGATCGCCTGGCCGGCGCGGTCGGCGGATGACCAGGGCGACGTCCCGGCGCACGGGGGCCGCTGGCGGGTGGGCCGGCGACCTCGATCGACTGGTCGGTGCCGCCGAGCAGCTCGCCGGCGCATGGGGCGCGCGGGCCCGGTCCTCTACCACGCTCGGCCAGGAGCGCGCGATGCTGCGCCTGTTCGGGGTGACCGGCCTGGACCGGTCGGGGCGACCGCTGGCCGGCGCCGCCGTGGATCGCTGGGCGGCGACCGCCGAAGACGGCCTGGGCGGCAGTATCGCCCTGCCCTTCGCGATGGCCCTCCTGGAGTACGACCTGGAACCGCAGCAGCTGGCCATGGACGTTGCCTCCGGCGCGGTGGACCTGGCCCTGGAGGCGGAGCTCCTGCGCGAGCCCGACCGGCGGGCCGTGGCGGAAGCGGAGGCCAGTCGTCTGGCCGGCGAGGCCATCGAGCGTATCGACGCCGACCGGGTCGCCCGCCTCGAGCTCATCGACCTGCTCGGCGAGGCTCGGCGCCCGTGGCTGGGCACGACCATGGCCGCCTCTGAGCTCGGCGGGGCGCTCGACGAGGCGGTCCTGCTGGCCACGGCCGGCTTCGACGTCCTGCGCGTGGAGGTCCCGATCGGCCGCGAGCTCGCGGCCCGGCTGCACGATGCCGGCCTGGAGGCCCCCGAGTGGCGACCCGCGGAGGGTCTGGGCGTCGCCTTCGACGACGAGGACATCGCGCCCGCCGGGAGCCAGCGTGCGCTGGGACGGTTGCGCCGGGTGGCCGACGGGATCGCCGCCGAGCGCCGGGGCTATGTCCGGATCGCGACTGCGGTCCCGCCCCTCGGCGTGCCGGAGGGCGCCGTTGTCGCCGCCTTCGAGCGCGTCGACCTCATCGAGGCAGACCCGATGGCCGAGATCGTCGTCGGTGGCGTGTCGCCCGATCGCGCGCTCGCCGACCATGCCTTCGCGCGGCGGCTGCATCGACGGGCGGACACGCTCGTGTCCATCGGCCCGGGGCCGCTGGTCGTCGCGCCGGACCTATCCTCGGGCGTGCCCGCGGATGCCGCGACGCGGGCCGGTCGGGCGCTGGCGCTGCAACTCCTGGGCGTGTCGATGGCGCGTGCGGATGGCCTGGCCGCCGATCGCGTCGTGGTCGGCGCCTATCCGGCCTGGCTGGCCGACGAGTCCGTCGCGGCGGCGCGCATCCTGGCCGAGGTCAGCATCCGTCGGGCCATCTTCCCGGGTCACCCGATGCGCTTCGATGAGCCCGGCGCGGACGCCGCGGAATCGCCGGCCGCCGCCGCCTGGCCGTACGTCGTGGCCGCCTCGCTGGGCCGCATCGGGAACGGCGCGCTGGTCATGCGCCGCCGTTCGGACGACGCGCGTCGATCGCAGGCGGAGGGACGGGCCGCGGCCACGGTGGCCGCCGACCTCGCCGCCGCGAACGGGGGCGCGAACGGGGGCGCGAACGGTGCGACCAAGGGCGGGCTGGCTGACCTTGATGGAGTGGCCCTTGAGCACGCCAAGGGCGTGATCGGCGCCGCGATCGACACGCTGCGGCGGCTGACCGACGAGGGATGGCGGGCGGTCATCGGCGATCCGCCGCGCGATACGCTGGCCAGCGACGCTCGACGCCGGGGTCGGGCCATCGGCGGGGATGCCATCGCTGAGCGCACGGAGGCGTTCGACCCGCTGGCGGTGTTGCGCTAGCCGCCGGCCTTGAACTAGCCGCCGGCCTTGAACGGATACACGACCCAGCGATCGGTCTCGACCGCGCAGACGTCCGGCGCGCCCGGCACGACCGAGTGCGTCGGCTTGAAATGAAGCACGGCCGTGACCGGCTCCCCGCCGGCCTGGCGGACCCGCTGGTTGACGGCATGGATGGTCGTGCCGCTGTCCCACACCTCATCGACGACGAGGATGCGCCGGGCCCGCAGCAACGGATCGGCCGGGAACTGGAAGAACGTGGGGTGCGGCCCGGGCTGCCCGTGATCGTCGTAGAACTCGACGGCGGCGACCAGGATGTCGCGGATCCCCAGACGGTAGGCGAGCATGCCGGCCGGCACCATCCCGCCGCGGGTGACTGCCAGCAGGACATCGAAGCGCTGCCCGGCGAGGCGCTCGGCCAGGGTCGCGACCAGCCGGTCCAGGTCCTCCCAGCTGACGATGTCGCGCTCGGGTTCTTCCGCGTCGGTCTCGACGGGGTCGGTCACGGAGGTGTCGGTCACGGAGGTGTCGGTCACGGAGGCGTCGGTCACGCCGGGAAGGATAGCCCGTCAGCCGCCGTGGACCTTGGCCGATCGTCATCGGGCTACCGCACGTGGGCCCCCGGCCAGGGGCAGCCGGGCGCTGAACCTGGCGCCGCCC
>Ga0163151_10006606_pt1 | contig 14038 bp, 10 predicted proteins | sample OliLakLV19MP5IB2_FD_145596 | JGI IMG/M metagenome (GOLD analysis project Ga0163151, IMG submission 145596) | Freshwater microbial mat bacterial communities from Lake Vanda, McMurdo Dry Valleys, Antarctica - Oligotrophic Lake LV.19.MP5.IB-2 | ecosystem: Environmental > Aquatic > Freshwater >...
CCATATGTGGTGCGAATCCCCTTTGCTGTTCGTGGGAAGTTAAGACTTTGTTCTGCCGCGCTGTGCAACCATGCGGCGTAGCAAACCTTCTAATTGGCGCTGCTGTTCCGTGTTCAGGAGCCGTCGTTTGCGCAGATAATTAGCCGTTGCTTGTTCGCTGAGCTGTTCCTTCAGCTGATTGATGCGCTGTTGAGTGCCGGTTATCTCCAGCGGGTCTGACTTTGGCGTTGCTAGAAGATTTCCTAATCGCTTTTGCTCAACTTGCAAGCGTGGCTCCAATTCACCGTAACGGTTCTTCCACTCGTTGTTCAATCCGTTGATTTGCTCAGCTTGTCTGCCGTCTAAATTAAGCTTGTCGTAAGGGTAAGATAATTTACTATCGGCTGATGCGGCCAATGGAAGAGCAAGTGTTGCCACCAGATATAGTGCTATGCAGGGAATGGATTTGAGAATTATGTTCATAACAGCCAGCATGGTCTTTAAGCGTTCTATTGAAACCGACGCCTGTCGGCATGCCATGTTCCGCTCGGGGAGCGAATATGGCCATAAAAAGCATATCTTGCAACCCAACGTTATGTGAAAGAGCGCATGCTGTGCCACCACCTGGGTGCGCCTGCTGAAGGGGCGGCTCGTGAGCCGCCCGCCGCCGTCGTCCTGCTCCCTGCCCCGGTGGCGCATGGCGCCACCGCTACAAGATGTTAGCGGCCGCTGCTAAAATTCAGTGCGGCTCGATTGCCCATTTGATCTTATTCACGATATTCATTAGTCCAGGTGACTGTTCAGTTTGAACTGGACTGTTTGCGCGCTGTCTGTCCAGCACCATTTGCTGAACCATGCCTTCTACTTGATGTTGCTGCGTCTCATTGAGCAGCGCGCGCTTGCGTAGATAGTTTGTCGTTGCTTCATTGCGCAAACTCTCTCGATAGCGAGCAAGGGTTTGCTGCGTTGACATTATTTCCAAAGGATCGGACTTCGGATTGGGCAAAAGCTGTTCAAGCTTCTTTTGCAAATCCGTAATCTGTGGTTGCATGCGCGAATATTTTGCTTGCCAATCGTTGTCTAGCTGACTGATTTGCTGCGTTTGCTGCGCGTTCAAGTTGAGTTTCTTCCACTCGACGCATTTATTTTGGATAGGATCTTGGGCAAAAGCGGGCAGGTTGCCCGAGAGCAGTGTGGCGAGTGCAGCTGCCAGCAAAGGTTTATTGTCGTGCATGTTCATATACAACCGCTTCAGCAACGTCGGCCGGCTCACCTAACGATTGATCGATCAAATAGGCTTCCGCTGTGATTGGCTCATAACCAGAAGAACCGCTTTGAGTCGAAGAGAAGTAGAACATCGTGATCCCGATTCCAGCTACAACTGCTGCGGCAACGGCTGCCAAACGACGCATTGGTGCTATCGAGCGGACGGCCACTTTGTCCTTTCTCTCAAGCGGTAGCACATTCATTTTGCTTTGAATTGCTGGCCACAAATCGAAGTCGTCCGCAATCTCTGGTTGATATTGATTGCGCAGCAATTCGCCGCTTTCGGACAGTCTTTGAAATGCTCCCTTGCACTCAGCGCATTCAGTTAAGTGGTTAGTGATTGAGCGATGCCGCAATGTGGCAACTTCGCGATCGATAAACGAGGAAAGCTCGCTGCGAATTAGCACGCAATCTTCATTAAGTCTGGCCTTGATGCCGGCCCAGATATCAATTTCCATTACCTCAGGCAATTGCAGCCCGGTGGATAACAGTCTGGTGACGTTGCTAAGTTCTTGGAATTTGCCATGGCATACGGAGCATTGCTCAAGGTGTTGATTGACCCCTTCTTTGGCCGGAGCTATCAGCTCACCGTCCAAGTACGCGGAGAGGTCTTCTTGGATCACTTCGCAAACGCCCGGCATCTTACTGGACAGCGAAGCCCAGATGTCCGGCGCAGCGTTCTGCGTGAGTGACGTTGAGGATTGGAGCAATCTGGCTACGCTCTTATATTCTTTCTGATCCCGCGTGCAATCCGAGCAAACGGATAAATGGGATGTCAGAGCGCTTTGTTTGTGCTCATCCAGCTCCCCATCCAGGAAGGAGGAGATATCCTCTTTAAAATCTATGCATGAAAGAACCATCAGTCGGCGACCTCACTCGAATTGCCGGATAGATAAGGCTGGAGCAGCTCCTGGAGCTTGGTACGAGCTCTCGCGATACGGGATTTTACAGTTCCCATCTCAGTTTTAGTAAGAATCGCGATTTCTTCGTAGCTCAATCCTTCTATCTCTCTCAAGACGATGGCTGTTCTGAACTGTTCCGGAAGCTTGGTCATCGCTTCACGAATGGCCCCAGTGAGTTCTGAGCTTAAGATTCTCTCATCGGGCGGAGCGGAGTTGTCGGCAATGTCGCGCGTGACAGACCCGGCAGTCTCATCCGAGCCGTCGTCCATTGACTCATCCATCGATATGGTTGCCACCCGACGCGGGCGCTTTCTCAGCTCATCATAAAAAAGGTTGGTGACTATCTGGGTCAGCCATGAGCGGAAAGCTCCAGGATTGCGCAAATTATTAATTGAGCGCCAGACACGTATAAAGCACTCTTGGGCAAGGTCCGACGTGTCGTGCCAATCTGGAGCTAACTGGTAAAGCAAGGCATAGACCGTGCGTTGATGCCGTTTTACCAACTCTTCAAAAGCCGCTGGCTCTCTTCTTTGACAGGCCAAAACTAAGTCGCGGTCGCTCTTTTGACTGTATGCAGTTGCCATTTTTAGAACGTTCGCCTCGCCATAAGCTCTTGTTGCAGCACCGGATCCCGGAGCGTATCTATGGTAGCACTGGGCTTCTTCTTTGGAGACCGGGAACAGAGGCAAAATATTCATGCGATGTTGACCCTCACAGGTATTTACGGCACTCCTGGGCGGCGCGCCTACACCTATAGATTCTGTAAATCGCTCAGTGTTCCGAAACAGCCTAAAGATGTTTACTTATACAGGTCTTGCCCGGTAAAAACTGCTACGATTTCCATTCGACTGAGGCTGAGCCCGGTCGTTCTGGCACTTTTTATAGGAGTGTGGTTGCGTGACCCATCGATATCTATTCACGTCCGAATCCGTAACTGAGGGACATCCCGATAAGGTTTGCGATCAAATCTCGGATGCAGTCTTGGACGCTATTCTTGAGCAAGATCCCCATGGACGTGTGGCTTGCGAATGTATGGTCACAACTGGGCTGGTGCTGGTTTCCGGCGAAATCACCACAACTGCTCAAGTTGACGTAACTGACCTTGTTCGTCGCGTGGTTTCAGAAATTGGTTATGAAGGTGAGCGCGGCGGCGGCTTTGACGCTCGCACCTGCGGCGTGATCACCGCTATCAACAAACAATCCCCGGATATCGCTCAGGGCGTGACTAAAGCCCTGGAGAACCGCGGCGGCGATTCTAAGAATGATGAGTGGGACGAAATTGGTGCTGGCGACCAGGGCATGATGTTTGGTTATGCTTGCAACGAAACTCCCGAACTGATGCCATTGCCGATTTCCGTTGCACACCGCATCGCTCGCCGGTTGTCCGAAGTCCGCAAGCTCGGAATGCTCAAATACTTACGTCCTGACGGTAAAACTCAAGTAAGTATCGAATACGAAGGCGACAAGCCTATTCGTGTCGATTCCATTCTCATCTCCACTCAGCATGAGCCGCAGATCGATGGCGACACGGACAACGACAAAATTCAAAAACGCATAGCTGCGGATTTGCACAAGTTCGTTATTCAGCCTGTTTTCAAAGATCTTGATATCAAGCCTGATGCAAATACTCGCTACCTGATTAACCCCTCCGGTCGTTTCGTCGTCGGCGGACCTCAAGGTGATGCTGGGTTGACCGGTCGGAAGATTATCGTCGATACCTACGGCGGGTACGCTCGTCATGGTGGCGGCGCGTTTTCCGGCAAAGATCCAACTAAAGTAGATCGCAGCGCTGCTTATGCTGCTCGCTACGTAGCCAAGAACATTGTTGCCGCTGGGCTTGCGACTCGCTGCGAAGTGCAGCTTGCCTATGCTATCGGCGTTGCCCGCCCGACATCCGTACACGTGACGACTTTCGGCACCGGTAAGATAAGCGACGATGAGATTTGCGAACTGGTGAAGACCACATTCGACCTTAGACCGGCTGCGATCATCTCAAACTTTGACATGAGAAATCTGCCGAAGCTATCCGGTGGCAAGTTCTACCAGAAGGTTGCTGCCTATGGTCACTTTGGTCGAACTGATCTTGACCTTCCATGGGAGCGTCTTGACAAGGTGGAAGTCCTCAAGCAGGCCAAGGCCAAATTGGTTCACTCCTAGAGCAGTTTTGTTCGGTTCCTCAGAACGGGCGACGCCATGTGTCGCCCGTTCTGTTTAGGGGTGGGTCCCATGCGCCGCCCGGACTGGGCATGGCCCAACCCCGACAAGCCCATCACGTCGATGTTTGCAACCGTTGGCGACTGCTGGGACGACATCATCTACTATTGAACTCTTCATTCGCTTTTGCAGCTAGGTAGTACGCTGAAATTGCCGCTATAATGACGACGGGTAAAAACTCGTGCTTGTCTGTCGGGCTGTAAACAACTAAGAGATGGATTCTCACGGTTATCTCGTCGTCCATCCGGGCACCACTGATTCCTATCGCGTCGAGCTCGAGGATGGCAAAGTCCTTGAAATAGGCAGAAAAGCGAATCCGGGCACTCAAAAACGGCTGGTCTTGCCGGTTCCAGAAGTGTCAGGGAATCACGCTGAGATTCGTAAGGTAACGGATGGTTGGACAATTCGCGATTTAGGCTCGACCAATGGTACGCGCCTGAACGGTGATTGGATCACGCCCGGGCAAGAGTATATGCTCAAGAACGGCGATGTTGTGAAGATTGCGCAGGTAGACCTACAGGTTAATCTGCCTAATGACAATGGAGCCGCCCAAAGACGTATTCAGATTGTTGAAGACGATCACGAAAAGACTCAGTTTCATATCAAACTCATAAACGCCACCATTCTGGTCGGAGACATTCGCTCGTTTACCGGCTTGATGGAGACCTATTCTTCCCAGCCGGAGCTGGTCATGCATGCCGCGCAGCGCGTCTTCCAGTTCCTTGGAGATGAGATCAAGCGGCAGCACGGGCAAGTGGAGAAGGTTGCCGGCGACGCGATTATGGCTTACTGGCAAGGAAGCGATACTCCGCAGGGCGCGCATAACATGTGTGCTTATCAGGCCTGCTATACCGCATTGCAACTGCGCGATCTCATACATAAGATTGCCGCCAGCGCAGATGGCTGGCCGTTCCCGAATCACCCCTTGCAGGTGGATGTGGCTTTAGCGACCGGACCAGTGGCAGCTGGCGTCTTGGGGTCGGCCAAAGCGAATCCAGCGTTATTGGGCGATACGGCAAATCTGGCATTTCGACTGGAAAAAATGATTGGCGCGGATACTCCTGGTGACATCATCATGGATGGCACCACTTACGAGCTGATCAAAGAGCATTTCACCGTGCACCCACTTGGCTCATACACCGTGAAAGGCCGCCAGAGAGCCGTGGATGTGTTCCGGTTATTGAGTCTCAATACGTAATATGCCGTCTTCAGATCAGTTGCACCTTGCTGTCGGTAAGTTGATTACCGGTAAGGTAACTGGATTTGAGCTGGATCCTGAAACGGAAGAGTTGATACTGGCGGGTACCATGAGTGGTGTCACCCTGTTCAAGAACAATGTTCGCGACTTGCAGCAATTAATTTCACTTGTCGATAGTTTGCTCAAGCTTGGCGGGCCAGACTTTCTTATCACGGTCGATCAAGAAGGCGGTGCGGTGCAGCGTTTCGATGACGTTTTGACGCCTTTGCCGTCACAAATGGCATTGTCGGCGCAGTCATCTTTGGAAGCTGTCAGGCTGCTGATGGCAATTTCTGGAAAGCAACTCAGGTTGCTGGGCGTCAATTGTTGTCTTGCTCCGGTGCTCGACATTAACAGTAATCCGAAGAATCCGATTATCGGCACGCGCTCTTTTGGTGCCAATCGTGAGCGTGTTGTCGAGCTGGGCATGGCAGTGACGGAAGCATATTTGTCGCAGGGAATCCTGCCGGTGGCTAAGCACTATCCCGGTCATGGCGACACTTTTGAAGACTCGCATTTGAAGCTTGCTGTGGTGCCTGCCGAGCAAGCAGTTCTTGACGAGCGCGAACTTTATCCGTTCCGCAAGTGTGCGCCGCGAATGCCTTCAATGCTCATCGCGCACGTCTGGTTAAGTTCTCTTGAAGGAGAAGCGCTGCCTGCCAGTCTTTCTCGCCGAGTGACGCAACAATTGCTGCGTGAAGAGATTGGTTATGACGGATTTTTGATGTCTGATGATATGCCGGTGATGAAAGCGATCGTCGATCATTGGGGTCTTGAGGAAGCTGGAGTACTGGCTATCAATGCCGGACTAGACAACTTATTGCTTTCTGGAAGCGTTGCCCAAATCAAGTCTGTGCATGCAGCTTTGTGTAAAGCGGTGCAGTCTGGAGTAATTTCGGAAGAACGCGTGCAGTCGGCTCTCACTAGGCGTGAGCGTGCGCTTTCGGTTTGTAGTGATGAAAGACCCGAATCGCTTAGCGAAAGGCAAAGGCAACTAGAGCAGGAAATCGAGTCGGGTACCGCGGTCGCATCATTGGTGTCTGCCCAGTCCATTGCCCTTGTGCGCGGCGCAATCTTGAATCCCTTGGATCAGACTGAAGAGTGGGCTTTGGTTGTACCCAACCATCCCAGATACCGTCTCGATTTACTCAGCCATCTTTCGTCTTACATGCGTCCTGGATCAGCAGCGCTGTATGAGCTGCGCTATTCTGTGAATCCGATGCCTGTCGAGATTGAAGATATCGTGAAATTCGTCGGCGGACGAAAATGCTTGCTAATTACTTTTCGAGCATTGTTGAATGAAGGGCAGTTGCTTCTTGCGCGTAAGCTAGCAGGAACAATACCGGATGGATTGTTGGTGGCGTCAGATGTGCCTTACGAGCTCTTAGAGCTGCCTGAATGGGGCAATGCATTAGCCACGTTCGATCCTAGCGAGCTTGCTATGCGGTCATTGGCTGCGGTGCTTAATGGCAACGCCAAAGCGCTTGGAGAGCTGTCATTGGTGACCTCTGTTAGTTAATCAATGTCCCTGTCTGTTAATTACTATTGGCAACATTTTGGTTTAGACTATGCTGCCCGCCTGAGTTCGAGCAAAATGGCCGACGACCAGAAGCCGCATAGGAGATTCGTGCATGAAAGACACAGAACAGCCTGGTTTGAAGTGGATTAGCCTTGCCGTCTGCGGTGCGGCTGTTTTAGCTGTGCTTTTGGCTTCAGTCAGTAATTGCTTGGCCGCAGAAAAGCAGCCTTTGAAGGTCGGGTTCATAACGGTAGGACCGATCAATGATTGGGGTTACAACTATGCTCACAATCAGGGAAGGTTGTTTCTCGAGCAGGCACTACCTGGGAAAGTAGTTACCGTTATTGCCGAGAATATTCCGGAGAGTGCCGAAGTGGAGCGCGTTCTGGCCAAGATGATCGCTCAAGGTAATGGTCTCATTTTCACGACATCCTATGGCTATTACGAACCCGCTCTGCGCGTTGGTGCACGGCATCCAAATGTAAAGTTCGAACAGTGCGGACGCATGGATACGAAGAACACCAAAAATCTTGCCACCTATTTCGCCAAGCAGTATGAGCCGATGTACATAGCCGGTGTCGTAGCCGGGCGGATGACCAAGAAAAATTCCATGGGCTACATCGCCGCGCATCCAGTGCCACAAGTACTGCAAAATATCAATGCTTTTGCTCTTGGCGCCCGTTCAGTAAATCCCAAGGCCAAGGTGCGCGTTGTCTGGACTAACAAATGGTCGGATGCCGCCACGGAAGCCGAAGCCGCCAGAGGGCTAATTGATACTGGCGCCGATGTGCTGGCCATGCACTTAGATAGCCCCCTAACGGTTGTTCAGACAGCAGAAAAACACGGTATTTATTCCGTTGGCTACCATGCCGATGTGCACAAGTTTGCACCTAAAGGATGGCTGACTGGCACCATGTGGGATTGGGGTCCACTCTATGTCAAGATTGCAAACGAAGTAAATAACCAAACTTGGAAGCCTGGCAATTACAGGTATGCGATGGATTCAGGTTACGTGAAGCTGTCGCCTTTCGGCACGGCCGTGCCGAAAGCAGTGCAAAACGAGGCGCTGTCTTTGAAAAAGCGCATCGAGCAGGGACAGTACGCCGTCTTTCAAGGACCATTGAAAGACAGGGACGGCAAACCGCTTTTGTCCGAAGGGCAAAAGCCCGACCTCAAGTTTGTCGAGTCGATGAATTGGCTGGCCCCTGGTGTTGAAGGCACGTTACCCAAAAAGTGAATGGAATCAACCTTGAGGTTGTGTCGCGTCGGTGCTCCTGGTGGCACCGCCAATAGTGGCTACTCGATTCTTCTTTCGCACAATTTGCAAGTGTAGTGGTGGCGCATGGCGCCACCACTACGATTCAGAACGCGAGCCGCCCCGACGATTCAGAATGAAAGCGCCCTACAGCCGGACAACGTTGCAGATAAGATAAATCTAGGACAGCAAGTGCCATAGCGCGCCGACTTCAGCGGCAAATAAGGCAAAGATGATTGTTAACCACTTTGCTTCAAACTGCCAGGATTTGTCAGCAGTAAACAACCATGGACTAAACCATTTTATGAATAAGGGCATCGTCAGCCACGTTGTCCCGGCAACGCTAATGCTGTTGCCCATCAAATTCGCTATTGCCGATGGCACCGGGTGCAAAAGCGGCATCAAAAATCGAATCTCCAGCATAACGATTGGGTAGAGTCCGAGCAACACCAATAAGAACGTCTTCCAGTTGGGCGGACTGTTGCCTGAGTCATCTACAGGGACCCAACCTGGAAAGGAGCTAGTCACGCGCTTGATGTCTGTGGATTTGACCAGCTTTTGTCCTTCGCGCAGTAATTCTTTCCGTTCCTCAGAATTAAACCAGCGGTCAAGCGATTCCGGCTTATCGAAGCGCAGAAGCGTAACCCAGCCAGTGGCGCCATCGGTTGGCGGCTGTAAATAGGATCCCTGATAGCCTGGAAACTTGGATTGAGCGGTCTGAGCTCGGCGCTCCCAATCGCGATAGTCAGCTTCCAAGCCTGGTAAAACGTGCGTCACGATTGCTGTTGTTACGCTTCCCCGTGCACCGTATTGCTCGTTGCTTTCTTCCGAGATGTGGAACTCACCTCCAACCGAGACGCTCTTCACTTCTTCCATCAAACGCAGATGCTGCTCTGATTGTTGCCAGGTATCAGCCTGTGAGCGTGCAAGAAATCGTTGTATAAGAGTCCATTCGCCAGTATCTGGTTGATCTGGTGGCAAAATTTCAGCACTTATAAATCCGGGGAAATTTGAACCTGACATCATCGATTTCACTAGCCAACCGACAGGAGTTGAGTCGGACTTGATTCCAAGAGAAATTTTGGTGACTAAGTTGGCGACTGCTGAGTCGGTGCTTGTTTGGTTCATCCTCATATTCTAAAAGCACCCACGCGTTTTAACAACCGGTGTATCATTTGACGAGGTTGATAGGGACACAATAATGGCAGAACTAGGCACTCGCACGGCGCATCAAGCCGTTGTCGACACCACTTATTCCAATAAGCTGATCTTTTGGCTTAATGGAGAGCAAGTGGTAATTGACAATCCCGATCCGACAATTATGTTGGCCGATTATCTGCATTCAATAGGTTCAACCGGCACCAAAGTTGGATGCGGACAGGGCGGCTGTGGCGCCTGTACGATCATGTTGTCTCATCGTGATCCAGAGTCCGGCAAACCGGTGCATCGCCCAATCAACTCATGCCTGCGTCCAATCTGTTCACTCGATGGGTTCATGGTTACGACGACGGAAGGAATTGGCACCGTTCATGACGGGCTGGATCCCGTGCAGTATTGCATTGCCAAGAATAACGGTACGCAATGCGGTTATTGCACTCCCGGATTTGTGATGAATACGCATGCCTATTTGCAGGAACATCCTGAGGCGACTCAAGCGGATTTGGAGACAATCTATGGTGGAAACCTTTGTCGTTGTACAGGATATCGACCGATATTAGCCGGTGTGCGCACGCTCGCCTGTGACTATGAGGCTAGTTGCGATCAATCGCAGAAATGCCAGATAGATCCTTCCTTTGAAGTGACCGTTCGCGAGAAGCTAGCGGTGATCGATCTGGAGCAAACTCCAGCCTACGATTTACCGCCGCGATTATTACATTTCATTGGTAGTACTCGTGAATGGTACAGACCGAATACGCTTGCTGAAGTCATGCGCATCAAGAAGCACCTGACTGCAGCTGATGGTCGCGACAGCGTCAGAGTGGTTTTTGGAAATACTGCCTCCGGCGTTTATCCGGGTGAAAAGCCGCGCCATGTGATCGATATTTCTTGCATTCGAGAACTGACAACACTGTCTCAATCTGAATCCGGTGTCACTATCGGTGCCACCACGCCGATTCAAAATATGCTTGAGTTTGCAGCCGAAGTAGCCAAGAAAGTTGGACACGATCGCGGGAAAGGGCTTGAGGCCCTGGCATATCACGGTCAATTCATCGCGGGGCTTCAAGTGCGTTCCGCCGGCAGCGTGGCCGGCAATATTTTCATAACCCGCGATCACGCCAAACGAGGGGAACCATTCCCTTCTGATCTTTTTACTGTTCTATCGGCCCTCGGTACCAAAATTACGATTGCGTCGGAAACCTATGACGGCGGACTTAAGCAATTCGAATTAATGGAAATGCCGGCGACCGAAGCGCTTCCAGAAGACTCGATTATTGTTTGTTTTGATATTCCCTTTAGTCAAAAGAGCGAGCATCTTCAAACCCATCGGATTGCCAGGCGGCCGCAAATGGCTCACCCGATCGTAAATGCCGGGTTCAGAGTGCGCCTCAACGATAAGAACGAAGTTGGAGAAATCACGATTATCCTCGGTGGCCTTGCCACCATGATCTATAAAGCTACTAAGACGGAGCAATGGCTCAAGGGCAAAGTCTGGAACGCAAAAACTCTAAATGAAGTGCTAGCTGTGCTCAAGCAAGAAGTGCTTGAAGTCACTGTTCCAATGGAAGAAGAGGGGATCACTACAGAGTACCGGCTACAACTTGCAGAAACGTTTTTCTACAAATTCTATCTGCACGTTGCGTTGCAAATAGATTCGAAGGATTTGAAGAAGCCATACGTTTCGGCTGCAAATCACGACATACGTCCGCTTTCGCAAGGAACTCAGGAATTCACTTTGTATCCTGAAGTTTTCCCGTTGACCCTGCCAATCATCAAACGAGCGGCTTTCGTGCAGGCGTCCGGGGAAATCCGCTACACCCAGGATCTTGCGTTGCCGTTTGGTGGCTTTCACGGAGCGATGGTAAAGAGTTCGCGTCCTCATGCCAAATTTACCTTCACAAAAAATACGGCTGGACTGGCAGCATTAACGGAGCTGCTGAAGAAACAATTCCCAGGCTTTAAAGATCTGGTAACGGCAGCGGACATTCCTAAAGGCGGAGCGAATCTGATCGGCCTTGGTGACGACGATCCCGTTTTCAGCGACGGCCTGGTTACGTCAGTTGGTGCACCAATCGCCTTGGTACTTGCCAGCACAATTCCATGTGCGAAGGAAGCTGTTGACTTCATAGAAAAGGAATGCATCGCTTACGAGGACTTACCGGCGGTAGTAACTCTGGAAGATGCGATCAAAAAGAACACGGCAATGCCCATGATTCTTCTGTCGTCCGATCCTGACGAAGACGTAAACCAGCGCATGCCGACTATTGAGCGCACTGGTAGCAATCAAGAGTGGCTGAAGGATCCGACAAAGCCAATGCCCGGCACAAACGTGGCCAACGGTAGCATCAAGACACCGGCCACAGCGCACTTCTACTTAGAGACCAATTGTGCACTTGCGCTGCCAGGCCCTTACGACCAAATGTCTGTCTACAGCTCGACGCAGAATCCAAACGGCACCCAAATGGCGATAGCAAAGGCACTTGGTGTCAATGTCAATCAAGTGACAGTGATGCTGGAGCAAATTGGCGGTGGCTTCGGCGGCAAACAACACCGTTCGGATATCGTTGGTGCACAAGCAGCAGTGGCAGCGCACAAACTCAACAAACCGGTTCGCCTGCTCTACGACCGCGCCACAGATATGCAAATGATCGGTAAGCACCATCCATATCAAGCCGACTACTATGTGGCTTATTCCGACGATGGCAAAATTAACGGGATGCGTCTCGACTTCAAAAATGATGCAGGCGACACTTACGATTGCTCATTTGCTGTGCTGGATCTGAGCCTTCTGACTGCCGATGGTTGCTACAACGTTGATACGCTGCAGGCAAACGGTGAGTGCTATCGCACCAACAAAACCAGCAATACTGCATTCCGCACATTCGGTGTGATGCAAATGTGGACGATTCTGGAAACGGTAATCGAGCGGGTTGCATTTGACCTTACGAAGAAGCTTGGGCGCGAGGTGCGTCCTGAGGAAATTCGCGAAAAGAACATGTATCGAAATGGTACACCTGAGTCGTATGACGTCACCCACTTTGGTCAAGAGCTCGACTTCTGCAACATTCGCGAGATCTGGGATGAATTGAAGATTACTTCCGACTTTGAACGCCGTGCACTAGAAGTTGCGGAGTTTAACCGGAATAATCGCTGGCGCAAACGGGGCATTGTTATGATGCCGCAGAAGCATGGAATTGCATTCACCGAACCGCGTGGGTCTCTCAACTCATCGAGTGCCCTGGTGAACGTAAACATGGCAGATGGCTCTGTGCTTATTCACCATGGCGCTGTTGAAATGGGACAGGGCGTTCACACCAAGATTGCCCAACTTGCAGCCAACACGCTGGGAATTCCAATGGAATTGATTCGCATTGCCGGAAACAGCAGCGATTGCATAAGCAACGCCCCGGCAACCGCCGCTTCAACCGGATTTGATTTGAATGGTGGCGCTGTGGAAAAGGCATGTAGAGTCTTGCGCAATCGCCTTGAAGACTTCTGTATTAACATGGAGCAGTACCTTCCTCACACTGGCATTGAGGGCTGGCGCACGAATTGGTCGGATAAATGGAAAGAAATTATTTTCAAAGCCTGGTTCCATCGAATCAATCTCAGTGTGGCGGAACTTTACAAGAGCCCTCATTACAAAGGACCCACCTACAGAAACCCTCAAGGCAAGCCTTTCCTTTACTTTGCATACGGAGCTGCCGTTACTGAAGTTGAAATAGATGTGCTCACCGGCGAGTACAAAATCAACCGCGCGGACGTTGTAATGGATGGAGCAAAGTCTCCCAACGCTGCCATTGATATTGGCCAGTTGGAAGGCGGTTTCATTCAGGGTGTCGGAATGGCAACCACTGAGGAACTGGTCTACGATCATGATGGACGGCTCGTTACAGATAATATCTGGAGCTATAAGCCACCTTGCACCAAATCGATTCCGATCGATTTCAGAGTAAGACTCCATCCTGTGAATCAAGAGCGAAACGCCAGAGAAATGCTGGCGGAAAAACAGGCCGTCAAATCGACGAAAGCTTTCACTGAATCTTCATTGACTCTTGGTGTAACAACCTACTTCGCCCTTATTCGCGCGATCAAGGACGCTCGTGTTGAAAATCTTGGATACGATGAGTGGATCGACATGGACCTGCCAATGACCTGCCAACGAATCCAGCAACTTTGCGGCATCACCTCTAAGAATCTGACTCTTTAGGTAGATAAGACGTAGCAAACTACACGGAACGGGCGGCGCCATGCGCCGCCCGTTTGTCTGGGAGCGCCGCCCTCCCGGCGGCATTTACTGTAGTGGCAGCATCTTATGCTGCCATCTGATGCCGGCGGGACGCCGGCGCTCCCGGGTAGGAAAAAGCCGACGGGAGGGGACAAGCCCCTCCCCTCTACGATCGTGTCCGATTTATTGGTCGTCCGCCTAAATTTGCTTGCCAATCCTGTCAGTGAGGAGAGAGCGACAATTCGGGGCTGCAAGATGAAACTACGAAATCAAAATGGCA
>Ga0163151_10006608_pt1 | contig 14036 bp, 6 predicted proteins | sample OliLakLV19MP5IB2_FD_145596 | JGI IMG/M metagenome (GOLD analysis project Ga0163151, IMG submission 145596) | Freshwater microbial mat bacterial communities from Lake Vanda, McMurdo Dry Valleys, Antarctica - Oligotrophic Lake LV.19.MP5.IB-2 | ecosystem: Environmental > Aquatic > Freshwater > Lake...
ATAAGCAAAAGTTCCAGTGTCTCCGTCTGAGGCTTTGAAGATAATGTTTCCTGAAGCAGAAGAACCGCTTCCTACATAAAGGCTTTGAGCTGAGACATTTACTCCGAATGGAGATGCTGTTTCGTCAGTTCCTCCGACTGCTACGTCAGCTGCGGTATCTGTTAGATAGGTAGCGCTTGCGCCGCTTGTCCATTTTGAACCTCCAGCGCCGCCGACGATTGCACAAGTAGGACAGGAGATTTCACCAGTGACTGTATCTAGTACAACCGGTGTTGAAGCAGAAACTGCTATTGTCCTATCTGCAGTTAGGGCTGGGACAGTTAAGGTTCTGGTAGCGCCTGTTGGAGCTGTGACTCTGAATTGGACGTCATTTGAGCCTTTTTCGAATAAGATCTCGTTATCCCAACCATTGCCGATGTTTAAGGCATTTTCAGTGGCTTCTGCATCTCCTGTTATACCGGCGAGTTCTATGCCGTTAAAGACGTTGGTTGTTCCTGTGTGATTAGCATTGGTGTAGTTTAGATAAAGACCTCGGAAAGTATCTGATCCGTCAAACGCTCCCAAAGTTCCGGAGAGAGTCACAGCATCAGCTGAGCCAGCAGCAGAGTTGACTCTGGAGAAGGTGGTGGCGCCTGTGAAAGCATTGGCTGATGTGCCGGTTTGAGTGTAAGAACTGTCATTGGTTATGCCGGTTATGCCTGTTAAGGCGCCGGTTGCTGAGATGTCCCAATCACTTGAGTCAATAGCCATAGTGTCGCCGCCATCGCCAAGTGTGACTGCACCGCCTGGAGTTAGAGTGAAGGCGCCGTTTGTGGTGAAGGTTGTTGTAACCCCGGAGAAGTTTATATTGGTATCAGCGACTGTTAGGTCATCAAATGTTTTAGCTCCGGTGAAAGTTTGAGTTCCTTCTAAGAGTGCAACTGTACCAGTGAGGGCGGGGAGAGTGATAGCAAAATCAGCTCCAGGATCAGCTGCAGTTAACTGAATATCAAATCCGTCTGCTGTTGTTCCTTCAAAATAAAGGGAATTACCATTGCTGGTAGCGCCTGTAAGATTAGTGAAAGCGTCGTTAGCTGTGACATCTCCAACTGCGGTGATGTCTCCGCCTGATCCGGTGGCTGAGATGGTTATGGTGTCTGTTGAAGCATCAGTGGTGATGGTAGTGCCTGATCCGGCAACCAAAGTTAGTGTGTCAGAGGTGGCATCTGTGACTACGTTTGACTGACCTGAAACAACTAAGGTTGTGAAAACGTTTTGATCTCCGGTGTTGGTGCCTGAAGTTGAGCCGGAAATGTTGCTTGCAGTGATGGCTGCGGTACAGGCGAAGGCACCCGTTGAATTGGTTAGGGTACAACCTGTTGAGCCTGAACCTCCACCGAAGACAAGGTTACCAGTTGAAGAATTTCCCAAATTGATTACTCCGGCGCCTTTGGCGTCAATGGAGAGAGCTATATCAGTGTCATCTCCGGTTGAGGCGATTGTTAATCCATTGCCTGTTGCGGAATTGGAGATTGTCAGTTGATTTACTGCTGAAGCATTGGAATCCAAGGCCAATATTTCATTGCCATTTGCATCAGCCAGGAAGCCATTGTCTGCAAATCTTGGAGCAGTTAATGTTTTGTTAGTCAATGTGTCAGTTGTTGTCCTGCCAACGTATGTATCTGTTCCCTGGAAGGTGATGGTTGTGGAATCTGTGCCAGCGAATGTTAGGGTGTTGCTGGTTGTTAAGGTTTTACCTGCAGCTATGTTTAAGGTGTTGGTACCGTTAGCGGTGATTGTTAAGCCTTCGTAAGTAGCATTGGTGATTGCTCCGGTTGTTGAGATATCCCAGTCACTTGAATTAATAGCTAAAGTGTCGCCTCCATCTCCAAGTGTTACGGCGCCGCCCGGGTTTAAGGTTAGTGTGCCTGTGGTAGTGAAAGTTGTTGAGGCTCCGGAGAAGTTAACGTCGGTATCTGAGATTGTCAGGTCTGAGAAAGTCTTAGCTCCTGAGAAAGTTTGAGTACCTTCAAGGAGGGTAACTGTTCCTGTTATGTTGGGAAGAGTGATTGTTTTTGATGAACCAGAGATGGCTGCTGAAGTTAATGTTAAGTCGTTAGCATCATCGGTTGAGGGATCACCTTCAAAGACAAGTGAATTACCTTTATTGGCTGAAGAATCGGATCCTGTGAAAGATGAACCGGTTAAGACATTTCCTACGGCTGTGATTGTGCCGCCTGTGCCAGTTGCAGAGATGGTGATAGTGTCGGTTCCGGCATTGGTTGTTATTGTGGCTCCGGTACCTGCTACCAAAGTTAATGTGTCAGAGGCTGTATCAGTAACTACGTTTGATTCTCCGGAAACTGCAATAGTTGTGAAGACATTTTGGTCTCCGGTGTTGGTGCCTGATGTTGAGCCGGCGATGTTAGAAGCTGTGATGGCTGCGGTACAGGCGAAAGCGCCGGTTGAATTGGTTAGAGTACAACCTGTTGAAGCTGAGCCGCCTCCGAAGACCAGATTACCTGTTGAGGTGTTGCCGATGTTGATGACTCCTGCGCCTTTAGCATCAAGGCTTAGTGCTACATCTGTGTCATCTCCGGTTGAGGCGATTGTTAAGCCATTACCTGTTGCGGAATTTGTGATGGTTAATTGATTGATAGCTGAAGCTGCTGAATCAAGAACCAATATTTCATTACCGTTTGAATCAGCCAGGAAGCCATTGTCTGCAAATCTTGGAGCAGTCAAGGTTTTGTTGGTTAAAGTATCGGTTGTTGCCCGTCCTACATAAGTATCTGTACCCTGGAAAGTGATAGTTGTTGAATCTGTGCCGGCAAAGGTTAGAGTGTTATTAACAGCGAGAGTTTTGCCTGCAGCTATGTTTAAGGTGTTAGTGCCGTTAGCGGTGATTGTTAAGCCTTCGTAGGTAGCATTGGTGATTGCTCCTGTTGTTGAGATATCCCAGTCACTTGAGTTGATAGCCAAAGTGTCGCCGCCATCGCCTAAGGTAACTGCGCCGCCTGGATTTAGAGCAAATGTACCGGCTGTTGTGAATGTGGTGGAGCCTCCAGTGAAAGCGACGCTGGTGTCAGCGATGGTTATATCATCAAAGGTTTTAGCTCCGGTGAAAGTTTGAGTGCCTTCAAGGAGGGCGACTGTGCCTGTTAAGTTGGGGAGAGTGATTGTTTTGCTTGATCCGGAAATTACAGCTGAGGTTAAGGTTAAGTCATTTGCATCATCGGTAGATCCATCGCCTTCGAAGACCAGACTATTTCCTTTATTTGCCGAAGAATCACTTCCTGTAAATGCTGAACCTGTTGTGACATTACCTATGGCAGTGATAGTTCCACCTGTGCCTGTGGCTGAGATGGTAATGGTGTCTGTTGAAGCGTCAGTGGTGATGGTAGCTCCAGATCCGGCAACCAAAGTTAATGTGTCAGAGGTGGCATCTGTGACTACGTTTGACTGACCTGAAACAACTAAGGTTGTGAAAACGTTTTGATCTCCGGTGTTGGTGCCTGAGGTTGAACCGGAAATGTTGCTTGCAGTGATGGCTGCAGTACAAGCGAAGGCACCTGTGGAATTGGTTAGAGTACAACCTGTTGAAGCTGAACCTCCACCGAAGACTAAGTTACCTGTTGAAGTGTTGCCGATGTTGATGACTCCGGCGCCTTTAGCATCAAGGCTTAGTGCTACATCTGTGTCATCTCCAGTTGAGGCAATTGTTAATCCATTACCTGTTGCGGAATTTGTGATGGTTAATTGATTGATAGCTGAAGCTGCTGAATCAAGAACCAATATTTCATTACCATTTGAATCAGCCAGGAAGCCATTGTCTGCGAATCTTGGAGCGGTAAGGGTTTTATTTGTCAGTGTGTCTGTTGTGGTTCTACCAACGTATGTATCTGTACCCTGGAAAGTGATTGTTGTGGAATCTGTGCCGGCAAAGGTGAGGGAGTTGCTGACTGCGAAAGTCTTACCATTTGTTAAGTTGAAGGTTCCGGTTGTAGATCCGATTGTTAAACCTTCATATGTGGCATTAGTTATGGCGCCTGTTGTTGAGATATCCCAGTCTGAAGTATTGATACTGCCTGTGTCGCCGTTGTCACCTAAGGTGAAGGAACCGTTGCCGACTAAAGCTCCGCCAAAGGTAGCTGCGCCGCCGGCTGAGATGGACCAGTCGTCGCCACCGGTTAGGGTGAGGGTAGTTGAAGAATTATTGTTACCGATGTCGATTATGTCAGCTGAGGTGGCGTTGGTGGCGATGTTGATGGTGTGAGCGCTGTCTGAAGTGACGCCGCCGATGTCTAATGTTCTTGTTCCTGAGCCATCACCGATGTTGAAGGTTGTGAGTCTGGTACCGAAGGTAGTGTAGTCGATGTCGATGGTGGCGACTGTGCCGGCGTCTGTGACTGCGATGTCAGTGTTTCCTGTTCCTGAGAAGTTAAGAGTATCGATGTTAGTTCCAATCGGAGTTCCACCTTCCTGGACTGCAACTACTGAGCTGACTGCACCGGTGTCGTTTGCACAATCCCAAGTATCGGTTGATTCAGTCCATTTCAAAACCTGACCATTACCGCAGCCCTGTAGAAGGGAGAGAGTGTCGGAGTAGGTTGCTAAACCTGAGCCTGATGATGTCCCTGACAATCCATCGGTAGCTGAGGTTAAGGCAATTGCGTCGGCGTCGATCTTGCCAGTAGCTACTGTTAAGGCTTCAGATGCTGAACCGGCATAAAGAATGCCATCGATTTCTAATGTGCCTTCTATATAAGCATCCTCACCGTTTAAGGTTTGAGTCGGGGAGCCGTTGCCGATTTTTAAGTTACCGGTTAAGACGTTAACTAAATCTGTTCCGGCTGAAGTTGTAATAGTTGTGGCGCCAGAGTTGCCAATAACAAATGTGTCTGTCCCGCCAACTTCAAGTTCTAATAAGTTAGGGGTAGCTGCGCCGGTTTCATTTAAGTGAATGAGAGATCCGGTAGCGGATGAAGCTAGTTGAGCTGTGGCGGTACCGTTGGATGTGGGTTGGATGATAGCGAAAGATCCAGAGAGAGCTGGTAAGGTAATAGTCTCGTCGAATCCGGCGTCAGCTCCGGCGATATTGATTTCGTTGTTGTCGACTGTGGTGCCTTCAAAGTAGAGGTTATTGCCGGTATTACCGTCACCATTAGTGCCTGTGAAAGCTACACCGCTGATTACATTACCTACGGCAGTAATGTCGCCAACTCCTCCGACGCCTCCAACTGTTTTCCATTCCAAGACATTTCCTGTCTGCCAGGTTAGAACGTAATCGGAAGAAGGAGCAGTAGCGTCGTGGTTGGGGAGTGTGTAAACTGCGTTTGTAGTTAAACTGTCAGGAGCTTTGAAGCCAATATATTGGGTAGAGGAAGCTCCGCCTTCCATGAATCTGACTTCGCCTGTTTCTCCTGCAGCAGTTCCGTATTGGTTGATTGTTAGTGCCACCGCTGAAGTTGGAGTGAGAGTGGCGGAAGGAGCTGATATTAATCCCGCTGAGGAAACTGTGAAGGCGTTGCCAGTTCCGGCAGTTAATGAAGTAGCAGCGTCAAAAGATCCGGCAACACCTAGAACTGTAGTTAAGGTTGGGGCCAGTTGAATATTGACCTCGCTTGCTCCGTCAATGCTAATGTCAAAGTCTCCACCTGCGAAATCTAGAGCATCGATATTTGAGTTTGTGAAACTGCTGCCATCAGCTTCTTCAATTCTAACGACTGCGGATCCAGCTCCCATTCCGCAATCCCAGCTTCCAGTACCAGCATTCCATCTTAAGATCTGATCGTTTGAGCATCCACGAAGTAGGGAGAGTCCTTCGGTGGTGACTTCTAATCCTGAGGTGGAAGTGGTGGTTGTGGTGGTGCTTGTTGTGATGACATCCAAAGCAAGAGATACCGATCCGGAAGTTCCACCTCCTGAGAGGCCATTGCCTGCTGTAACTCCGGTTATCGTACCGCTTCCACCGACTGTGTCAGTGTCAGTATCACAATTGGCCCATGATCCAGAGATATAGCATCTGAATTTGTTTGATCCAGTGTTATAGTAAGTAGCGCCGTTGATACCTGAAGAAGGATCAGAAGCTAGTTGGCCCATATTGAGTGAACCAGTTAAGTTCAAAGAAGAAGTAGTCAGTCCTCCTGAGAAAACTGAAGCGATATTTGTGGTGGCGCCTCTTTCGGTTACCAACTGGAGAGTGTCGGTGGTTGCTAGAGCTAAAGCTGAGATGATTGGGTTTTGAGGATCACCAGTAATTTCGATGTTTTCACCAGCAGTTAGCGTGTAAAGTAGGTTCGGAGCTGTGACATTTTGCGTGAAAAATCCTTCTCCGTCGACTGAGAGATTGCCGTTGATCTCAGTATCGATATTGAGTTGAAGGAAAGAACCAGAAGGAGAGGACTCAGCAAGAACTTGGCCGCCCAGGCTCGGATAACTTACCCCCAGTAAATCGCCTGAAACTCGCCCAGAGGCGAGTTGAGAAGCGGTTTGCTTATTTTTTTCAGCTAGGTATTCGGGGGGACTTCCTGCCTGGTAAGTGCCGAAGAGTCTGTGTGAAAGAGTGGGTGAAAAAACTCCGGCTAGGTTTCTCATGACCTCAGCTGAGGCTAATAAAGGATTACTATTATATTTATCGGAAAGAACTGATGCGCTTTGATTGTTTTTCGTATAGTTAATGGCAATTAGCCCAGGAACTATTAACATTGTGATGATGACTGCAGTTAAGCCTCCAGCGAAGATATTAGCTTTGAAATTTTGGAAATGATTGATTGAGCCTTTTAAGATGTTCTGTTTGACTATATTGAGCTCAGTATTGTTGATTCCAGAGTGGTTAACTTCAGGAGCGAGAGATTGGATTGTCCTTAAGATAGGGCGGTCTGTTTCGAGAGTGATTTTAGGAGTGGAGACTTCAAAAGAAGGCTGAGCTGTGTAGGCAGGGATGATTGAATCTGCAGCTGCGACAGGAGTGACAACTTTAACAGGTTGAGCTACAGGTTTAACGGCTGTTGTAACAGTTTTCACAGGGGCAACAGTGGAGACATTAGGAGCTTTCTTTAGAGTGGTGCTTAGTTTTAAAAGTTGTTCTTTGTCATAGAGTCTGGTTCCGCCGGGAGTTTTAACTCCTTTTAACAAGCCTTTTTTCTCCCATCTTCTTAAAGTGTCGATTGAGACCTGTAGTAGTTGTGAAGCCTGGCCAATTTTTACGAGTTTAGAAGAATCTTCTGAAGGAGCATAGCTGGTTAATTTTCTAAAATCTGATCTTCTCATTGGGCAGTGAAATAAACTTAAATCTTACTTACTTCTTATATCTTTAATGATTTAAGCTTACATTCAATGTACATAGAATTGCACAGATTTGTCAATACATTCTTCTATATATATAATAGATTTCGTGCGAAACAGTTAGAAATTGACTAACCAAAAAATGCATATATTCTCAAAAGTTTAAATTACCACTAAATTGGACTAAGCCAGCAGCTATATCCAAGAAGATACCCCTAGCTTGATTAAAACCTATAATAAACATCATTAAGGGCCATGAAAAATTTGTTTCTAAAGATGACTACTAAGCCGTGAAATCTGTGCAAAACATGATTAAGGGCGGTTTTTGGGGCTTGGTTTTTATAAGTTTGTGAAAAATTTGGAAAGTGCTTTTGGAACTAAATTTTGTTGCTGATTTGCGGGGTAGCCTGCTAATACTTGATAGTTGGCGGTTGATAGCTGATACTTAAAGTTATGCTCATCGGTATTGACGGATCAAGGGCTTTTGGTGAGGGGCGAACGGGGACTGAGAACTATTCTTTTCAGCTCATAAGGCAAATGAGTCTTATTGATACAGAAAATCAATATTTGATATATATACAAAGCACTCAGCTGTCGGCTGTCAGTTCTCAGCCTTGGCCGGGGAATTTTGAATTCAAGGTGATTGGACTTCCCAGACTTTGGACTCAATTGGGTTTGGCTATTAGGACCTTTATAGACCCAATAGATGTGCTTTTTATTCCTTCACATACATTGCCTCTAGTGAGAAGACCGAGACTTAGAACAGTAATCACAGTTCATGATTTGGGGGCTGAATATTTGCCAGGATTGCACCAGTTAAAGCAAATCCTTTACTTAAAGTTGATGACCCACTACCAAATTAAGACGGCCTCGAGAGTGATAGCTGTTTCAGAATCTACAAAGAAGGATTTGGTAAAAAGAGTGGGGATTAGAGCTGGGAAAGTAGAGGTTGTGTACGAGGGAATTGATAGGCAATTATTTAGAGAGTTCCCGATTGATATAGTCAATAGCAGCCTGAAGAGGCTAGGGTTGAAGAGAGGGAATTATTTTTTATTTGTGGGGACTATACAACCCAGGAAGAATTTAGAAAGGTTGATTAAAGCCTTTGCTATTTTTAGTTCGAGAAAACTTAAAGAGGACGATGATTTTAAATTGGTTTTGGGGGGCGGGAAGGGTTGGAAAACGGATGAGATATACAGTTTGGCTCCTAAGTTAGGTATCGAGAAAAAGGTGGTCTTTTTGGGGAGAATTTCTGATAATGATTTGGCAGTGTTATACAGCGGAGCCCTGGCCCTGACTTATCCGTCTCTGTTTGAGGGGTTTGGGTTGCCGATTATTGAGGCTATGGCTCTTGGATGTCCAGTTATAACCTCGAATTTATCTTCGATGCCTGAGGTGGCTGGAGGAGCTGCTCTTTTGGTAAATCCTTATGAGGAATCAGAAATTGCCGAGGGGATGGGGAAGATTTATAATGATGATACACTTAGATCTTCATTGATAAAAAAAGGTAATATACGATCTAGTAATTTTGATTGGAAGACTGCAGCTGAAAGGACTATAGAAATTTTAACACAGGCTGGGGTGTAATTAGGTTATGGGTTGCGGGTTTTAGGGTGTGGTCGGAGGTGATTTAAATTATTTTTAGGTATGTTGATAATTTATTTTGAGACTAGTAAGATGTTTGAGATTTTGGGGTTAAATGCATCATTTTTATCTAATATAATAATAAAACTATGAGTAAAAAGTTGTTGGATGTAAGAATTGACTATATCAATCTCGATCAAGCAGTTGAGGAGGTTAGTGGTTGGTTGAAAAAAAGAAGTAAGCATTATGTTGTTACCCCTAACCCGGAAATGCTGGTTGATGCAGGATTTGACAGTGAGTTTAAGTATGTCTTAAATCAGTCAGATTTGGCTATTCCGGATAGTTCGAGGCTTAGATGGGGCAGCTTTGTAGTGAGTCAAAAGAGCCTGATTTTAAGGCTAATATATATGCCTTTTTTCCTTTTCCCAGGATTTTTGCCTGGGTTTAAGTATCCAGTAACTACAGGAGTCGACTTGATGGAAAGGCTTTTGAGCCTGAGTGAAGAAAAGGGCCTCACAACAGCGTATTTAGGGGGTACAAAAGAAGTAGCAGACAAGTTGTTTAAGTGCTTACGCCTGAAATATCCTGACTTAAAAATCGCATTTTGTTCTGGAAATATGGCCGTTAATGATAAAGGCGAGATGCGTAATGATATACAAAGAGATAAAATGACAGTGTCTAAAAGCATCAGTCTTTCTAAAAGAAGTGCGGCTAGTTTTAATCATCACCTCTTAGTCCAGAAAATTGACATATTATTTGTAGCTTTTGGGCACAAAAAGCAAGAGAAGTGGATTTACAAGAATTTACCCAAGCTAAATACCCGCGTAATGCTGGGTGTGGGGGGAGGATTTGATTATCTGGCTGGAGCAGTACCGAGAGCGCCTAAATTAATGCGCCAGGTGGGTATGGAGTGGTTGTTTAGATTTATTGTCCAACCCTGGCGAGTAAAGCGGTATTGGAAATTAATATTCTATATATATAAGATAATTTCGGCAAAGAGGTAGTGACTATCTATATATGGGAACCAGACCCCGTAGTGGCGTTTTAGTTATATTAGAAATCTAATCTAATTACCTCGGCAGAAGGCTCAGATGACTGATAAATATGTCTAAATAGACATTAATATATCAACTATTGTTTTTATAACTTTACTCTTAGCGTAAAGTGTTTAAGAGTAATTTGATTAAACGGGAGTAAGGTTGTTTTAAGCAAACTAAATCTTATTGATTGACCGGGCAACATTCCAAATATAAAAAAACTACATCACAACCCTTATTATCCATATCAATTGATCTTAGTACTTTAAAATCTTTGACACCAGCCAGTTATAACTTTTTTTACTTTTCCCTGCCACTTCTTATCTTTAAATTTGACCTAATGACTTCATTTTTAGTCAGACGTCAACAGTTACTTGTGGTTACTTTAAGAGGGTTCCAGGGAAAGTATAATTCATAGAATTTTTCCAGAATAACAATATGTTTTTAAGGCAGTGATAGGGAGGACGATAATAAGTTTCAAGAGAAAACAGCGAAATTTGTGCTAAAAAATGCATAAATTAACTGGATCACAAAACTGAACTTGGGAAACTTAAGAGAGTTGAACTCTTAGGAAAGCAGGTTTAAGAAAGTTGCATTAAGGGCAATTTTCCTAACTAGAAAGTTAATTTAGATTGCTCCAAATGTCTGTTTCTTTTGCATTTAGAACTAGCAGAAAAGAGAGAGTAGTGATAGGTTTTAGCAAGTAAGCCGGTGTTTAGATTATGGGATGAAAAATAAAGCTTAAGCGGTCTGCTACTTTCTTAAGAACAACGTAGAAATCTCAGGAAGTTTTCTGAGTTATACCTAATAACCAAAGAACAGCTTCCTTCTTATACCTACGGTCGCCGCGGGAGTTAATTCTGATAGCAGGGAGCTTTCCTCTTTTGCCCCATCTTTTAATTGTTAAAGGGGAGACGCGTAAAACCTGCGCGACTTCTTTAACTGTTAGTAAATCGGGTAGGTCATCGAGAGTAATTTTTATGTTATCGCTCATAGCTATCTAATTAATCGAAACGAGAACGTTGCAGATCAAAGTACAAGTAATATATATCATAGAGATTCAGAGAGTGTCAACAGAAGTGATGACTACAGGACTAAAAATTTACTTTACTGTTGTTTGGGTCTTTAATGAGGCTTCGAATAGCTTTCCCTGGGCGCTTTCTTTTACGAGATCGTATGTTGGTAACAGTAGTCCAGAGGCAGTCCATCTATTTACAAATTGGCTGACCTGAGTATTCAATTGGCTATCTTTAGAAATTTCACCACTTGAGTTTGAGAAGATGCCTGTGATCGTATCGTCTTTCTTGGAGAAGATCCCTTTAGCAGCTATTTCTTTCCCGACATTTCCGAGCAGTATTACTGGTAATGAGTCTATGGATTTCCAAGTGGTACTATTTGGGTCTCCTAATTGATTATAGAATAGAGAGGATCCTACTTTTCTTTTTTCCTGTTCACTAACAGGTTGGTTTTGATGGTTCAACAAGGTTCCCATTCTAAGATCCTGTACTAATTTCCAGTAGTCTCGTTCGTAGGCCATTTGCAAGGACAGTGAAAGTAATTCTTTTGCTAAGAAGAAGCTTTGAGCTAAATAGGAGGCAACTTTAAATTCACAATCTCTTCCGATTGTGATTGCATATTCAACTGATCTAACCAGAGGAAATGCTAGTGTGTCGGGCTCGTAAGGGGTTGTGAACTTAGCAAAACTAGGCGCCTCAGTTTGATAGAGGCTCTGAGAGGAGACTGTTGATACTCTTGATTCAGTTTCTAATATTGGTAAAGGGCTGGAAGTTGCTGTAGTAGCTAACTCAGGAAGCTCTGGGTGGGGCTGCTGTAAGCTCAAAAGAGCTACATCTCCGGCTATCTTAGCAAGAAAGGGGTGTTGGGTGTCCTTGAGCGCGGTTATTAATTCAACTAGTGTGCCGGAGTCAAGAAACTTTACTCCCTGAATAGTTAGGTTTGGCCCCTCATACTTTTTGTTGCTAGCTTTCCTGTTTTCTTCCAAGGTCTGAACTTGAGATTGCTTATCTAAGTGTTTTTTACAGGGGGACCTGCCACGAGCACGAGAGTTGTAGTTCCTGCTAGCGCGAGAGATCCTAGAAGGAAGGTTCTTCTTGTAAGAAGTCCTTTAGCAGTTCTGATTTCTTTTTTTGAGTTAGGAGGTGCAGATGCTCTTTCTAGTTGGCCTCTTTGTCTCTTTGTTAACTTTGGTTCTCTTGGTTCTGGCATTATCTTATGCCTAATATTATACCCATAGTACATGTAAAAACAAGATAAACTATGAGTTGGAATAGTGAGGCGCATTTTGGTATTTAACTCTTAACAGAATTGATGGGGATGTGGGATTGGATGGGTAGTTTAAAGTAGGGCGATTTTAGAGGTTGTTGCGAAAAAGTTTTTGTAGAAATTGGTTGATTGGGTATAGAAAAACCCCTCTTGCGAGGGGTTAATCTTTTTTGAAATTCAGATTATTCTCTGGATCCTGAATAAATTTCAGGATGACAGTTTTACTGAAGTTCTACTGTAGCGCCGGCTGCTGTCAGTTTGGCTTTCGCCTCATCTGCAGTTGCCTTATTAACTCCTTCCAAAACTGGTTTAGGAGCGGATTCTACTAAATCTTTAGCCTCTTTCAAGCCTAAAGTTGGAACTAATTCTCTTACTGCTTTAATCGCACCGATTTTGTTTGCACCTGCACTAGTTAAAACAACGTTGAAAGATGTTTTTTCTTCTGCTGGTTCACCGGACGGGGCTGCAGGTCCGGCTGCCATAGCCATAGGGGCTGCGGCTGTTACTCCGAAGCGATCTTCGAGAGCGTGGACTAAATCTGCGAGTTCGAGAACTGAGAGTTTTTCGATTTTCTCAATAATTCCTTCTAAATCTTTAGAAACTCCTTTTGAAGATTTTTTCTCTTCTTTACTTCCTTCTGAGGAAGAGGTTGGAGCTTCTGCAGTTTTAGCTTCTTCTTTTGGAGATTCAGCTAATACTTCTGCAGCTTCTTGGGCACTTTCTGCTTTAGGAGCTTCAGCAATAGATTCTTCAGAAACTACTGGAGCGTCGTTTGTATCATTATCTGCCATATTATTTGTTTATTGTCATTCTGCAGCAAAGCTGGAGAATCTCTCACGGACGTGAGCTACTTAGTGTAACTGGCATTCGCCAGAGATCCTTCGGGCTTGACCCTCAGGATGACAAGTATGTCACTCACCACCTTTCTGTTTTCTAATTTGATCCAGTGCGTACACTAGATTTCTTAAATTAGCTTGTAGAACACCAACGATCCCGTAAAGAGGTGAGCCTAAGGCGCCGACAACTTTAGCTCTTAGTTCATCTTTGGAGGGGAGTTGGGCTAGTTTGTTGACCTGAGCATCTGTTAAGAATTCCTGAGCGAGGAAGCCGGCTTTGGTTTTACCGATTCCGGCGTCTTTTAATGCTTTAGTTAGGGCTTTAATAGGAGCGATTTCGTCGCCGTAAGCGAATAGTGTCGCAACTGAGCCTGAGAAGACGGCCGAATCATCGACTTTAAAGCCATTCTCTTTTAAGGCGATTTTTAGGAGGTTGTTTTTGGTGACTGAGAATTGAGCTGAAAGGTCCTGGAGGCTGAGACGTAAAGTCTGCATTTGGGACATGGTCATGCCCTGATAATCAGTGAAGACCATTGATTTAGCTTTGCTGACTCTTTCAGTAAGATCAGTGACTATTGCTTGTTTTTGTACTTTTGTTTTTGGCATTTTAGTTAGGGTCGAGCGTAGAGGGTTCAGCGTATAGTTTCCTCTATGATACGTCTTTCTGTAAAGAAGGCGTTAAAAAACGCCTGTTAAGGCGTGTGGTTTGGATATATTAAAGACAACTATGCGCTAAACGCTGTCTTCTGTATCCTAGCAAATCGCCTCAGCGAGAATTATGAAGCTAGATCCTTTTATACTCGAACCTCCACTGGAGGTTCTCCGGACTTCGCTTCGCTCGCTTTCTTTAGCTTTGGTATTGTAACTTCCAGTGCTATAATTTGTCAAGAATGCCTTCAATTATACTTCGGGACAAAAAAGCGACAAAAAGTGAGATTGAGAAGATGTCTTATGAATATGGAAGCTACATAAAGGTCGTTGTAGATATAGAAAAAGGGGTTTTAGCGGGGGGCGGGGCAATGCATTATGA
>Ga0163151_10006611_pt1 | contig 14032 bp, 14 predicted proteins | sample OliLakLV19MP5IB2_FD_145596 | JGI IMG/M metagenome (GOLD analysis project Ga0163151, IMG submission 145596) | Freshwater microbial mat bacterial communities from Lake Vanda, McMurdo Dry Valleys, Antarctica - Oligotrophic Lake LV.19.MP5.IB-2 | ecosystem: Environmental > Aquatic > Freshwater >...
TCGGCTGAATTTCCCGCCCGCAGAAAGGGGTCTGGGGAATGAATGCGGGCGGGTTTTCGCTCTTATTTTTTGAAAGGGCGGCTATCGAAATAAAACTTAAAAAAGAAAAGGCCCCGAGTGTTTCCACTGGGGCCTGTTGTGAGTTGAGACCGTGTTCTCAACTCGATTTGTACTTGTACGCGACACGGCGCGTTAGCGATTAGCGGAGGTGCTTCGCGACCACCCCGACGACCTGATCGATCGTCAAAGTGGAACTCACACCCTGCGGCGAGCCACCGATGGTCGGAGAACCGCCCCATCCGGCTTCGAGCGTCGCGAGCTCAGCGAGAGCCGACTTGATGTCTGCGAACTTTGCCTCGAAGGCGCAGATCGTGAACTTCTTGTACGGATCGCCAGGCCCTTGCTTGAAGCTCGGGTTAAGCGCGACCACGACCGACGCGAGGGAGTACCCCACACTGGTGGCCGCTCGGTGCGTGCTTTCCACGACCGCGATGCGACCGTCGGAACGCTTCTCGGACTTGATCTGCCCTGTTTCCATTGCAGTAATCATGTCGAGCCGTTCCTTCTCGACTTGGGTGCGATACTGCGCCGGTTCGTCGCCGGTTAGCAGCCATTGTTCCATCGTCGAAACGCGATCGGACATCGGAACCTTGAAGTCCATGATCGCCGCCGCGATCGCGGCCAGCGGACGGGACGACTCGGCCGTTGCCGAACTCTCATCCCACGGATTGCTCCGTGTCGGGAGAGGCTTCGGGCCAGAGTAGCCGCCACGCGCGAACTTGTCGGCGGTGGCAACCATGTTGATCCGTTCCATCGCGGACTCGAGGCTTTCGCCTTTCGCCCTGAGGTTGAAGATCGCCATGGTGCCGATCGCATCGAGGTCGGCGCGTACCGTCGCGAGGGTTGAACCATCGGTCGGAAGCTCCGTCGTCAGCGCGTCCTCAATGGCCGCGCGGTTGGCGTCGCCACCAGTGTGTTGCGGGTCGAGGTTGAAGGTGCAACGCTTTGCGAGCGCGGGCACCGTCACTTCGATTCCATAGACCGGATTTGCGAACACCTTGTCGTTGGCCTCGATAGCGGCCGGGATATTCCGAGGGTCGAGCGTTGCGAAGTTATACATTTTTTTCTCCTTTTTTTTCTTGCTCGTGGCTGTTTTGGCCGTGAGCGTGAACGGTGTGTTTCTCGCACCAAGAGCTCCTCAATATGAGTAGCATACTGGAAACCTTTTTCTCAAAGACATCCACTATGCTACCCACGAAGTGAGCGGAAAATATTTTTTCGATTTTTTTTTCAAAGTACTTTCTATTTCGTCCTTTCGGACTCATCAGGGTAAGTAACACACTTACCGATAGAGAGGGTTTTGTTAATCCAGACCCTCAAACTGGAATTACGATACGAGATTAGCGGAGTCCTGCTTTCCGCAGAGCGTCTCCCAGAGTGACCTTGTTGCCTCCCGACGAGTTACTCGACGGATTGCCACCGGTCGGCTTGTCGTTCGAGAAATGAATCTCGGCGACGTAACCGACGACGCGGTTCGGGTCGGCACCCATGAAGAAATCCGGATCGCCCGAAATCTCCTCGAGGTGCGCCTTCACTCGCGCCCGACCGCAACTGTGGACGACATGATCGTCCACGCGATCAGTTGGCAGTGCCGCGACCTTCGCCATGAACTTACGCGCTATCTCCTCATCTCCCCGAAAGGCGATGAGAAGCTCCGACGGCAGTTCGCTCTCCTTCTTGCCAGTGTTACCCGGCTTGTAGGAAATCGTCTGTCCGCCGTAATCGCGGGCGTTCACGAACTGGCTGGCGATGTTTTCCGCCCAGCCGAGCGGCGCCGAGACGAGCACCCAAGTTTCGCTACCCGAGCCTCCACTTGTGGAAGCTTCGGAAAGTTTGCGAACCTCGGAGCCGAACTCGACATGGAAGCTCGGCCAGCGCTTGCCGCCAGAACCCGGGCTGTACTGCTTGACCAGCACCAGCTCCTTTTGAGGTGTTTCCTCGCAGGGAACTAGCACGACTCCTTCATCCACGATGGCGACATGGATTTTGTCCAAGCTACCATCAGGAGCGGGAGTGCTGGCGAGCAGTCCGGTGTTGTGTCGCGTCATCCCCGAATGGGGACTGAACGGAACTTGGCCATTGCTGACCGCGATTCCGTTCTCGACGCTATCTCCGCGAAGGGTGAGAGCGGTGTGTGTGGTTTTCATAGCCACTCACCTCCGCCCTGCTCGACCTTCTGCAAGGCCAAGCGAGCTTTCCGCTCCTCGGGACTTTCCAACACCCACTCCATTCCGGTCCACATATACCACGTGGACGCGTACTTGGAGTTGAGCTTGAAGGTTGCGCCCGGCTCAACGATGGCGAGAACTTCCTCGCCGCTGTTTGTCCGACCTGCATCGCCGAAAGCGATGGTACCTGACAGAACGGCTTGGACGCCCTGCGCGTCGTGGATTCCGTACGACCGATAGCGATCGTATGAACCCACCGCGTTGATCACCGCGAGACAACGACCGTCGTCGTCCCAGTTGCCGCGGACGAGGACAACGCCCTCATCCGTCTTTTTCGCGCGAACTTCGGAACCTTCCCCGATGATGGGGACTATTCCTTCGCTCCGACCGCGACCGCTCTCGCCGACGGCGATACTCGCCACCGGTTTTCCTTCCTCATCCAGCTTCATCAAAGCCGGAGAGGAGCCGGGTGAACTGATCTGATACAGCTTCATGGCTTTCTCCTTTCTTGCCCTTGAGATTTGAATTTGGCCTAAGCCAACCTCGTGGGCGTGAATTGTCGCAATACCGCGACGAGTTGCCACCCTACATGAGTAGCGCGCTAGATACCTGTATTTCAGATACCCACTGCGCTACCCACTAAGCGACATCATCAGAAGAATTTCCGCTAAATCTCGTTTATCAAAGAACTATTTTCGCTAATTTGAGCGGTAATTCACCATCTCAAATTATCCTCTATCTTAGCATTTATTTGCCGTTCTGTCAAGGTCTTTGCTATACTTAAAGTCTAGGACTGAAAATCCCTATATTTTAAGCCATTTTAGCCGCCCTTTCAAAAAATAAGAGCGAAAACCCGCCCGCATTCATTCCCCAGACCCCTTTCTGCGGGCGGGAAATTCAGCCGAGGTTTTGCGAAATCCAATCCCCAGAAAATAGTTTCGCAAAACCGAGTCCGCATTTGAATTCCGCCAGTTTCTCCCTCAAGGAGAAACCCGTCCCTCGCCTAGCCCGTACCGAAAAAAGAAAATCAAAATCGCGGGAAAACAAAAGAAGCATAGGGTATAGGCGAGGGCGGTATGACACAGCAGAAGCGGAGGGACAGCCCTTGTGGGCTGTCGTGTAGCGGAGGCTGTGGCGTGGCGGAATTCATTACCTCACTTTGTTTTGAAAATAGGTTCTAACTTGGTACAATAGAGACACCAAAATGGAACTTAACGGCTTTTTCAAAGCCAAATGGCGGGACGCACTTCGTGCGTCCCGCCATTTCTGCTTCTTCAAAACCTTTGAGTTCCATTTTGGTGCCCGGGACAGGATTTGAACCTGCAAGCCTTGCGGCGCTACCACCTCAAGGTAGTGCGTCTGCCAATTTCGCCACCCGGGCGTGAGAATAACTTACCACCGACAACTTACAACTTACAATAAACGACTAAAAAATTCAACAGAGCAAAACCGCCCATATGGGCGGTTTTGATAATGAACTATCTAGCAGCCTCAGCCTTTGCCATCGCCGCTTTCTTCTCGGCGCGATTGGCCGCGAGAGAAGTCTTCTTTTCCGTCGCCATCTTACGGCGAATCGTCTTCCTGGAGACGTCTCGGATGTAGTAAATCTTCGAACGACCTACCTTTTTCGGCGAGTTCACAATCTCAATCTTGCTGATGGCCGGCGAATAGATCGGGAAGGTCTTCTCCACGCCAAGACCGGCTACGGTAGCCCGGACGGTGAAACTCGCACCGGCTTCGGTACCATGCTTGCGGGCAAGCACGATGCCTTCAAAACGCATCTGGCGCTCCTTATCTCCTTCTTTAAATGATTCAAAAACGCGCACTGTAGCGCCTGCTTTGATCTTGGGCAAAAGTTCTTTCGCGATAGCCATACCGGATAGTGTGGTTCTTATTAAACTTAGTATTGAGAGAGTATACAAGAAAAGTCAATGTAATGCAACCCCGTAGCAGAAACTCGGCGCCCAGCCAGAGGCGGGCGAGTCTGCCATAGGCAGCTCTGGGACCACTAGCTGAGTTACGCTCCGGGGCTAGGTAGCATGCTAGAATGACATTATCTATGAAAGCCCTTATTGATATCCGCCTCTTAGGCCGCGGGGCACACTCGGGCATTCCCTATTTCACTAAAGAGTTGACCAGCCGCCTACTCACTCACTCAGAAGACACCTACACGCTGTTCTATCCCGGACTGCGCAAACAAGAACTCCCGCAACAGTGGCGCAAGCATCAGAATACCTCCATCCTTGATTGGCGAATCCCTAACAAACTTTTAGACGGAGCGAACCGGTGGTTTCAGGGACCGAATATGAGCAAGCGAGTCCCAGCGGAGGTCATCTTCAGCCCGCACCTTAATAACCTTAATAAAGGCTCTCTGCCACGGGTTCTAACTGTGCACGACCTCTCCTTTGTTCACCATCCTGAATTTTTTTCACGAAGGCAGCGCTTCTGGCATTATCTACAGAACTGGCGGAAACAGATCCGGGAGGCCGACCACCTTATCGCGGTTTCACACTATACCCGCGAAGACCTTATCAAAACATTGGGCGTTGATTCGGACAAGATATCTGTGGTTTATCCGGGCATCAGCAGCGAGTTCAAGCCGCTCGATCCTCATGCCCAGGAGTTACGGACGTTTCAAAAGAGGCACGGCCTCGCTGCTCCTTATTTCCTGTATCTGGGAGCACTTGAAGCCCGAAAAAACATCACCCAACTTGTCGCCGCTTTCGATTTACTGAGGACAAATCCTGATTGCCGCGGCTATGAGCTTGTCCTCGCGGGTTCTCCCGGTCACGGTTCACGCGCAATAGCCCAGGCCGTTGCGCGTTCGCGCTCGCGCTCTTCTATCCGAATCCTCTCGAGGGTTACTGACGAAGAGCGGATTTTTCTCTATAATGGAGCTGTGGCATTTGCCTGCACATCGTTCTTCGAAGGTTTCGGATTTCCCGCCCTCGAAGCTCAGGCATGTGACATACCCGTGGTTGCCAGCAAGCGAACCTCGTTCATTGAAACCCTGAGGGACTCCGCGCTCCTGGTCGACCCCTGGAAGCCTTCCGAGCTGGCTGATGCCCTGACCGCCCTTGCGCTAGACGGATCACTACGCGCACGGACAATCGCTCTTGGCCGGGAAAACTGCAAACGCTTTAATTGGGACACGGCTGCCGAGCGGGTACATTCGATTTTAAAAAAGACCGCCCACACCCTTCATGGATAATCGCCGCGACCTCATGTCAGATATTTACGAAGCGACCAGCCGACCGGTCGCCCGGCTTTCAAAAGCGCCGCAACCCCTGCCCCCGGAGCCGCCCCGCCGCTCAAGGCTGAAGATAACGCTCCTTTTCATCGGATTCCCCCTGCTCGCCACAATCCTTTTTTATGGAACTCGTGGACTTGTGGTCAAGGCGATAGCAAGGCAATCCGCCGAAGTGATTAAACAGCGCATCGAGCAGGCGAAGCAGGCCCTTATTGCTTTTGATGTGACCGGGGCTCAAAGCGCCTTTATCGATATCAAGCGCATTGTCGCCGATATCCGAGCCGAAGCGAATCGCTACGGGCTACTCGGTCTGGCCAACGTGGCAAGCGTCGTCAGTCCCCGACTTTCCGCAGCTCCTGAAGCCTTGACCCTCCTAGATCAGCTTTCTGATAAGGTGCTTGAGATAATCCGCACTTCCGAATTTCTAAAAAACAAAGCGTTCGACCTCGTGGTCGGCGGCCAGGGTAAGCTGCTCATCACTCAGCTCACCGCCCTACGGGATCAGGTAAGCGACTTAGGGGGCATCATCGAGGAGATGAAGGCGAAGGCGGATACCCTTGATTATCCGGTCGGTGATGACGCTCTCGCTTTTCGAGCCGACCTCTACAAGAGCGAGCAGCTGCTTGACGCCGCCATCGAGTGGCTCTCGGGCGTGAGCCATATCGCTATTACGTTTGTGAATCCGAGCGAAATCCGACCGGGCGGAGGCTTTCCGGGTAGCTACGCCGCTGTGAGCATCGCCAAGGGCAACCTTGGAACCATTGAGGTACGCGACATCTATGACCCAGATGGTCAGCTGGACCTTAAGGTAGTCCCACCGAAGCAGCTACGGGCGATCACCACGACCTGGGGGGCGCGCGACGCCAACTGGTTCTTCGACTTCCCGACCTCGGCGCGTAAAACGCTCTTCTTCCTCAATAGCTCCAAGCTCTACAGCGAACAAGACCTCACCTTCGGCGCGCTACTCGCTATCAATGTTAATGTAGTAAGCGACCTCCTGTCGGTCACCGGTCCTATCGAACTTCCAGAGTATAAGCTCACTCTCACCAGTGAGAACTTTTTGGATGAGGTGCAGCGGGAAGTTCGCAGTGGCATGGACCGCACCGTCGGCGAACCGAAACGCATTTTGAAGGTCCTTACCCCAATACTCTTCGAGCGGCTCGGCGCGTTTAGTGACTTCCAGAAGCATGAGCTGATTACTCACCTTCAGAAACGTTTTGCCGCAAAAGACATGCTGGCATACATCGCGGACCCCCTCCTGCAGGCCTATCTCGAACAGCTCGGGGTCGCCGGTGAGGTGCAACAGTCACAGGAAAGCACTTTGAATGACTATCTTGCTGTTGTGAACGCGAATATTGGCGGCGGCAAATCAGACGCGGTGATGACCCAATCGATCAGTCTAAAGAGCCGCATCGACCTCGAAGGAAGGATCAACAACACCGTGACGATCAAGCGCGCTCACGGCGCTACCGCTACTTCCGCCTCGTGGTACAACACGACAAATAAGAACTTCCTGCAGATTTTTACTCCCCGCGGCAGCCGCGGCGTCGCAACGCGAGGCCATGACACGCAACCGACTCTATCAAACGCCAGTTTTAAGGGATACGACACTGATAGCGATCTGTCTGCCATCGAAGGTTCAGATCAGAACCTCGCAGGCCTGGGCATCGGCCAAACTCTCGCCTTTAACAAGACCGTCTTTTCAGCTTGGCTCAACACCGCCCCCGGGACGACACGCACTCTTGAGCTTCAATACGAGAATAGCCAAAAGCTTTCCCCGCGAACGTTCACTGATTATACATTCATGTTTGAAAAACAGCCCGGCGTGGAGACCGAATTCTCTTTCGTGGTGGATGCTCCGCCGGATTATAAATGGAAAGAGAGCAACAGCACCACCTATAGCTACCAGACGGAAGCGGCGCCGGGCAAGCTGGAGATTCACCTCACCCTCATTCCGATCTAATAGCCAGTTGGGCGAGGATGTTCAGTAGCTCCGGCGGGAGCTCACTTTTGATTGTGAGTGGCTTGCCGGACGGAGTGATGAAGGCAATCTGCTGGGCATGTAAAAATTGCCTTTCGAGACCGGGTAACGTCCCCTTTTTGCCATACAACTTGTCGCCGACGACTGAGTGACCTTCGGAGGAGAGGTGAACCCTGATCTGGTGCGTACGGCCAGTTTTCGGGCTTACCTCAAGAAGCGCGAGTGGCTCCCCCTCGAACTCATACTCGCCGACAACCCTATATTCAGTGACGGCTTCACGGGACATCTTGCCCTTGAACACCGTCCGCTTTACCGAGCCGTCTATAATACTGATTGGCTTGTTAATCACCCCAGTAGCGCTCTTGAATCGCCCCCAGACGAGCGTCTGATAGGTCTTTTGGATAGTACGCGTCTGGAAAAGATTCTTTAGATAGGCGAACGCCTCTTGGGTTCGAGCGATAACCATGACGCCAGAAGTCTCGCGGTCGAGACGGTGGACGATGCCCGCCCGTTGCGCCTGAAGCGCCTGTGCGCCCACTGGCGCGTCTCCGACGTCCTTAATCTCCGGATAGCGTTTTATAATCCAATCGACGAGCGTCTCTTCGTCGTGCTTCGCCTCACCCTTGTGATAAATGCCGTGCACTAACATCCCCGCCGGCTTATCGACGGCGATAATATCTTTGTCCTCATATAAAATCTTCGGCTCCATGTGTTTTAAAAAGTGAACTGGTTGGCGACGCGAGGCCACCAACCAGCAAATCGAGACCGCGAGGTCAGCGTCCACGCCGGCGACCCAGTCCCCGCGCCTTCGTGTTGAGCCTCTTCTTGTCCGCCGGAGACATCTTCTGATAGGCCTCGTCGATCTTGCGACAATCCTCTTCAGTCAGAAGCGTTCCCGCAAGGTCGGCTCGTCGAGCGCCTCCGAGATCTTCTGCCGCGCCCCAGGAGACGCAGCATTGAGGATTCCCCTGATGTGTGCTGAGTTGGCAGGGAGGGGTATTCCTCCCGACTTTTGCTTACGCTTCTTCGCCATCGGAATTACCTCGTGAGGCTGAACTTAGCCTTCTGGAGAAATGATATACCTAGTACTCTAAAATTTAAAGCAAGCTCTTAAAATTGAAGAGTCCCCGGCGCGTTCGCACACGCCGAGGACTTGAAACCTGGCCACACTTCAAACCGATAAGACCTCGTGCTGACTGAAGGGTCAGACCCTTTCCAGTTCCTTGACCAGCGGAGTCGCCAGCACGAATTATAAAATATTCAGCGTCATGTTAATAACACCAGAATAGTGAAGGGGCGCGCATCCTGCCGATGCGCGCCCCGATGTTTCTGAGTCTAGCCGTACGCTACCGCTCGACCCGACTTGCGATGGCCCCGGCGAGTGATGCGTCCTCGCATCCGCCGTTGCTGGACCGGGGAGATCAGCCCGGGGAGGATCCGCATCGGAATGAGCGTGAACAGCGCTCCGATGTGCTCATCCCTATCCCGCAACTGCTTGAGCGGGCCGAGCAACACCGCCCCTTGCTGCACCTGAACTCCGTCGCCTTCACGCTTGACACACCGGAGCGCACCAAGATCGAAAGCGACTCGCCTCGGCCGCCGCCCAAGTGACTGAGCGATGCCGGTTGCCGTTCTCCGGTCGAACCATAGAACGACGACCTTACACCACTTACCACAGCGAAGGTTGCGCATCCAGACTCCTTGTCAGGTGTTTGTCGCGCCATACATAGCGAGACATTTTCACCTTCTACGGTTAAGTAAAGAGCAAAAAAACAATCCTGTAAAGCAGGACATCGGGGACATTGTGCGCGCTGCTGGGATCGAACCAGCGGCCTTTTCAATGTCAATGAAATGCTCTACCACTGAGCTAAGCGCGCGTAAGCCTTATGATATAAGGCTCACTTATATTTTGCAAACTGAATCTTATTTCCCGAGCGTCGTCGTCCCCGGCTCCCATTCTACCGGGCAGAGCTCACCGGTCTGAAGCGCCTGAAGGGCTCGCAACACTTCTTTAACCGAACGGCCGACGGAGTTATCCGAAACCATCATCCAGCGAAGCACCCCTTCTGGGTCGATAATGAACGTTCCTCGCTGGCTCGCCCCGTCACTCCCCAGTACATTATAGTTCGACGAGAGACGCTGAGTCGTGTCGGCAAGGATGGGATACTTCACCATCGCAAGGTCGCGTTCAAACCACGCCTTGTGCGAGTGCTCACTGTCGGTCGAAGCTCCCACGATAACCGCCTTCAACTTATTGAAATCCCCCTCAAGATTTGCGAACTCCTTGATCTCCGTCGGACAGATGAACGTAAAATCACGTGGGTAAAAGAACAAAATAACCCACTTGCCTTTATAATCCTTCAAGCTGATGTTGTGAAACTCGCCTTTGTGATATGCGAGCACCTCATTAAAATCCGGCGCCTTTTCTCCGACTTTGATCATAGGAATAAATAGTTAATTGGATAATCTACTAATCGATGAAAGTATACCAGCCTAGCCGCAGATGCGGAAGAAGTTTTCAAACAGCTGCGCAACCACAATCGGGCCGGTTCCGCCCGGAGTCGGGGTGACATTTTTTGTTTTGATAGCGATCGCCTTTGCGTCTACGTCACCGACCGTCTTGCCATCCAGCTGGCCATAGCCAAAATCAATAACAACCGCGTTCGGCTTCACGTGCGAATCATTAATCAGATGCGGCACACCGGTTCCCGTAATAACGAGATCAGCCTCTTTGATCGCCTCGACATCGAGCTTCGCCTTCCCGAGCACGGTAAGCTTGATCACCTGCGGCATAAGCCAGCCGGCGATAGGCCGGCCAATAAGCATCCCCGGCCCGACAACCGTTGCCCGCTTGCCCCCTAGGTCAAAACCGATATCTTCGAGAATATGCTTAAGAGCTCCTACTGCCGGCGAAAGTACGCGTGTTGTCTCGCCATTTAACACATCAACGTCCTTCTCGATACCAATAGCGTTAAGCATCGGAACACGGTCGTACTTCTTCGGAAGCGGCAACTGCACGATGACCGCGCCCACACTCTTATCGGCCGATATCGCCCGCACCTCATTCTCAAGCTGCGCTTGCGTCAGTGACTCGGGAAGAATGTGGAGTACAAAACGCACGCCGAGCTCCTTGGCAACTTTTTCTTTTTGCTTCAGAAAGCTGAGCGACGCCTTATCATCGCCAACCAAAATAGCCACCAAAGACTTGGTCGGGGTCTTCCTGGTCTTTAGGTCAGCGATTATTCTTGCCGCTATCTCGTTGCCATTGATTGCCATATTCCCATTATATCACATAAGCTCTTTCTTATTCTCTTAGTCGCACGAATAAGAGAATAAGAAGAGAAATTTTTATTTTATCCCGAGAATAGTCCGAGTAACTCTGAGCGCCGAGGGAGCTAAGCGATAATAGACTTCAAGGGAGCGTTGATCTTTTTCGACGCAATCAGCCGCAAAAAGGACGTGCAAGTGACGCGAGGTCGACTTAAATGACAAATTGATTTCTTTTGCGATGTCACCTACCGTCGCCTCATGTACGCGGCCGAGATAAGTCAAAATAGTGAGCCGCCGCGCATTTGCGTATACCTTCAAGAGCTTCTCTAATCTTTTCATACTGCCAGTATAGCATTTATTATTCTCTTAGTCGCACGACTAAGAGAATATTGGAACGGGAATCGATTCGCTTAGTCGAAGCCTCTAATACGGGAGTGGGAATTTTTTGCAGAGCTTCAAGACGTCGGCACGGATCTCTTCCGCTGACTTGCCGACATTGAAGAGCTGGTGGATGAAGTGCGCGAGCTCCTTCATCTCTTCTTCTTTCATCCCCCGGCTGGTCAGCGACGGAGTGCCCATACGCACACCAGACGGATAAAATGGCTTCTCGTCGCCTGGAATTGAGTTGCGATTGGCGATAATGCCGACTGACTCAAGCATCTCCTGCGCCTTTGCGCCATCAACGTTCTGCTTTCGCATATCCACAAGAATCAAGTGATTGTCAGTCCCGCCGGCAACAAGAGTAAACCCGTGCCGGACAAGCTCTTTTGCCAGCACCTGGGCGTTCCTGACGATTTGCGCACCATATTCTTTAAAATCGGGGGTCTGCACCATCTCAAACATCCAGGCGATGGCAGCCGTCTGGTTATTGTGTGGTCCGCCCTGAAGGCCCGGCATAATCGCCTTATCAACCTTCTTCGCAATCTCTTCGCCTCGGCTCCAGATAACCGCGCCCCGAGGACCTCGAAGAGTTTTATGGGTCGTTGCCATGACCACATCGGCATGTGGGAATGGGCTTGGGTGCATGTCGGTGGCGACGAGGCCGGCAATGTGGCTGATATCGGCGACGTGCTTGGCACCAACTTTCTTCGCGATCTCGCCCATGCGGCGGAAATCAATAGTACGGCTGTACGCGGTCGTGCCAGAAAAAAGAATGACCGGCTTGTGCTCGAGCGCGAGCTTTTCAATGGCGGCGTAATCCATCAGACCAGTCGCGTGGTCCACGCCATACTGAACCGACTTGTAGTACGTACCGGAGAAGTTTACTGGGTGACCATGCGTCAGGTGCCCCCCGTCAGCCAGCCGCATGCCCATCACCACGTCGCCGGGCTTAGCCAGCGCGAAGTAAATAGCGAGGTTGGCCGGTGAGCCGGAGTAAGGCTGCACATTAGCGAACCACTCGCCCGCCTTAAGACCGAAGGCCTTAAGCCCCTCCTCGCGGGCGATATTTTCTATCTCGTCGCAGAATTGATTGCCCGGATAGTAGCGACGACCAGGATAGCCTTCAGAATATTTATTAACGAGCGGAGAACCAAGAATCTTAAGCACCTCCGGGTCAGCAATGTTCTCGGATGGAATAAGGTCGAGCGTCTCGTTCTGCCGCTGAGTTTCCTGTTTAATTAAGTCGGTAATACGTTTTGACATAGAATTACTTTATCATAAAAAGTTATTATTTAGCCACCTTCGCGATATCCTGCTTTGTGCCGATTGTGGCATGGAGGCACTCTCATGAAGCCGAAAGAAGTGAAAGAAGAATCCCCGCATCCTCAGGCGGAGAAACGCGAAGTCTATCTGGGCGACTTCACAGAGGAGGTGTACGAAACGATCGAGTACGAGACGAAGCGACTTGGGGATCGGAATGACAAGAATGAGTACCCGGTCTTCGCAGATCGCTGGGAGGTCAATCGTCATCCCGAAGCCCAAAAGAACGAAGTTCTTCTGGGTCATTTCTCGGAGGAGCGATTCTCTTCGCTGGCCTGGAACTCGAAGCGAGCCGGAGCCTTGACCGAGGCGGGCGTAAGGCCCGTATTCGTCGCTCGCAACGAGTATCTCGCCATGGTGGGCTACATCAGGATCAACCGAGATGCGCCCGATCGCATCCGCCCGCCGCGATACTAGCAAGCCGCCTTTCGTCAGAAAGGCCGCTTCGATTTTATATATACTTCAAAATCTCCCGCAAATCCTTCTCTTTGATGTGGTGCGTGGCTGCCGCTATAAGAGATGATTTGTCGGTGTTGAAGGCGAACGAAATGCCGGCGGTTTGTGCTGCCTCCACATCATTCACATTGTCACCGGTAAATACCGTATCTTTGATGTCTACGCCGTGCTTCTTGCACACATCTTTGATGCAGGTCGCTTTGTGCTTTTGGTCATAGGGAGTTGGCACAGCGCTTTGCAGTTTTCCATCAATGTCGAAGAAATAACGGTTGATGTATACCTCATCGAAGAGCTCAGCATGATCTGGATACGAAACTTCGACGGCAAGATCGATGCCTCCGGATACCACCACTATGCCAAAATGTCGCTCCCGTAATACTTTGAGCGTTTCACGAGCTCCCATCATCGGCCGGATATCACCTACTATCTGCCTTAGTTTTTCCTTAGTGAGTTGATACTTTTTGAAAATAGCGATATCCCGATTCACCCATTCTGGATAGGAAAGCTCGCCAGCTCGATACGCACGGAAGTCTTCATGAAAAACCGATTCAGGGATCACGAGCGCTTTGCGGATCTCAGTATAAATAAACTCTTCAGCGTCAGTGAGCGTCCCGTCAAAATCGAAAAAGGCGAGGCGTTTGAATTTCATATATAAAAATCATTATACCAGATGCCAGAAAAGCGAAAGGGACCCATTTAAACTCGCACTCATGCGAGGGGCCCCTTAGGAAACTGATACTTTAGCCTGAAACGTTCGAGAAGTGCCTCGGGATCTTCTTCCCTCAGAGGCTCAAGCGAAAGGATACTCTGCCGAAAGTGGTGGAACTGCCGATGGATTGCGCTTCGACCGAACATCACCGCGAGTTGGAGCTTTCTCGGATCCGTCGTGAACGGATTGACCGAGAGGCCCATCGGCGGCGTGGGCAGGATGGAGAGCGGAATCTCCGCGTCGTACATGGCATCCTCAAGCCGACGCTGCAACAATGCCCGAGCTTGGCGAGCAAGCATCCGAAAACGTTTCGGGTGACCCCAGAGCGCGACATTGCGCACCAGAAACTCCAAAAACTTACTCAGCAACATGTCTCGCTTTTGCTTAAGCGTGATCGGGCCACCATTCGCGACAACCTCTCGCGGCAACGGCAGTTC
>Ga0163151_10006614_pt1 | contig 14027 bp, 14 predicted proteins | sample OliLakLV19MP5IB2_FD_145596 | JGI IMG/M metagenome (GOLD analysis project Ga0163151, IMG submission 145596) | Freshwater microbial mat bacterial communities from Lake Vanda, McMurdo Dry Valleys, Antarctica - Oligotrophic Lake LV.19.MP5.IB-2 | ecosystem: Environmental > Aquatic > Freshwater >...
ATAGGAGATATCTTCAGTAACATTTTTGGTGGTGGAGGAAGACGAGAACAAGCTCGTCGTGGAAGAGATATTTCAATGGATATCGAGCTTTCATTTGAAGAGTCAATCTTCGGAGTTGAACGAAAAGTACTTCTTAATAAAATATCTGAGTGCGATATATGTAATGCAACTGGTGCAGCAAAAGGATCTGAGATGACTACGTGTACAACCTGTAATGGAAAAGGTTCCATAAAAGAAGCTCGAAGATCTCTCGTGGGTACTTTTATGACAACTCGTGTTTGTGATGTATGTACTGGAATTGGGAAGGTTCCTAAAAATCCATGTGCTGATTGTCATGGAGCTGGTGTGTTAAAGAAAGAAAAAGAGATTCTTATTTCTATTCCAGCAGGCATAGATAATGGCGAAATGATTCGCATACCAAAAAATGGTGAGGCAATACCTCATGGAACATCAGGAGACTTGTATGTAAAAATTCACGTTAAACCTCATTCTATGTGGAAAAAAGAAGGAACTGATCTTGTAACAAATCTCAAGGTCAAACTCTCAGACGCTCTTCTTGGTACAGACTACAACCTCAAAACACTTGAGGGAGATTTAACTGTGAAAATCCCTGAAGGAGTTACATTTGGAGAAATTCTTCGCATAAAAGGTAAGGGTGTTCCTAAAGATAAGAGTAAACATCGAGGAGACATGCTTATTAAAATAAACATTGAGCTTCCGCGTAGACTTTCTCGTTCTGCAAAGAAGGCTGTGGAAGAACTCAAGAAAGAAGGTGTGTAGGAGTGGTATAGTAGAGAAATGGATGTATCATTCTTCTCGACACTCTCTTTGAATGTACTCGTACCCGCACTTATATTTATCGGAGGTTTTTTCTATGCATTGGTTCGAGGTAAGGAGAAGATAATTTCAGCTATCCTTGCGTTCTACCCAAGTCTTTTCTTTATGTCTATTTTTCCATACTGGAATGCTGCGGTTTTTGAAAAAGAGGGGATACATTCTTTTGTTGCGCATCTCGGTGTTTTTCTATTATTTTATATTCCAATACATCTTATTCTTTCGCGGGTTGTAGAGTCTTATTATTCTGAAAAAAGATCGGGTAAATTTTTACAGATAGCAAGTTTAAGTCTAGCTTTTGCTGTTTTAGTTATGGCTTTACTTATAAATTTCTTGCCAGTTATTTTTGTATTTTCAATAAGTAGTCTTATAACAAAGTATCTCTTCTGGTTTTTAATAGCTCCATTTCTCCTTATTCTTATAGCTATCAAAGAATAAGAGTATTCCAAGGCTATGTTTCTTTCTAAATCCTGTTTTCTAACCACTTATCTTCTTTAGAAACTGTTAGACTTCTGTTTGTAATTAGATATTTAACATTTGATATTACACTTTACTTGTGGTAAAGTGTTTTTGGGCCAAATGTGTCGTTCTTTCATTTCTATTCCAGAGTCCTTTTTGAAGGGGTTAGAGTAGAATGGAGTCTACTTATGTGTTCACTTGCAAGAATTCGTGAATTGGATGAATCTGACCTCCGTAATCTGGGGGAACACCCAAGGATGGAGGTGCATCATCTCGACGATGGAGATGATGACGAAGAGGTCACCGGGGGAGCTATTGAGCAATTGCTCAGTCGTCGATCAAAAATCGACACAACTGAGTAACTTTTCAAACTTTCCAGCACTAGGAATCAAACATAAATCAGCTGACACGGCCTTGGCCCAAGCTCGTCAGCTGATTTTTTTATTGCGATTGCGGAGTATTCTCCGCAAGTACAAAAAGAGTCGGTGGAGCCGATACTCCTGCAACAAAGTTTTCCCTGTTGCCTCGCCACGTGCCCCGTCTGCTTACGTCAGGTATGAGACGAGGTAAAATTTTATTTAGAAATTCTGACACTTTTTTGTTTATATGTCACAACACTCATTCCTCGTTTCAAGTTCTCTTATATTTTCATAGTTGACACCCGACAACACTTTTTAAAAATCATAAGCATAATAGGCTCATTTTTAGTTTTTACACACAAACAGTCTTTGACAAGGTTCAGTAGACAGTTTTATTTATTTGTTACATATCGACAACAATTCTTGTTGATTTATCCTAAACCTTGGAACGAACTTGCACTTCGCAAGAGTTCTTCAACATCAACTCTCGAAAGGAGAGTTTCCCATGCGTAACAAGCCCGATAACTTGTCCCCGATGTCGTTCGATGTCCCAGACGACAAGTTCGTCAAGAGTGGCTGGTGCAAGAAACGTGGTCCATGTGTTTCTATTGCTCGCACCGAGCACGGCGTCGCCATTCGCGACACCAAGGACGCCAGCAAGGCTACCCAGTTCTACACCCACGAAGAATGGGACGCCTTCGTTAATGGTGTGAAGGCTGGTGAGTTCGACACCAAGGTTTAAGCCACCTCATCGGCTGTTAGGGGAGAGTAGCAGCAATTGCCTACTCTCCCCTTTATCGTATAATCTAAACATGTCAAATATAATCATTTATCCAGGTTGGGGAGAATCTTTCAAAGAAGCTCGTTACAGAAAGCTTGCAAAGACTCTCGAAAACGCTGGTCACAAAGTTACTCCTATGAATCTTGATTGGAGGAAACCACTATCAAGCAATGTTTTTGCTGTGCCAAAGAGTAGTATTATTGTTGGTTTCTCATACGGCGCTGTGATTGCATATCTTATTGCTCAAAAATTTCCATACAAAAAGATCATATTATGTTCTCTTTCACCGCTTCATAAGTTTAGCTATAAAGATAATTTGAAAATGTACCAAGAACACATGACATACGAGCAAGCAAAAGTTATGGCCGATGATACGCAAAAAATAAAAATTAACCTCAAAAAACTAAAAGTTCCTTATATCACTCTTGTCGGCGAATTAGAAAAAGGTATAGGCAAAGCAGATTTTATTGTGCCGAAGACTGGGCACAATATGACCAATACTTATATAAATAGTATTTCAAAACTACTTTAGTTGTTAGATTTTTGATATTTTCAATCAAATTTTCCTCACCACTTTGTAACTCATCATCCATAAACTTGCTTTCAAGGCCAAAGAAATTCACCACATTACTAATGTAGATGAGAAAAGATTGTTGATGTCTCAATTATTTACGAACTTCACACAAGACCGTTACACCATAAAGCCAAACTACAATTTAGCCTGTAATTGTCTTGTAGAATGGATACAAAAGCTAAATGACACCTACGATTGTATCCGATAGTGCGGGCGACGAGGGGGAATTGGCGAATTATCGGTAACTTTAATTTAGCTTTAGAAATGCTAAAATGTGTCGATGAAAAGAAATCGAGCCGCAGGAATAGTTATAAAGGATAATAAAGTCCTCGTGATGCATCGCATAAATAAAGGTGACGAATATTGGGTATTTCCAGGTGGCGGACAAGAAGATGGCGAGACCCCCGAACAAACGGCTGTTCGAGAAATTGATGAGGAAACCACTCTCAAGGTAAAGCCAGGAAAGCTTGTATATCACATAAAGTGGGACACAGATGAAGAAAATTTCTCGTCTCGTTGGTTGCAGGGTTGTTATATCACGTAGCCTTACGTGTCAATGGCGGTATTGTATTTGGTGATGGTGTGGTATAGTTTTTTTATGGAAGAAGGATTACAAAAACAACCACAATCTGAAGATGAAGTAAAAAAGCCAGTTTCTACTTTCAAAAAATATATACCACTTATTATTGGGGTAATTTTTTCATTCATTGGGCTTATGGTTTTTTTGAGCATATTTTCTAGAAATAGTGAGATTAGGAAAGCAGAGAACGTATCCCAAGAAAATAATATTCAACCTCTAGCTTCACTGCTCCCTGACACAGAAGATGTCCTTAGGGTTGCAATAGGTGATATAGAAAACGAGATTGATGAGGATAGGTATTACTATCATAATGATGGTTCTTATATAAACTATTCACTTTTTGATATTAACTTGAATACCAAAGAACTAAGTTCTGATAGATATGTTAATGACGAAATAGAAGCTTACTCGGGAATTCCATTTGTGGATAACGAAGTATATTCTACAGTCATAGTTTCTCGATTATCATCACAAGACAAAACCGAGTCTTTGGTTTGGATTGGTACAAAAAACCACAACGAACCAGTTGATGGTGCTTATGGGGGCTATTATATTAACGAGGAAGCGCCATTAACATATAGATGTGAAGTTTTTAGTAAAACTTGTGAACAAATTTCTACAATTCCTATATCACCCAGAGCTGTTACTGAACCTAAAAAAAATAATTTAGACCGATTTTATAATGGACCATCTCGATATTGGTTAAAGTGGGATAATGAAAGTGGAAGGTTGCTCGGACACTATCATGGTGAAGGTGGACCCAGTTCGCCAGTATATGTTCTAGATACGGACAAAAAAGAGGTTTACACGGTTTGTGGTGATGAGAAGGGATGTCCTGGCCTCGGTTTTGCTAATTGGGATAATGATGCTAGTCAAGTATTTGTTGTTGATTATAAATATGGAGAACCACAGACATTTGAATGGATAACGGGGGGAGAGAGTATAAGAAATCGACGACATACATATGGTCAAATTTTTCAATACGACTCTGAAAAAAATAACTATGTTTGGAAAAAAGAATTTGATCTGTCTAGCATAGATAGTCAGCCATACAAATCATATGATAATCCACATAACTATTTAAGGTACGCTATATTCTCTCGCGATAATAACCATGTGCTTCTACTCACCTCTCGAAACATTTATTCTCTAAGTTTAGAATCTGGTGAAATAACTCACCTTGTTGATGCAACACCAGCCATAGAGATACAAAAGGAACATGGAGGGATTTTTGCAGAACATAAACAGGAAGTTCGGTTTTCTCCAAGCGGAAGATATGTTTATTTTATAGGAAAAGAAGAAAAATCTGAAAAAAGCACGTTATACACGATTGACCTACTTAACAACTTTGAAGTAGAGCTTATAGTTACTGCTGATTATATAAATACTAGATAATTTTTTATGGAGCAAGAACCACAAAATCAAACATTAGAAACTCGAAAAGAAAAATCGAAGGTAAAAAAATATTTGCCGACCATCTTAGTGTTGACGATATTTGTTGCTGGAGCTCTGTTATTTTTTTTAACCAATCAAAATGATGACAGTGCAGAGAAATGGAAAACATATAGAAATGAAGAGTATGGATTTGAATTTAAGTACCCTGGGAGTTGGCAGAAGTATTCAGAATCACCGACTTACATGTCCCTAGTTTCTCCGTGGAGAAAAGAACAATTAAAATTATATGGAGGCGTAAACAACTCTAGTATAGAAGTTCGTGCTTATGATAACTCGCATGCCGTATTTCAGAATTCTTCTCTTGAAAAATGGTTAAAAGATGTACGTAAAATAGAATTGGAAGTATCTGGGCTGGATTCTTTAGACGTCACCCCTATTAAGGAGCTAAATATAGATAATAAGCCTGCTTTTATTTTTAGTTCGATTTTTGGTGATGGAGGACCAGTACCAGATCAGATATATGTAGCTGACCAAGACACCTTACTTGTAATAACCGTAACTAATTCTAATGAAAACCCTGCATCGTTTAAGAATGTGCTGGAAGACATACTCTCAACCTTCAAATTCTTTAAAGCAGAAAGTAATTTAAAAGAACTTTATCCATTTGGTAAACCTATTATTAAAAGTGTAACTCCGAGTTCTGGTCCAAGAGGAACACAAGTAGTAATTGACGGCGACGAACTTTCTGGTTTCGAAGGAGACCTTTTTGTAATCTTTGAAAGAGAAGATGGAAAGAAAATAAAACTCTGGGATGAGGTGCATAGTTATACAGAAGAGCCAAACAGAGCTGAGGTAACTATAAACGAACCATGTGAAGAAGGGGAAACCATATATCACCCACAGTCAGGAAATCCAAGTCTGTGTGATTATGTAGAATTTACTCCGGGAACATACAAGGTGTATACAGAACCATGGGGATATAAGAGTAATGTGATCAATTTTCGGGTCATACAGGGTGGTTTTACCTATGTTTATGGAGATCCTTATTCAGAAACCAGAAAAAATTTAATTTCTAACGGGTGGCAACCTGTAATTCCTGATATCTATAGTATGAATTCTGGTACGACAGATTCAGATAAACGTCCGATTGATGCAGACTATCCTGAAATAGGTTATTGTGGGTCTGGTATAGATGCTATTTGTAATGTTAACTTCATGCAAAGTAATTCTTTTCGTCACCTTAATCTTCAAATAGGTGGCAGAAGTAGATATGAAGTTTGGACAGTGGTAGGTAGCGAGTAATGATTATTTCATGTTGTATTTTGATATAAAAAAATTAATTACAAAAAGTGCTATTTTACTTTTGCTACTGCCATCTTTTGCAAATGCCACGGCGCCCGGGGTTTGTCTTTTTAATATCGCTTCACTGAATGAACAATTTTTTCTGATTATAATCACACTGACTCCACTCCTACTTCAGATATTGATAATCTATTTACTTATAAGTGGTAAATCTAAAAGGTTACTTTTATCACTTCAATTCATCAACATTGTTTTTATTGTCGTAAGTGTCTTATTACTTGCTCCACTAAATGTTTGTGAGAATTTATATTACCCGCTTGTAGCAAGTATAATTTTCGTAATATCACCTGTACTTTTATTTTTTGAAATCTTAATTGTTTTTCTAACTACCATAATAATTTTAGCGGGTAAGACTAAAAATAACATCGTGCTAGTTACAGTTTTATTTGTTGCGACACTCATGGTTGGAGTGAGTATTTATAAAAGCTTTCCTCAAACTCCAGGCATGGATAAATTTGAACGTAATCAGGTTTTAATTTGGCAGATCCGCGAGATGAACTAGCTACATACAATGGTCTCCCTAAGGGAAAAGGGCACTAACACATCCACGCTAATTTTGGGCTATTTACGTTCGCAAGATGAATCAAAGTTTTTAGTGAAGGTGGGTACGTTGGACCTAACTAACAAAGAAAATACAAGCGGTTTCGGTTACTTTTTAAGTGAGGAACCCTCTGAATATTTGTGTGATAAAGATAATAAAACTTGTCGTCCTCAAAAATGGTGGCTGTCCCCATTTACCTATTCAGTAAGATTATCGGCTTGATTTAGTATCAAATTGAATGGAGAACGCAAGGTAAAACCTAGCGTTTTTTCATCAACTTCAGAACTCATGAAAATCTCTTTTGCTCGTTTAGCTGTATTTAAAGTCATATTTGCTGTGAGGTAGAACTGCTCGTCAGCATCAGAATGGTCTTGCATTTGGTCCTGTAGTTCAGCAAGCGATTATAGGAGATAATAACGAATTAAACCATATTTAGAGAAAATGGGGACAGCCACCATTTATTTAAAATAATAAGTTGCATAGTATACAAATTTTTGATGATAAAAGTAGTTTTAAATGGTGGCTGTCCCCATTTACTCACCATTTACTCACCATTTACTCACCATTTACTCACCATTTACTCACCATTTACTTCGAGCGTTAGGGTTAGACAGGGCGTATATTAGTAATGTTGAAAACGGTAAACAAAATCTTACAATCAGTACAATGGAAAAGGTCGCTAAAGCCTTAGGGGTTAGCGTGGATCAACTTTTAAAAAAATGAGAGGAAAATTGTGTTAAAATATTATAAACTTAATTTATCAAAAATATGAAAAGCCCAGAAGATACACCAAAAGTTCCATATAGTGAGGCAAAAAAATTTGTCGAAAAAACACTGAAAGCGGTTGAAGCTGGTGTTTTTGAAACGAAAGAGCAGGCTCGTGAAGGAATTAAGAAGCCATGGGAAGATGGTACATTAAGATATTTTACAGCTGAAAAGGAAAAAGTTGTTAACGAAATGTTTGAAGCGGGTTCGTTGTATGTAACAAAACCGTGGATGCAGATTCCTGAAGAATTAGCGAGCGATGAAGGTGTTGCAAAAATCGAAACTGGTGGCGAAGGACAAGGCCTCATATTTGAACATCGAACTAATGCAAAAAAACGCGGGCATCTCACCGCAAACTCAAGTGGCCAAGTTTTGTATGAATACAAAGAGGGGTATGAAAAAGTTATGGAAGCGGCGGAAGACCCTGAATTTGTAAAGAAAGTTAAAGAAATAAAAGGATTTGCTCTTGGTGATGACGATCTTGGGGCAGCGTTTACATTATGGCTTCTTCAGAAGATAAAAGAAGGTGATGATATTAGACAATACGAACCGATTGTTAGACTTGTGAGCGACCACGACAAGAGAGGGAGAATATATTTGTATCCAAAAGGAGAAAGTGCATCTTCTCTGGTTATGACGAATTGGGGAGTGATGCTTTCCGCTCAAAATGACAAAAGTAAGGTTGCTCAATATCTGACGGTCTTTGATTATATTGCGAGACATCCCGAGCATGTTCACGATGGCATTCCAGCACCAACTCTTGAAGCACAGAAAGCACTTGATCAATGGGTTAGCGAAAGCCGTGAGCATTTGGAAAACGCAGAAGTACACGAAGATTATATTTTGTGCAGAAATTGTGAAGTTTTGAATGGTACAACGAAGTGGGATCAAATTGGGGCTGAAGGTTACAGAAAATATGATGGTAAAAAAGCGGTTATTACTGTCTCATCACCGAATCAAGAAGGAAAAAAAGAAATGCAGATATCTACTTACGGATATTATTATTTACCTCCATTTGCTGAGTATTTAAAGAACAAGGGATTTTCTCCTTGGTATGGAGACGGATACTTAGGCATGTATTCTCAGGAAGGTTACGACGAAAGTAACTTTGTTTCTGACTACGAAACATTCATGGCATCAAACCGTGAAGAACTTGAAAATGCAACAGAATTTGAGGTTGTCTTCGATGATAAAGAATACATGGAAGACGTTATGGATTTTGCGCTTAAATCAGGTTTAGTTACGGGGTACAATACAACACCAGAATACTATCAAGCCAATGCGTCATATCTTTGGGATGAGTATGGCGAAGGCTCTACAACGCAAAAGCAAACAAAGGTTAATAGAGACGCTATTCAGGTGGTCCGTTTCCTCTCAAAAGGTGAGGATAAGGAGAAAATCATGCAATATCTTAATAAAATGTTTGGAAAACGAGATTCATATCCTGAAGGATACACCGGGAAACAACATGATGGTTGGATTGCCCCGCTTATTAAAGCTACGGATAAAAGCGTTAATAAGGAATTTGCAAAATATCTTAATGCCAGCAGCAGCTAGATAAATGGCTCAAAACAAGCAATATTTTGCCTATTGACAATAATCGTGCTTTCTGCTATACTTCTAGTGGATTAAAAATTAAATATCAGTTATCAAGAGTGAGGTGAGCGAATTGGCGCTTTGATCCTCCACCAACCAGCGAAAGCATGGTGGTTCCAACCCGTAAGGGAAAGATGGCGTTCTAACGAACAACCTTTCCTTTTCGGAAGGGCTGTTTTGTTTTCAGACTACAGTTCTTTGCAAATACGACACGCTTCAATATGGGGACTATGCGCTTCTGGCTTTCGGAGCATATAGTCCTCATATTGAGGAAAAGGCACAATGCCAACACCGCGTCTCCGGTTTATGAGACAAAGAAAAGGAAAAAGTTATGAAAAAGGTATTCAGCTTCGACGCGGAGACCAACGGTCTCTGGGGCCAGGCGTTTGCAATCGGCGCACTCGTCTACGACGAGCAAGGTGCCGAGATCGCCCGCTTTGTCGGTCGCCTTCCGGACACGGAAGTAACCGACGCTTGGGTGAGGGAGAACGTCCTGCCCAAGATCGGCGACATCCCCGTGACCCATGACAACTACGACGCGCTCCTCGCCTCGTTCGCCGAGTTCTATAAGGCGAACAAGGAAGGAGCCGATGTGGTCGTGCACATGGGCTTCATTGTGGAGGTGAAAATCCTTCGCGACCTCCATGCCGCCGGACTCATCGGCGACTGGGACGCGCCCTACCCGCTCTATGACGTGAGCGGAAACATGCAGCAGGCAGGAGAGGATCCGACCAGCGTGGACAAGTATGTGCAGAAGCACGACCTGTCCGTCGGCGAGTTTGAGGGCGGGACGCACAATCCGCTCTACGACTCGGCAATCGCGGCGGTCGTCTACCGCCATCTGATCGGAAAGTAACATTATGGGGTTTGGGAGAACCTCGTTAAAAAAATCTCCCTCCATCGTAAGATGTGTTATCTTACCCGATGAGTCCGAAAGGACGAAATGGAAACACCTTGAAAATTGAAAAATCGCCAATGCCGCCCGCGAATAACAAAGTGGCGGTTCAGTCGGAGCATCCCGACTGATGAGTCCGAAAGGACGAAAAAGTACGAGTTGTTACAAAACCTTTTTAGGTCGCAGATTTCTAAGGTTAATAATCTGCACGCTTATGCGATGTGCATCTTACCTGATGAGCCCACAAAAGCGAAAGTAAAAATAAATATGTTGAACAGAAATAAAAAAATAATATCGGTACAATCTATAACTGATACTTTCGGTGGAAATTTGTGTATTTTGGCCATGGTTGTTTTTCAGGATAATCTAGAAATAGATCGATTGTTTGTAGGGATTGACCCTGTCAGTATAGAAGATTCATGGGTCCATAAAAAGATTATTCCAATCCTAGGAGAGGAATATATTTTAGTTTCTAGTTATAAAGAATTATTAAATACTATCGCCGTTTTTTATAATAAACATAAGGTTAACTCCGTGGTGACTCAGCATTATGCCGTACCCAGAAAAGTTGTTTTTTGGAGAGATATGGTCAAGTTTGGTTTTTTAGACCAAGATGATGAATATGATAGTCCGTATCCGATATACGAAACATCTGGTATGTTGGCTATGATAGGTGAATGTCCACATTCTATTAATAGATATAATAAAAAAAATAATATATTAGGAAATGAATATCAAAAATATAAAACTTTCCATCCTATTTACGATGCAGTCGCGAATGGCCTAGCATTTATGGACTTGATAAAAGATAACAAAGGAGAATATGTAATTATAGAGATTGATCGTTTGTTGGATTTAGATAAGATTATTAAAGAACTGAAGCTACAAAATCATACTATTGTCGACGATATTGTAAAAAATAACCCTGAGAAAAATTTAAGAAAAATCTCTACAACTTACATCAATGACTGTTATATCTCTGGACAAAAATTCTTATTAATCAACAGTCATAAAAATAAATATAAGGAAATAAAAGAATCAATTGGTAAATCTAAAATTGCAATACCTGACAAGGTATTTATTGTCGGGTTAAATGATTCAAAGTCGCAGAAAATCGTAGAAATCTATAAAAATAAAAGTATTATTAAATTAATATAAAAATATGAATAAGATATTTGTAACAATAGGTGGAGTAGATGGTGTTGGCAAAACCTCTTTAGTAGAAGGAATGTCTTCTGCCGGGTACAGTATTCTACCTAGAAGAATCGGTAATAAATCTAGGGTTGCCAAAGAAAATGGGGCTAACATAGGAGATGCTTATATAGAGGAAATTAATGATATTCAAAATCTGATTAGGGATAATAACGGGAGTCTTGTTGCCGATAGGTATATAGCTGATCAGGTTGCAAGTAATATTTTGCACGATACTAAATCTACTAAATTTTATCACACAATCACTCCTGATGTCGCCATTTTGTTAACAGCAGATATAGATATAAGAAAAAGACGAATGGGCGATAGGAATGAATTATCTTCGAACGATAAGAAATCTTTAAGGGATGATGCTCAAGATTTATATATTAAAACGCATAAAATGCTGTATCCTGCTACGAGACTTGTCATTATAGACACAACTAATCTAAATATAGAAGAAGTTTTTAGTAGAATACAAGAAAGCATCAAGAATGTTATATCTAAACAAGGCACTGTAAAATCAGAGTTTGTTGATGTATATAATTCTGGATACAAGAGATTCCATATCCTAGAAAAAAATAATAATAGAAAATTAATCGATACATATTTGGAAGATGGTGGGTTGTTAAATGATTCAATTGATTTACATGAGTCTGGAAAAATATCAGAATCTACCGATTTGATTAAAAAACTGGAATCTGACCTATCTCCAATCCTTAAATCAATGTTTGATTTTAACAACTTAGAGAAAGGTTATGACTTATACAAGTCAATTATTAATATGGTTTATTTTAATTATATTAAAGATTTGAATAATTATATTGTTACTTTATCTAATAATTCAGCCACAAGTACTTCTGGGGCGGAGTATCATCTTGGAGAACGTAAACAACCTGATTTTTCCAAAAAAAGCATTATGATTAAGCTAGATGGCACAAAAGTTGTTGATCATCCTTATGATAAAAAGTATTTATTTGAAAATTGGAATATAGATTTATTTTCACAAATGAAGGACAATTTGATTTATGTAGATGGAGAACTAGGAGAATATAATAAGAATTGTGATATTAATGTGTACAATATGTTGATTAAAATTCCAGGCGAGGACTCTGTTGTATTGCCTGCTGAGTTAGTTCATTTACAAAACGCTATAAAGGTGATGTGTCAACATGCACTATCGATGATTAATAAAAATAAATTAGAAAATGAAAATTATGTAGATAATTTTAAATTTTATTTAACTCTAGATCAAAAAGTATTAGAGCCAGGAGAACAACATCGAGGCCCAAACCCCCATACTGACGATATACAAGGACCTAGATTTAATAATGATAAATCTACTGTAGGATTTGAATATATACTATCCGATGATGTACCTACTGTCTTTTACAAAAAACCCGTCGATCTTTCAAAATATAATGAAAACACAGATGATTTGTGGTACGGTATTGAAAATGGAGTTGATGAAAATACTTTATATAAAGTAGAAACCAACAAAATCGGTCTTATGAATTTCTATCAAGTTCATCGAGGAGATTATACAAATAAAAAAGTCAAACGAACTTTTCTTAAACTTTGCGTGACGGAAAAACTATTTGATGCTAATAGCGATACCACGAATCCTCATTTGTTCGGAAAGATTATTAATGAAATAAGATACCCATGGAATACCTTAAAAAGAAAGACTCCTGGCTTCGTCAAATTCGTAGTTAAAGACAGATTTAAGAAAGATGAAAAAAATTAAGCTACGCAGTACAGGCTGGAGAAAGGATGTTTTATATGCAGTTAAGGAAGTAGAAGATTTTTTTGGTGTAAAACTATATATCTTTTCTTCTTTCGTATACCATCATTTTTTAGGTGAAAGCAACAAACCAATAATGCCTGTGTATGACATTGACATACTATATACAGGTAGCGATGAAGACGTGAAAAAAGAAATTCAAAAAGAACTTGATAAAAGATACCCCAAATTTAGATGGACCGTATCTTCGCATAAAGAAATCCTTGATTGGCTTAATATAAAATCAAATAAATTAACGTTGAATTTTGGATTGTTAACAATATTGGAGACAGGAGTAAGATTATTAAATGATAATTTTATTGAATTATTAACAAACGATACCTCGATAACTGATTTAAAAAATAAAAAAATATCTATAAACAGAGAACTCAAGAAAATTTCAAGCAAAAAATATGTAAAGATTGCTACTCATAAGATGAAGAAAATCAAAGATAAATTTCCTACAACTAATAAAAATTTAGGTATCTGTAGTAATGTCACTGTTTGGCCTAAAAATAAATTAATGCAGGTCCTAGAGACAAAAAGAAAATATATAGAAAATAAGAAACACTTCCTAAGTTCATCAGAAAGACAAAAAGAATCATTTGTAGAGTATCCTACAAAATATGAATCATGGTTAGATTATAATATCGAAAACGCGGAGGACGACGAGTTTGTTGAATTTTTCTTTAATCAATATAGGAGCAGATTTCCTGTGGGAGGTAAAGACACGAAAACCAAAAAAATACTTGAAAATGTCACTAAAAATAAAAAATTAACTATTTTTTTTAATGATTTAATTAATCTTAAAACAGATAAATTTAATCGAGTGATTATTAGAAAAGAATTTATTTCAGAGAAAATGGGGACAGCCACCATTTATTTAAAATAATAAGTTGCATAGTATACAAA
>Ga0163151_10006616_pt1 | contig 14019 bp, 13 predicted proteins | sample OliLakLV19MP5IB2_FD_145596 | JGI IMG/M metagenome (GOLD analysis project Ga0163151, IMG submission 145596) | Freshwater microbial mat bacterial communities from Lake Vanda, McMurdo Dry Valleys, Antarctica - Oligotrophic Lake LV.19.MP5.IB-2 | ecosystem: Environmental > Aquatic > Freshwater >...
TTGTGATACAGAGAAATTTACCGGACGAAATAAAACAAAAAGTTAATCGTATTATTAAAAAAAGTGTGGAGTATGCTTTTGCAAATCCAAAATCGAGTTTGCCTTTTGTAAAACAACATGCACAGGAAATGAGCGAAGAAGTAATGTATAAACACATCGATCTTTATGTTAATAATTACTCTATTGATCTGGGTACAGAAGGAAAAGCAGCCATTAACAGGTTTTTTGAAGAAGCAGAAAAATTAAAGATTGTAACGTTAAAGAATAAATCTATATTTTTACCCTCAACTTAATAATCCCTTATGTCATTCTGAGGAGTAATTTTTTACAAAAAAAGCAATATAAAATGACGTTAACTTTGGGACAACCAGCAATAAAGATCAGGCAGCGTAACAGTCTAAGGATTAGTGTTTCGTACCTGTCTCTGAGTTTTGTTTCAAAGTATAGTAGTATGCAATATTGGTGAATCGGCCCTTGGCAGATATCCCCCCTGGTAGTAATATTTTTAATAAAAAATACTTTGAGCCTGTTTTTATTGCTATAAAAAAACAATGATGAGCAGTTTAGAAAAAATGATTAGAAATTGTGCGGGTATTGATATTGGCAGCGAAAAGGTTTTTGTGGCCATAGAAAATCAGCCCGTAAGAAATTTCAGAACTTTTACGGCATCCTATAAAGAGCTTGGCCTGTATTTACTGGGCCATGGTATAACTCATGTAGCTATGGAAGCAACAGGGATTTACTGGGTTACCTTGTATGATATGCTTGAGCAGATGCATTTTGATGTCTGTTTGGTAAATCCCTCGGACAGTAAAAACTTACCTGGCAGAAAAACAGATGTACAAGATTGCCAATGGATACAACAGCTTTATAGCTACGGTTTGCTCAGAAAAAGTTTTGTTCCGGAAGATATAGTAAGGAAGCTAAGAGTATACACACGTATGCGAGAAGATAAATTACAAATGGCCTCTTCTCATATACAACATATGCAGAAAGCCCTTATACAAATGAACATTCGCTTACCGGAGGTTTTATCACAAACGCATGGTTCAAGCGGCTTAGCCATGATAAAAGCTATTTTACAAGGAGAGCGCAATGCCTCCATATTATTGAACCACTGTACATCGGATTTAAGAAAAAGAAAAGGGGCCGATATTCTTTTAGCCTTAGAAGGTAATTATAAAGAAGAATATTTATTTGAATTACAACAGGCCTATGATGGTTACTTTTTTTATCTGAATCAGGTAAAAGTGTGTGATGAACAAGCAGAAAAAATATTGATAGAGTTTAATAAAAAATCGAACACCAATTTTAAAGACGATAATAGAATAAAACCAATCCGCCATAACAAACCAGATATAAAGCATTTACATGATTTATTATTGGGTATACATGGAGCCAATCCAACCGTATTACCGGGAATAACAGATTATAGTTTTATGCGGTTAACAGCGGAATTGGGCAACAACATAAAACAATGGCCTAATGTAAAATCATTTGTATCCTGGCTTGGTTTAGCTCCCGGGAAAAACCAATCAGGCAAAATGAATAAGAGAAGTAAAAAAAGAGCCATTACGCGTTCGGGACAGATATTTAAACAGGCTGCACAAAGTTTACTAATAAGTAAGCAACCAGGCTTAGGTGCTTTTGCAAGAAAGTTAAGAGCAAGAAGAGGAGCAGCAATCGCCATAAAGGCAACAGCAAGAAAATTAGCAGAGCTTTACTATAAAATATTTGCTCATGGAATGGAGTATGTAGAAAAAGGAGTTACGATGTATGAACAAAAAATCAAGGAACAACAGCTTAGGTTCTTAGCTAAAAAAGCTAAAGAACTAAATATGCAACTTGTTCATGTTTAAACAATTAAAAAAATACGTCATTGGTAGTGAAACGAAGAATCTATATAAAATCGATCTGGGAGCAGATTCTTCACTACGTTCAGAATGACAGTCCGATAAAAATGATTTTTGAAATAGCTTGTTATAAAAACGAGAAATAATGGTAATTTCGTTATTGTGAAAAAGCTGATTACCTACATTCGCGATCGTCATTCACAAATATACAGCATCGTTGTTGTGCTTTTCAGCATTGCCGCCATTGTATATACCCTTCCTAAAGAGGTAAAATTTAAGTACGAGATAAAAAGCCTAAAAGGAAAGCCCTGGCATTACGAAAACCTAACAGCACCTTTTGATTTTTCTATTCGTAAATCAGAAGAACAGTTGATCAGGGAAAGAGCAGAAGTAAAGAAGGAAGCAAAGGTATACTTTGCCTACAATGCAGATGTTAAAAATACCGTACTCAATAAATTCAACACCGAAATAGATGGTATTATTAAAAGGGAAGAACTGAGGAACGATTCTGTGAAACGCGGTTTTCTAAAAAAAACATTTAATGTCGAAGCAAGAAAAATAGAGCGCTACGAAAAAACAAAAAAAGCCGGCGAGGAATTAATTGATTCGGTATATAGCAAGGGGATAATATCTGTAAGCGATGAAGTGTCAGGCGATATTAACGACGGCACCATTTGGATATTGAATAACAATATTGAAGAAGAGAGAAAGGTGAATTCTTTTTTCACATTACAGCAAGCATACGATTATGTAAAGAAAAAAGTGGAGGATGCAAAAGGGATCGACGAATCTATCTTATTGCAAATGCTGGAAAACGCACTTACCTATAATGTAAAATATGATAAATCCACGACCAACAATTTCCTAAAGCAGTCGCTTGATAATATATCTACAACTTATGGTTTTGTACAAAAACTAGAACTCATCGTCAACAAAGGAGAGGTTGTCGATGCAAATAAGTACCAGGTGTTAAGTTCTTTAAAAGGAGAGTTTGAGAGCCAATCAAGAGGCGACAGTAGTTTTTGGCTTATATTGATAGGCCAGATCATTATTGTTTCTATTACTCTTTTCATTTTGGTTTCTTTCCTCCTGCTTTTTAGGAAAGACATTTACAGCGACAACACAAAATTCACTTTTATATTTTTTCTCATTGTATTTGTGGTATTATCCACTTCATTTTTTCTAAGCTTTGAGATCGTTAGTATTTACGCATTACCATTTTGTATGCTTCCAGTTATCATCAGAACCTTCTATGATACAAGGGTAGCGTTGTTCACGCACCTCGTTAACGTACTTATACTCTCTTTCTTTTCGCACGACAGGTATGAGTTTGTGCTCATTCAAATGATCGCCGGCATCGTTTCTATTTTCAGTATAGTAAGTACCAGGAAACGCTCCCAGATATTTCTCGCCTCAGCATTGATATTTCTTGTTTACAGCTTGTCATACATAGGTGTTAACTTAATGCAGGAAGGCGGCATTGACGGAATGAACTGGTTGGATTTTGTTTGGTTTGGCAGCAGCGCATTGTTAACGCTTTTTACTTATCCTTTAATTTTTATTTTCGAAAAACTTTTTGGTTTTCTTTCAGATGTTTCTTTATTCGAGTTGTGCGATATGAATTCTCCATTGCTAAGAGAGTTATCATTAAAAGCTCCGGGGACATTTCAGCATTCATTACAAGTTGTAAATCTTGCCGAAGAAGTTACATACCAGATCGGCGGAAATGCCCTACTCGTGCGGACTGGAGCATTGTATCATGATATTGGAAAGATAGATATGCCTTCCTTTTTTATAGAGAATCAGCGCAGCGGTATTAACCCGCACGATGAACTCGGCTATGAAGAAAGCGCTTCTATTATCATAAGCCACGTTATTAAAGGTGTTGAACTCGCAAAAAAATACAAACTGCCTGAGCAAGTAATTGATTTTATAAGAACGCATCATGGCACCACCATGACTTGGTATTTTTATCGCTCATTCAAAAATTCTTTTCCTGATGAGAAGATAAGTATGGAGCAGTTCCAGTATCCCGGACCAATTCCATTTTCAAAAGAAACGGCTGTGTTGATGATGGCTGATTCTGTTGAAGCAGCATCAAGAAGTTTAAAGAAGTACGACGAAGAAAGCATTAGTAAACTTGTCGATAACATTATTGACCGCCAGATAGAGCAGGGTCAATTCGTAAATGCTGATATCACATTTAGAGATATTACAAAGGCACGGAAAATATTAAAGAAAATGATTATGAACATTTATCACGTGAGAGTAGAATATCCGAGGTAATAAAAATTTATCAGCAACAATTTCGTGAAATTAATTTCTATTTCGCCCCTATGCGAAGAGCATCCCTTCGGGATGGGGCTTGTGTTTTGTTGTAATCTTTTCTACCGACATGTCGTCCCGCTGGGACTATTTAATAATACCATTTACAAATACAAACAGCCTTTCTTTTTTCGCCCGACACTTAGTCTCTCTCCAAAAGGAAATTGAAACTTTGGCATATTTTGTATTTATAAATTGTATAAGCTCCGTAGGAGCGAAATCTTGGTAGAAAATAAATAATCGCCACATATAGAAACTCCGTAGGAGTGATATAATCCTTAGAACAAGCAATCCTTAACACAAAACCTTTTGAAAATTTTCCCTGCAAATTCCGGCTTATCTGATCCCGCATTTAAGAATGATTTCTTTTTACCTTTCACAAATCAATTGTCTTTTACCAGCTTATATTTTAAATCTCCTTTTTGAATATCCAGACACGTTCCCCGATCATCTTCTTCCAAACATTGAATATTGTATATGAACAATGTATCAGCCTGAAATTGGAAACAGTGCGTTAAATCTTCTTCTTTTGTTTTACCTAAATAAACAATATCAACATCACCCATGCCAGGCCCTATATAATCATTTTGCACAGAAAAGAAATTAATACTGTCTAATCCCTTAACAGTACCATCGGCATTGAAAACAACTGACTTATCAATGAATTTATAACTTCCTTTAAATAACAAATCCTCAGGAACTCCAACATTTTCCTTTGTCTTTATATATAGCCAATCACCTATTTTTATTTTTCTACCATCATCAATAAAAACTATTTGTATAGAGTCGTAACTAGATCTAAGGAAATAAGAATTACCATTTTTTATTACGTGATAATCAGGGCCGCCCTCGTGATAGACACATGGATATGCTCTGTCCAAATATAGTTTCGGGATAACCCAAAATTCTCCATCATCTTGAGATTGCCGCGGAGATTTAGTTTTCATTAAGGTATTGATATACTTTTCAGATGCCCAAAAACCATGAAATGGAACAATTGTGTCGCTTACAACTTCTTTTGCATTTTTATTTTCCGTATTCTCATTTGTTCCACAAGAAAAAATTAAACAAATAAAAACAAGGAAGATTATATAGCGTCTCAAAAATGAATTTTTCATTACAAATTCGGTCTAATCTGATCAGCATATTTAAGAATGATTTCTTTGGTAAGTTCTTTTTCCTTCACCACCCATAATAGTCTTTTAAGTCCACTATACTTTAAAATTATATTCTCAGACAATTCGTGTGGAGAGCCGTTAAATACAAGACCAAGAATTTTACAGCCCCTTTGTTTCAAGGCATCAATGGAGAGTAAGGAGTGATTAATACTTCCTAAATAATTCTGGCAAACCAAAATAACTTCAGCATCAAATTTATTGATCATATCAATAACAAATTCATTATTGTTCAATGGCACCATCAATCCACCGGCTCCTTCAATGATCATATTTTCATTTTTACTCTCGGGCAATCTTATATCATTTAAATTTATTTTTACGCCTTCCAGCTCAGCGGCGGCGTGCGGCGACATGTATTGATGAAGATTGTATGCCTCAGGAAGAAATTCGGAAACAGGATTTGAAATTAATGATTTTACTTTTGTCGCATCAGTAGCAAAAAAACTTCCTGTCTGTACAGGTTTCCAGTAATCGGCTTTGAGTGCCTCCGTAAGGATGGCTGATACTACAGTTTTCCCGACATCTGTTCCTATACCTGCAACAAATATTTTTCTCGTTTTTTGCATACTTTTTACAATTATCTTTTTCTCACACACGATTCTCGACAAGCTCGAACTGACCTACATACGAAGGTCACATCGAGCCTGTCGAGATGACGTGGTTACCTGAACTTCTGATTGTCTTAAATAAATTTTCTACCTCCTGAGCCGTATTAAACGAATGCAGACAAATCCTTATTCTTTCTTTTCCCTTTGGTACGGTTGGGCTAAAAACGGGCCTTACATCAAATCCGTTGTTAATTATTTGCTGAGAAAAATCTCTAACGTTATCATTACCCGAAACAATGATGCATTGAATAGGACTTTCGCTTTGTATAGAAGTAAATGAATTGTTACTACTTAATTGATCACGAAAAAGTGTAATCAATTCTCTGATGCTATTCCTTTCAGCGTTCATTGCCGGCAACAATTCATATGCCGCCATGACTGATGCCACACTGTGAGGCGGCAGGGAGGTACTATAAATAAACGAACGAGAATAATTAATTAAAAAATCACGAAGTGTATTACTCCCTAAAATTGCGGCGCCATGACATCCCATTGCTTTTCCAAAAGTATGTATGCGTGTAAAAATTTCTTTTTCTAATTTCAATTCTACCACCAAACCCTCTCCCTTATCTCCATATATTCCGGTTGCATGCGCTTCATCAACCACTAATTTTGCATTGTAATTTTTACATAAAGCGGCGATCTCTTTTAAAGGCGATTTATCTCCATCCATAGAGTAAACCGATTCCACCACCACATATACTTCTCCTTTTGATACATCCAACCTTTCTTTTAAATGCTCCAGATTATTGTGCCTGAACATAAACGATTGCGCCTTCCCCAGCCTTATTCCATCGTGTACAGAAGCATGAATCAATTCATCATATATTACTGTATCGCCTTCCTGCGGAACACAAGAGAAAAATCCGAGATTAGCATCATAACCGGAGTTAAATATCAATGCAGCTTCTGCGTTGTGATATTCGGCTACGATTTTTTCAAGCTGCAGTACCAATGAATTATTTCCGGATAGTAACCTTGAACCCGTGGATCCATTGATCCGCTCATCATTATATGCCGTCAATAGCCTTGTGGTGGCCTCTGCGAGTCTTTCAGAACGTGAAAGTCCCAGGTAGTCATTGGAACAAAAGTCGATTAGCCCCGAGTAGTTTTTCAACTCACGATATAGACCTGACTCCTTACGCTTGTTCAAAAGCGAAGCCATGCCCGTTACAGCAGTAGTATCATTATCATATAACTTCATGCTTTACTCTTTAGAAACATCAACTCTTATACCTGCCGCGATAGAATAGGTAAGTATTTTATGATTGATATCGCTCGGACTTTCGAACCTGTTATTTTGAAAATATTTGAATTCGAAATTAGGGTTTATAAAAAAGTAGGTGTGTTTAAATATTTTATAATCTGCCAGCAAACCTACATTAGCCAAATACATCCTGGCTAATGGCTCTTCCCCAAAAAAGTTAAAACGCTCAATGCCTGTATAATTATAATAACCAAGATTACCTGTAGCGGAAAATGAATAATTTTTTGTAGACTCGGGGGCGAAGGGCACTTCTACCGCTGCATAAAATTTATCAAAGCGGAAACTCTCATCAAATAAAATAAAATTTCCATCACCGGCATTACCCGATTTTAATATAATTTTATCCAGGTAAAACTCTTCAAAGCTAATTCCCATTCCCAACCTTATATTCCTTACAGGAAAAGATACCTGGAAGTTCCATGCAGAGCTTGGATTTTTTGCAGTGAATTTAAGATTGCCAGATTTAAGGATGGTACCAGATTTATCATAGAGTATAGAGTTTTTGATATCGGAATACCAAGTAGCCGAACCTACTCCATAACTAACTGTTGCGAAATATTTTTTTAAAGCTGCTTCTTTTCTTGAACTTTGTGCGATAACAGTAACTACCATTAACAGAGCGGCACTCAGAGATAGAATCTTTTTCAAATTAATTTTTTTTAAAAATTTTTAACCAACTCCTTAACGGCTTTCTTCTGATCTTTAAATGCTTCTCTTGGTTTTAAGCCAAGTATATTAAACAACTCCATGTCATCATCAAAGGAAGGGTTAGGTGTTGTCAGTAATTTATCTCCTGCAAAAATTGAATTCGCTCCTGCCATAAAACAAAGTGCTTGTCCTTCTTTGCTCATTGCAGTTCTACCTGCAGATAAGCGCACAACAGTTTTCGGGATTACAATTCGTGTGGTAGCTATCATTCTTACCATATCCCAGATAGGAACAGGTTGTTGTTTTTCCAATGGTGTACCCTCTACTGCAACCAATGCATTGATAGGAACAGATTCCGGCTGAGGATCGAGAGAAGAAAGTGTAAGTAACATTTCAATTCTATCCTCTGTTGTTTCACCCATACCTATAATACCACCTGAGCAAACAGTGACGCCTGCTTTACGCACATTATTAATAGTACTTAATCTATCATTATATGTACGTGTAGAAATAATATTGGAATAATTTTTTTCTGAAGTATCTAAATTATGATTGTAAGCAAACAAGCCTGCTTCGGCAAGACGTTTCGCCTGATTTTCATTTAACATTCCCAGCGTACAGCAAACTTCCATCTCGAGGTTATTTACCTCTTTCACCATCTCCACCACTTTATCAAAATCTTTATTGTCGCGTACCTCTCTCCATGCAGCGCCCATACATAAACGCGATGCGCCTGCTTCCTTCGCTTTACGAGCTACAGAAACAACATCTTCAACCTGCATTAATTTATGTACATCGATATCGGTATGGTAACGTGCTGCCTGCGGACAATACCCACAATCTTCAGGACAACCGCCGGTTTTAATAGAGATAAGTGAACTTACCTGAACCTCATTAGGATCATGGTTCTCTCTGTGAACATTTGCTGCCTTATATATAAGGTCGAGTAAAGGCATATTATATACACTTAACAACTCCTCTTTGGTCCAAACTGTGCCTTTATGATCCATATACAAATTACCTATTGGGGTATCATTACAAATATAGCATTATTTACGAAAAAAGAAAGGGTTTTCTCAATTATTTAAGGGGCAAAAAAAGGGTGATAATATACGATCGAAAACACTTTTATGCAGCAGGAAAATATTGCTTAAGTTTTTCCCGGATATATGCCGGAGCGGGTCGCGGCTTATTTGTTGCAGCATCAATAAACACCAAAGTGGTTTTGCCTTTATTCAACTGCTCACCCTTTTCGTTATATGTTTCGTACTCAAAAATTATCCGTGCTTTGGGAATTTCTATGATCGAAGTTTTGATGGTCAGCAGGTCATCATAAAATGCGGGCTTAAAATATTGGATCTCAAAATTAAAAACGGGGAGCATCACTCCATCATCTTCCATCGTTTTATAACTTAAGCCAAGTGTACGCAATGCTTCCACCCTACCTACTTCATAATATTGTGCATAGTTGCCGTAGTACACGTAACCCATTTTATCTGTCTCCGCATAACGGACCCTTATCTGTGTTTCGGCTGTAAACATTTTTCTAAAGTACAAAAGTTTATTTTACAGATTATATGATGCAACATAATTTTTAAAATAAAATTGACTCATATCCATTTTAATCGTAACTTCAAGCTCCTGCTGAAAATGGCGCGGGTTAAGGGATACAGAAGGACACAAAAATAAACAGCAAAAAAATATTTTTTATATTCATTCGGTTTTTCATTGGCAAAATGGACAAAAAAAATGTTTTCACTCTTAGAGTAGAAAAAACTAGAAAGTCAAGTACTAACCTAAAATTTTTTTAAAATTAATTTGTTTGTTAAGTGGAATAAATTTCTATTTTTGAACGCTGTTAAGAAAAAATATATAAGTTTTTACATTTATAAATACCGAATAAGTACGAATGGAGAAATCACATGTTAAAATTTGGGAGAATTGCCTCGAGGTAATTAAAGATAATGTTAGCTCACAAAGTTTCAAAACATGGTTCGAACCAATTAAACCTGTTAAGTTAGGTGGAAGTGTGTTGACCATCCAGGTGCCAAGCCAGTTTTTTTATGAATGGCTGGAAGAACACTACATCACACTTTTAAAGAAGACAGTGAAAAAAGAATTAGGTTCTGAAGGACGCCTTGAGTACAGCATTGTAATGGAGAACTCTTTCGGAGGAACAAAACCTTATACAGTTAAGCAACCTACTACAAACCGCAAGGAATTAAAAAATCCTTCTGTATCAATGCCTATCGACCTTGGAAATAATACCATAAGAAATCCATTTATCATTCCAGGATTAAAAAAGGTAAGTGTTGAATCTCAACTTAACGCAAACTACTCTTTCGAAAATTTTATTGAAGGTGATTGTAATCGCCTTGCACGCTCTGCAGGTTTCGCTGTTGCGAACAAACCGGGAGGAACTGCTTTTAATCCGCTTTTAATCTATGGTGGTGTTGGCTTAGGTAAGACTCACCTTGCACAAGCTATTGGTATCCAGATAAAAAATAATTTTCCCAACAAAACAGTATTGTATGTTTCTTCAGAGAAATTTACGCACCAGTTTATTGATTCGGTAAGAAACAATAACCAAAACGATTTTATTCACTTCTATCAAATGATAGATGTGTTGATCATAGATGATGTACAATTTTTCGCTGGCAAGGACAAAACGCAGGATGTATTCTTCCACGTGTTTAACCACCTTCACCAAAATGGAAAACAATTGGTATTGACAGCTGATAAAGCTCCTGTTGAAATGCAGGGAATGGAACAACGCTTATTATCCCGTTTTAAATGGGGCTTGTCTGCCGACCTACAAGTACCGGGTCTAGAAACAAGAATAGCGATACTTGAGAAAAAAGTTTATGCAGATGGAATTGAACTTCCAAAAGAAGTAGTTGAATACCTTGCATACAGCATTACTACTAACGTAAGAGAATTAGAAGGCGCATTGATATCATTGTTAGCGCAGTCTTCATTGAACAAAAAAGCAATTACACTTGAGCTTGCCAAACAAATGATCGATAAGTTCGTGAAGAATACGGCAAGAGAAGTTTCTATAGATTATATCCAAAAAGTAGTTTGCGATTATTTCGATCTTCCTATCGAATTGTTAAAATCAAAAACAAGAAAAAGAGAAGTTGTACAGGCTCGTCAAATAGCAATGTATTTTGCTAAGAGCATGACCAAATCATCTTTGGCAACTATTGGTCTACACTGCGGAGGCAAAGATCACGCAACAGTATTGCACGCCTGCCGTACAGTGAATAACTTAATGGATACCGATAAACGCTTCAGAAGTTATATCGAGGAACTTGAAAAGAAAATCAGCATACAATAATTAAAGTATGACACTTTATAAAAGGGGACCCGAAAACGGTTCCCTTTTTTGTTTTTATTGATCGCTATGCGATCTCTGCGCCTCTGCGAGAAATAACAGTGTTTTGATTTATTACGATAACTACTATCTTTAGAAAATGAACAATTTTATAATATTGTAAGCTGCCCTATGTTCTCGACAAGCTCGAACTGACCTCTCCGCACGGGTCACATCGAGCCTGTCGAGATGCTTGAGTGGACTTTAGAAAAATATTTTTAGCATTTAATAGTTGATCAAAAAATGAACAAAATATTAATGGTATGTCTTGGAAATATCTGCAGGTCGCCACTTGCAGAAGGAATACTCAGGCACAAGCTTGAACAAAAAGGACTAAACCACATTGTTGTCGATAGCGCAGGTACATCCAATTACCATACCGGCGAAGGTCCCGATAAACGCTCTGCACAAAATGCAAAATTACATGGAGTTGATATTTCAAAACTAAAAGCACGACAATTCAGCAAAAGAGACTTTGATGATTTCGACAGGATCTTTGTAATGGATACTTCCAATTACAATGATGTAATTGAATTGGCCCGCGACCATTCCGACAAACAAAAAGTAGAAATGATATTGAACCGTGTTTATCCAGATACAAATATGTCCGTACCCGACCCATACTTTGGAGGTGAGCAGGGTTTTGAGAATGTATTTATGCTATTGGATAAGGCCTGTGATGTAATTGTAGATGGCATTGAACAAGTAAAAGCATGAGCAATACCAAAGGAACCCTTTATTTAATTCCCAACACACTTGGCGATGGAGACGTGGATAATGTTATTCCTCCATTGGTAAAAACAGTTATCAATACTATTGATGAATACATTGTTGAAGAGATTCGCTCTGCCAGAAGATTCCTGAAAAAAGCAGGAATAAAAAAAAGTATAGATGAATTGGTTTTTCATGAGCTAAATGAACATACCAAAGCCATTGAAACAAAAGACTATTTAGACTCAGCAAAAAAAGGAAAAAATATTGGTATTATTTCCGAAGCAGGTTGCCCCGTTATTGCAGACCCTGGTTTTAATATTGTACAAGCTGCGCATGTTGCAAACATAAGAGTGGTACCGCTTACGGGCCCCTCCTCTATCCTATTAGCATTAATAGCTTCGGGCTTTACAGGACAACAATTTACCTTTCATGGCTATTTACCAAAAGGGAAAAGCGAAAGAGTACAAAAATTAAGAGAGCTGGAAAATACTTCCCGTCAAAAAAACCAGACACAAATTTTTATTGAAACACCGTACCGTAACCAGCAAGTGCTGGAAGATATTTTAAGTGCCTGCCAGGGTAATACACAGTTGTGCATAGCTTGTGATTTGACTCTTGAAACGGAATATGTTTATACCTGCTGCGTTAGTGAGTGGAAAAAAGTGAAAATTGATATTAATAAAAGACCAGCCGTATTTTTAATTTCTAGTACTTAATATTTATTCTTACTTTTTTGCTTGAACCAAAAAAGCGGCAAAAGTCCAGCGGACTTTTGAGCGAGTTATCTGTCGAGCAAAAAGTCAAGACAAAACGATTGCTTACTCACAGGCACCTCGGGCATCGCGTTTTGTCATGGCTTACGCACTCCAAGCAAATAAAATTCTGCCCTGCCATCAACTTAGCTCCTTTGTTTTTCTCTGCGAACTTCGCCCCCTGGACGTGAATTATTGCTAACAATATTTTTATGATACACCAATGAAATAACATACCCGAATTATATTATATTTGAATAACGCAAAATCAACATTATGAAACGAGTATGCGCCTTAAGGTAATTTTATACAAGGACATGCGAGTTCCACCTGACCATTAATAACCTATAAAAAATACAGATGAAATTACTCGAAGGAAAAACAGCTATTATAACAGGAGCATCAAGAGGCATTGGAAAAGGCATTGCAGAAACTTTTGCAAAACACGGAGCCAATATTGCCTTCACCTATTTATCATCTGTAGAAAAAGGACAGGCATTAGAAAACGAATTAGCTGCTCTCGGAATAAAAGCAAAAGGCTATCGTTCAGATGCAGCCGACTTTAAAGCTGCTGAAGAATTAGTGAATAATGTTGTTACAGATTTCGGAACTGTGGATATATTAATAAATAACGCAGGTATTACACGCGATAATTTATTGATGCGCATGACAGAACAGCAATGGGATGAAGTGATGAATGCCAATCTTAAATCTATATTTAACTTAACAAAAGCCATACAACGCCCAATGTTAAAGCAGCGTAAAGGTTCTATTGTAAATATGAGTTCTGTTGTTGGTGTCAAAGGCAATGCCGGACAAACAAATTATTCCGCAAGTAAAGCTGGTATAATAGGCTTTACAAAATCTGTTGCGTTGGAATTAGGCTCACGCAATATCCGTTGCAACGCTATTGCCCCGGGTTTTATTGAAACCGAAATGACTGCAGCGTTAGACCCTAAAGTAGTTGAACAATGGAAACAAAGTATTCCGTTAAAACGCGGCGGAACTGCTGAAGATGTAGCTAACCTTGCTATGTTCCTTGGATCGGACCTGTCTGGTTATATTACAGGACAGGTAATATCTATTTGCGGCGGAATGTTGACGTAAATGAAAAGGCTATTTATAATTTCTGCACTAACATTTTTATTTTATAGCTGCAGTAACCAACCGCAACGAGTTAAAGGAATTCCCGAATCAGCTTTTTGGATCGGAGATAGTGATGGAGGAAGCTGGTTCTTAATTGACAGTATTAACAAACAGGCTGGCACAATGGCTTGTAAAATATATAACGATAACTC
>Ga0163151_10006623_pt1 | contig 14008 bp, 6 predicted proteins | sample OliLakLV19MP5IB2_FD_145596 | JGI IMG/M metagenome (GOLD analysis project Ga0163151, IMG submission 145596) | Freshwater microbial mat bacterial communities from Lake Vanda, McMurdo Dry Valleys, Antarctica - Oligotrophic Lake LV.19.MP5.IB-2 | ecosystem: Environmental > Aquatic > Freshwater > Lake...
GTGCAGCAGCAGCGCGCCGAGGCCGGGATCGAAACCGATGGCGGCACCCCAGCGCGGCGATGGCGCGGTCGACAGCGACCGGGCGTTCCACGAGCTGCCGTTCCACTCCCACGTGTCGTTGTGTGCCGATGGCAGCGGCGCGAACGAGAGGCCCCCGAACACGACAACGACGCCGCGCAGGGGATCGAAGGCGACCGCCGTTCGGATGCGTTGAGCAAAGGGGCAGGCGAACGGGCCGAACCAGGATGTGCCATCGAACTCCTGCACCTGACCACCCGTGCTGTCGATCAGGACCAGCCGCTGGCGAACGGTGTCTTCCACGACACTCACCGCGTCGGGCTGGATGAAGGTCGCACTCGGTGGCGGCGGGCCGATCCGACGCCAACGATGCTCGACCCACTGATAGGTCCCCCTGATGCCGACGCTGACGAGCGAGTTGCCGAAGGAAGCGAGCCAACTGCCCGCGTCGCTCTCGGACTCGAGCGCCCAGACCGCACCGTCCCACGATCGCACGGTGCGGTCGCCGCCGGGCAACGGGCCGAAGGCGGTGTTGTAACCGCCGTAGAAGAGCATCCTGCTCGAGGCCCTCTGCCACGCGGCCTGGTGGCCGGTGCGCGGTGGCAACGACGTCGTCACCAGGTGCCACGCCGTTCCGTCCCATTCCCAAAGGTCGGTCGCGGCCACGTACAAGGCGATCGATCCGCCCTGGAGAACGATGCGCTGGCGAAGGGGGTCGTACGCCATTGCCGACCCGGATCTAGGGGACGGCCGCGGGTTGGCAATGCGTCGCTGCCAGCTGGCGCCATCGAACTCCCAGGCATCGACTGCCGCATCCCCGAACACAACCCAGCGGGCCCGCGCGTCGTCGTAGGCACCGGCCAGGCCCGCACTCGCTGGTGGGCCGATGCCGCCGAGCGATTGCCATTGGCCGCCGTTCAGGCGGAGCGTGTCGCCGAGCGTGCTCAGGGCATTGCGGCCGCCGAACACGACGACCTGTCCGAGCCCTGCGTGCCAGGTCATGACGTGACCCGTTCGCGGCGGCAAGGTTGCTGTCATCTGCTGCCACGCGACGCCGTCCCATTCCCACGTGTCGCCATAGTAGGTGGGGCTGAACTTTGGATGGAACAGCCGGTAGCCGCCGCACAGGATGACGCGCTGTCGCAAGGCGTCGTAGGCCATGGCGTGACCACTGCGCGCCGATGGTGACGCTGCGGGTCGACCCATCCAGCCTCCGCCGATCCACTCCCAGGTGTCCGCGAAATAGGCCCGGTAGGGATTGCTGAAGTCCGGCTCGACGCCGCCGAAGGACACGATCCGATCGCGCACCGTGTCCTGCACCATGGCGAAGTCGGTGCGCCGTTCCGGCGTGATGTCGGTCGGCGCGTACCACTGGATCGGCAATTGACCGACCAACGACGAAGTGGCGAGGGCCGCGACGCAACCTGCGATCCGCATGGCAGTGCTCCTGGTGATCCCGAGCATACGCTTCAGCCGCCAGCACGCCCTCCGAGCACAGAAGTTGGTCAATACCCCGCCTTCTTTGCCAGCCACTTCATCCACGGCTCCTCGAGATCCTCGATCCTTTTGCCCATCGCCTGGTCGAACGCCGAACTGCTGTCGCCCTTCTTGTCGCGCAGCGCCGCCACGACGAACGTGAGGAACGGCTCGCGCGTCTTCGGATCGTTGTCGGGATCGAGCAGCCACGCGACGAACATCGTCGCCGCACTCCAGTGGATCGCCGTCGCCGTGTCGTCCATCAGGTAGAAGCCCGAGTACATCGGCAGGTGCAGCAGCGTGTTGATGCGGAAGCCGCGGCCGAGCGCCTGCAGCGCCTGCAGATCCTGCGCGCGCAACGGACCCGGCGCCGCGTAGCCGGCCGGGCCGTCCATCGTGTTCTCCATCAGCATGCCGAGGCCGACCTCGAGCCAGGCGCAGACGCGGTCGCGGTCGTCACGTTTGTCGACGTCCCCGATCAGCGTGCGGTAGAGCAGCGCCTCGGTGCCGACGAAGAACAGCTTCTGCGGCCGGATCGGGGCGGGGCCGGCGTAGAACGTGCGCGCGACGTCGCCGTGCGGCGGCGGTGCATAGTACGGCAGCGGCCGGAAGCCCCACTTCTGGAATGCATCGACGTCGCGGTTGGCGATCACCTGGATCGGCTGCAGTACCTCGTGCAGCTGCAGCGCCTCGCCGAACTGGGCGAAGAACACCACGGCCAGGTACTCGAGGTCGAGCAGCGCCGCGAGGTTGGTGCGCAGGCCGGCATCGCAGCGCAGCACGAAGCGTTCGCCGACGAGGTCGAGCGGCTTCTTCGTGATCGCGGTCTCGAGCGCTTCGCGCGTGACGAAGCGGCCGTCGAGCTCCCACAGCCAGTTCTTGCCCGACTTCTTGTGGCCGAGGAACTCGTGGGCTTGCTCGTGCGCGTCGTCGTCGAGGGCGAGCAGCATCGCCTGCGCGCGCGCCAGTGCCGGCAGCTCGTGCGAGCGCGCCCAGTCGACGAGGAACCACTGGGCCTTTGGTGAGTCCTTCTGCTTGATCCGCCGTTCGCAGAACTCGCGGATGCGATCGGCGAGCAGGTCGGTGGAAGCGATCTCGGCGCGCGGCACGCGCACGCGTTTGCCACCCTGCAGCAGCACGACTTCGTCCTTGGCGAACGGCGTCTGCACGCGGCCGGTGAGCACCTTGCCGTCGGCGCGCGTGATCTTGTCGCGCAGGTCGTCCTGGGCCGGCAGGGATCCGACGCACAGCGCGGCGAGCAGGAACGACAGCGGACGCGGGGAGAGGCGCATTGGGAGGGTCACGAAGGCGGGCGCCCTGCGTGGCAGCTCGATAGCGTAGCGGCCGATGCCGCACGCTGCGCTGCTCGCGACCGACCATCGTCCCTGGCCGCTGCCGAAGCGGCCGTGGGTGATGACGATGGACTGGGAAGACCTGCTGTTCCTGCACTGGCGCGTAGCGGCCGCGGCGCTGCAGCGGCATCTGCCGCCAGCTGTCGAGGTCGAGACGTTCGACGGCAGCGCGTGGCTCGGCGTCGTGCCGTTCCGCATGGCGCGCACGCGCTTCCGCTGGTTGCCGCCCGTGCCGACCGCGCATCGGTTTCCCGAGCTGAACGTGCGCACCTACGTGCGGTGTGCCGGGCGGCCCGGCGTGTGGTTCTTCTCGCTCGACGCGCAGAGCCAGCTCGCCGTGGCCGGCGCACGCGCGACGTTCGGGCTGCCTTACCGGTATGCGCGCATGCGCTGGGAACGATCGGGCGACGAGGTCAGCTTCGCGAGCGAACGGCGCGACCGGGCGGGGGGCGAGGCGCGGTTCCGCGCGCGATGGAAGGCCGTGGGCGAACACCAACCTGCCGCGTCGGGCAGCCTCGAGCACTTCCTCACCGAGCGCTACTGCATGTTCGTCGCGGGCAAGAACGGCGTGCAGTGCGGCGAGATCGCGCACGCGCCGTGGCAGCTCGCGCCTGCCGCCGTCGATCTCGACGAATGCGACGTGACGCAGCAGCTCGGCCTGGACCTGCGCGAGCCGCCGGCCTCCGTACGCGCCGCGTTGCCGCAGACCGTCGCCGGTTTCCGACTGACCCAGTGGCCGTGATCGGGTGCCGTCATTCTGCGGCGCAAAATGACGGCATGGTGTCACGGTCGCAAGGCAACCAGCAGTGCCAGGAGCCACTCACCGCGGGCGCGACAGGATCCGGTAGTTGCGCGCGCCGATCAGCACGCCGACCGTGCACACGACCACGCCGAAGGCCCACGCCGTGCCGATCACGGGCCCGACATGGGCCTCGACGTCGGCGAGGCGCAGGCCGGGGACCAGATCGGAAGCGTGGGCCGAGAGCAGTACCCAGCCAAGCCATCCTGGCGACACCGCGAGTTCGAACAGCAGCACGAGCACGATCGCGGCTAGGAAGCTGCGCCCACCCTGCGCGATCTGCCCGCCGTCGTCGGGCCGCATCAACCGTGGCCACGTGCCGACGACCGCGAGCACGCCGAGCGCCACCAGCGTGCCCGGCACGGCGATCGCGCAGTACCACAGCAGCGTCGCGCCGTTCGCGCCGAGCAAGTGCGCGCCCGCGGCACCGACCAGCACGAACGGCCAGAGCAGGAACACTGCGACCGCCTGCAGCTTGCCGCGCAGGATCGCGCCCGGCGCGCACGGCGCAGTCATGTAGAGCGACCACTGCGCGCCGTCCCACATCGCCAGCCGGCCCATGTGCTGGTAGAGCACGAGCAGCACGGCGATGAACCACTGGAACAGCATCGCGCCGAGGTGCCGCACTTCGATCGGCAGGTACCGATTGCCGAGGATGTTGCCGAACAACCGCGGTTCGCGCGCGAGCGCGAACACCAGCAGCGCGAAGATCAGGAAGCCGACCAGCGCGCCGGGTTGCTGCAGCAGCTGCGCGAACTCCTTCTTGCGCATCGTGCTCGCGACCTTGCTCGGCCACGAACTGGCGGCCCGGCGCAGCAGCGGCGGTTCGGCGAGCTGGTGGCGTTCGACGGCGGCGGGATGCACGCGCGCCGCGAACCAGAAGACCGCCGCCGAGAGGCCGAGCCAGCCGAGCGCCGAGCGCAGCGTCGCGCCGTGCAGCGTGCCGGTCGCCGCCGTCGCCAGCAGCTCCGCCGCCGTGTCGATCGCCCACGGCAGTTGCCGCGTCGGCGCGGCGGCGAGCGTCAGTTCGTGCAGGCGCGCGCCGGGCGTGAACAGACCGAGCAGCAGCCAGATCGAGAAGCCGACCGAAGCCAGTGCGGCGACCAGCATGAAGACGAAACGCAGCACGCGGCCGGCGAAGAACCGCACCAGCACGATCTGGATGGCAAGCAGTACGCAGATCAGCGGCACCGTGCCGAGCAGCAGCGCGACCGGCACCAGCGCGTAGGCGAGCGGACCAGCCGACGAGTAGCTCAGCAGCGACAGCACGAGCGGCCCCGCGAGCGCCGTCGCCCACAGCAGGGCGAGGAAGCACGCGCGCAGCAGGATCTGCGCCCCGGGCCGCCACGGCGCGATCGGCGCCTGCTGCCACAGCGTGAGTTCCTGCGACTCGAACAACTGCCGCTGCGCGAGCGCGAGCCCGATCCAGCTCGCCGCGATCGGACACGGGGTCAGCGCCGTGCCGAGCAGTGCCCGCAGCGAACCACCGCCGCCCTGATCTTCCAGGATGCGCAGCAGCATCGGCCGCGCCAGCAGTTCCTGCGCGACCCACCACGACATCAACGCGAGCAGCACGAGGCCGAAGCCGATGCCGAACGCGACGCGGCGCCCGGTTGCCGAGAACGGCAGGTTGCCGAGCGCCTGCAGATCAGCGCGCAGCAGTCCCATCGCCCTCCGCGGCCGGTTCGGCCAAAGGTAAGCCAGTTGGTTCGGGCGCGGTGATGCGCAGGAACACGTCCTCGAGCGAGTCGGCCCCGCCGCCGCGCAGTTCGGCGACCGTGCCCTCGGCATGCAGCGTGCCCCCGGACAGGATGCCGACGCGGTGGCAGATCTGTTCGGCGGTGTCGAGCACGTGCGTGCTGAACAGGATCGTCGTGCCGCGCCGGCTCTCGTCGAGCAGCAGGTCCTTGAGCCGGCGCGTGCTGAGCGGGTCGAGGCCGGTAGTCGGTTCGTCGAGCAGCAGCACCTGCGGCGCGGTCGCGAGCACGGCGGCGATGTGCACCTTCTTGCGCATGCCGTGCGAGTAGCCCTTGCACAGATCGTTGGCGGCCTCAGTGAGACCGAGCAGTGCGAACAGGCGTTCGCACCGTTCGTCGCGCTGCGCGCGCGGCACGTGCCACAGGCTCGCGACGAGCGCTACGTACTGGCGGCCCGTGAGATAGTCGTAGAGCGGTGGTGTGTCGGGCACGAGTCCGACGAGCTGCTTGAGTTGCCGGCTGTCGCCCGAATAGTCGCGCCCGGCGATGCACAGCGTGCCGGCACTCGGTCGCAGCAGGCCCGCGAGCATGCGGATCGTCGTCGTCTTTCCTGCACCGTTCTGGCCGAGGAAGCCGTAGATCTCGCCGCGGTGCACACGCAGCGACAGGTCGCGCACCGCCCACTTGCCGGCGAAGTCGCGGCCGAGGCCCGTCGTCACGATCATGTCGGGGTCGTCCATCGGTCAATCCGCGAACGTGGCGGTGACCGGCACGTGATCGCTGGGGCTCTTGTGCAGGCGCAGGTCCTTGTGCACCACCACGCCGGTGCAGCGCGCCGTCGCCGGCGGCGAGGTCAGCACGTAGTCGATGCGCAGGCCATCGTCGGCGAACGCCGCGCCGGCGCGGTAGTGCCACCAGGTGTAGATGCCGCCCTGCTGGTGGTGCAGCCGCAGCGCGTCGTCGAGGCCGAACGCCATCACGTTGCGCATCGCCTGCCGTTCGGGCAAAGAGCAGAGGATCTTTTCGTGCCACCACTCCGGGTCGTGCACGTCGCGGTCGTCGAGCGCGACGTTGAAGTCGCCGACCACGACGAGCGGGTCTTGCGCCGAGTAGCGGATGTCGAGGAACGCGCGCAAGCGGCGCAGCCAGTCGAGCTTGAAGTGGTACTTGTCGGTGCCGACTGCCTGGCCGTTCGGCACGTACAGATCGAGTACGTGGAAGCCGCGGACCTTGGCGCCGAGCACACGGCGCTCGGCATCGGCCGCATCGCCGGGCATCGCCAGACAGACCTCCTCGAGGCTCTCGCGGGCCAGGATCGCGACGCCGTTGTAGCCCTTCTGGCCGCAGAACCGCATCTCGTAGCCCTCGTCCTCGAGCAGCGCGCGCGGGAACGCGTGGTCCTCGACCTTGGTCTCCTGCAGGCACAGCACGTCGGGCTTCTCGTTGCGCAGGAAGTCGACGACATGGGTCAGCCGCGCGCGCAGCCCGTTGACGTTCCAGGTGGTGATCTTCATGCCGGGGCCCGTGCCGCCGGCGCGGTCACGGGCGACCATTCAAGCGCTCGGCACGTGCCGTGGAAGTGCGCAGTGCCGCGAAACGTCCACAACGCCGCGTGGCTCCACTTGCCGCGCGAGCGGGCCCGCAGTCTGATGGCCGCATGCGCCTGTTCCTCGTTGCGTCGTTGCTGCTGCTGTCCACCGCCTGCGTTGCTCCCTCTCGCATCGTCGTCACCGCCGACGACCGCGTGAAGTCGATCGAGGACACCGCTGCCGACCTGGCGTCAGCCGATGTCGTCGTGATGGGGGAGCTGCACGATTCCGCGGCGGTCCACGAGACGCACCACGCCCTGCTACGGCGGCTGCACGCGCTGCGGCCGAACATGATCATCGCGATGGAGATGTTCGAGCGCGACGTGCAGGGAGTACTGCTGCAGTACCTCGGCGGGCTGATCGACGAGGAGGTGTTCCTCGCCAAGGCGCGCCCGTGGCCGAACTACCAGCGCGACTACCGGCCGGTGGTCGAGTTCGCCAAGGCGCACGGCCTCGTCGTGCTCGCCGCGAACGCGCCGCGGCCACTCGCGCGCAAGGTGAGCCAGCAAGGCATCGCCAGTGTCGCGGGCGAGATGCACGTCGCGCGCGAGACGACGGCGCCCGAGGACGAGTACTACGACGCGTTCGTGACCGTGATGGGCAACCACCTCGGCACGCAGGGCAACGGCGCGATGCAACGCATGTACGCCGCGCAGTGCCTCAAGGACGACACGATGGCCGAGACGGTCGTCGACCGGTTGCGCGAGCGCCGTGAGGCCGGCGATCACCCGCTCGTGGTGCTGATCTGCGGCCAGATGCACAGCGACTACCGGCGCGGCACCGTGGCCCGCATCCAGAGCCGCATGCCCGAGCTCGCCATTCGCGTGCTCACCTCCGAGAAGGTCGAGGACGTCGACGCCGGTGTCTACAACTCGCCGCGCCACATCGCCGACTACGTCGTCGTGGTCGAGGGCGTGAAGGATGCGCCGTTGCCGCCGATCCCGGACAAGGTCCTGCGGCCGTCGACGGTCGAGAAGCCGGTGGAGGTCGTGACCGCCAAACCGGTGGACGAGCCGAATCCCGAAGGGCTGCGGCCGGCACTCGGCCTGATGCCCGACTACGGGGCCGGCGTTGCCGGTGTGAAGGTCGATAGCCTGCGGCCCGACGGCGCGGCCGAAAAGGCCGGCATCGAAGTCGGTGACATCGTCATCGAACTCGGCGGCATCGCCGTGGACAGCGTCGAGGCCTACGCCGACGCGCTCGACGAGCAGAAGATCGGCAAGACGATCCCGGTGCGCGTGCGGCGCGGCACGGGCGAGATCGTCTACCAGGTGCAGGTCTCGTCGCGGCCGCGCTAGCCGCAGCTGAAGACCGCCTTGCCAGTTCTGCGCGCGAAGCTCGTGCATCGTAGACTTCCGCCGCAAGGAACTCCCTCCATGCTCCCGCACGAACTCGATTCGGCGATCCTGCGCATCCTTGACGGCCCGGAAGAGAATCACGAGCGACTGTTGTTGCAATTGTGCGAGCAGTTCCCGGATCATGCGAAGGTGATCCGCGCGCGCGCCGAGTCGTGTCGGCGCGAGATGTGGGGCGGTGATGCGACTGCTATTCGATCGGCCCCGGCCGAGGAGCACGCGCAGGCTGCCTCGAGCCAGGAGAAGCTGCAGCGCCTGCGCGCTCGGCCGCCGCTGGCGAAGGAGCGCTACCAGCTCGAAGGCGAGGTCGGCCGCGGCGGCATGGGTGTCGTTCTGCGCGTGCGCGATCTCGACCTCGGCCGCCCCCTGGCGATGAAGGTGATCCTGGGGCGAACCGACGACGGTGCGTCGAGCGACACGCCAGCGGTCGACCAGCGAGTACTGCAACGGTTCCTCGACGAGGCGCAGATCACGGGCCAGCTCGACCACCCGGGCGTCGTGCCGGTGCACGAACTCGGCATGGACGATGCGGGCGGCATCTACTTCACGATGCGGTTGGTGCGCGGCGACAGCGCCGACGTGATCTTCGCGGCGGCGCGCAGCGGCGAGGGCGGCTGGACGCAGACTCGGGCGCTCGAGGTGATCTTGAAGGTGTGCGACACGATGGCGTTCGCGCACAAGAAGGGCGTGCTGCATCGTGACCTCAAGCCGAGCAACGTGATGGTCGGCAAGTTCGGCGAGGTCTACGTGATGGACTGGGGTCTGGCCAAGGTGGTCGGCCAGGAGGATCAGCGCGACATCCGGATCAAGCCGCAGTCGTCGGTCGTGAGCAAAATCGTGACCGCCCGCAGCAAGGACGAGGCCGACAGTGATTCGCCGCTGTTGACGATGGACGGTGCAGTCGTCGGCACGCCGAGCTACATGGCGCCGGAGCAGGCCGAAGGGCGGATCGAAGCCATGGATCAGCGCGCCGATGTGTATGCGACAGGCGCGATGTTGTACCAGTTGCTCACGGGGCAGCAACCGTACGTGAGTCCGGGCGCGCGGGTCGGTCCGTACACGATCCTGTTGGCGGTACAGGCGGGGCCGCCAGTGCCCGTGCATCGGTTGGACAGGACCGTGCCGGCGGAGTTGGTCGCGATCTGCGACAAGGCGATGGCTCGGGAGTTGGAGCAGCGCTACCTGGACATGCGCGCGCTGGCTGACGACCTGCGGGCGTTCCTCGAGAAGCGGGTGGTAAGGGCGTATCGCACGGGTTCGGTGGCGGAGCTGTCGATGTGGGTGCGGCGGAACAGGGGGCTGGCCGCGGCTGTCGCGGCGGCCTTGCTGATCCTGGTCGTGGGCATTGTTGCGTTCGCAGTCGAGAACGGCCGCGCACGCAGCAACGAACTCCTTGCCCAGACCAAGGCCACGGAAGCCACCAACGAAGCAGTGCGTGCGGAAGTTGCCGCGGCGGACCTGCGCCGGGCCAATGCCGAACTGACACACAGCCAGCGTCGCTCCGAAGGACTGCGGCTCGCAGCGACTGCAAGAACCCTGCTCGAAACGGATCCAACCCAAGCCCTGCTGGTTGCAGTCGAGGGTGCGGAACTGTGCCCGGGACTTCAGAGCAACGAGGCCTTGCTGGCGGCGATCGACGCGTGCCGCGAGGAGCGAGTGCTCTCCTGCCCCGCACAGGTGAGTTTCGCGTGCTTCTCGTCGGACGGGGCGCGCGTCCTCACGGTTGGTGAGGATCACGTTCTCCGGGTCTGGGATCCAGCCAGCCGCGCGGAGCCGCTCGTGTTGGCGGGTATCGGCGACTGGGTACACGACGTGGTGACTCTGGGTGCTGGTGACCGCATCGCGGTGCGCCACGCGGATGGCAAGGTCAAGGTCCACGCCCTCGGGTCCGGGGAGACGCTGGCGGTGTTTGGTTCTTCGCAGTCGCCGATCGACCACATCACCTCTCTGCGGCTGGAGGACCTGCTGGTGACCTATCGGTTCGGTCCCCTGGAAGTGCGCGATCCCAGCGGTCGACTGATTCGCACGCTGCAGGGGCGCCTGCCTCTGCGACCCGAGACGGTACCGGCTGTCGATCCTGGTGGCCGTTGCATTGCGGCGATCGATGCTGGTGGCAGCCTGCTGGTCTGGGATGCTGTCACCGGCGGTCTGGATCATGAGATCGAACATGTCGCCGAGGATCGCGCCTGCATCTTGGCTTTCGACGACACGGGCCGGCGGTTGCTGGTTGCCGAAGTCGGCGGGGACCGCGCCAAGCTTTACGACCTGCAGATCGGAGGGGAACCGCTGGCGTTCGAAGGCACCGGGATCTGCAACGCTTGGATCGTCAAGGAGAGAGTCTGTCTGCTCGACACTCTCGAGGGCGACAAGCACAGGCTTCGTTTGCTTGGTCCCGAACCGGCGAAGTCGGTGCCCGTGCTGGGGCTGGAGGCAGACATCGTTTTCGCGGCAGGTCGCGCCCTGTGCCGGCGAGACAATCACAGCATCGGCGATCTGTTGGACCTCGACACTGGCAGGGTTCTTCTGCACGTGCAACGCAATCCAGGTGATGACATCGGCGACGAGATCCGCCTGAGCCCCGATGGCAAGCGGGTGCTCGCTCGCACTGCACACGAGGTTCGCATCTGGTCGGTCGACCGACCTGGGGCCACGCGACGAATCGCCAACGTCGATAGGTACCAGGGTGCTTTCGACCCAACCGGCCGCATGGTTGCGCTCCGAGGCGAGCATGAGATCTCGGTGCGCAACTTGGATACGGGTGACGTCTGGACGCCGGGCATGGAGGATGCCGGCGAGATGGTCTGGTCACCGGACGGGAATCTGCTCGCGGCAATGCCGTGGGGGAAGGGCAGGCTCCGGGTGTGGGATGTCCGACGACGAAGAGAGGTACTGTCGCGAGATGTCGTCGGGGCCATCACTATCCTGCCTGAGTCTCCGATTCCGCTCGCCAAGACAATGGGGTTTTCGCCGGATGGAGCGTCGGTCAGCATCCTGAAGCGTGACGGGCGTCTCCAGACCTGGTCGTTGGTCGATGGGGCCGGACGCACCAGCGATCTCTGCCGCCCCCTCGCACGACGGGTGTTCTTCGTTGCAGATGGACGCGAGATCGTGACCGTCGACGGTGCCGGCACGGCGCGGCGATGGAATCTGGCCACCGGAGAGATGCTCGGCGAGCAGGACCTGGTGGCCGCCGACTACCCCGGTGCCAGTGCGACCTGGTCCCTGAGTCCGAACGGGCGATGGCTCGTCTTGGGTGCTCAGACGCGAATCGACGTTCTGGCACGCAAGCAGGAGACGATGGAAGGCAAGCAGTCGTGGGAGTCTGCTGGGCTGGCACTCGACGACGGGAGTGTGTTTCAAGCCCGAGGTGACTACCCCGACGTCACGCTCGAGCTGACCAATCAGGGACGATCCACCTTCCTCGGCGACATCCTGACCGATACCCGGGCCGACCGGCAGACCACGGTTGTCAAGAGCGGTACCCAAGTGGCCGGAGTACGCGCCATCTCGGGCCCGGATCATCTGCATGCCATCTGGATCGGCTTCGGAGTCCTCGCAGTGTTTCGCGACGGCAGAGTGATCGCGCGAGTCGAGAGGCTGCCGGCTCGCGTCGAATGCGCTGCCTTCGACGAAGCCGGCGCGAATCTCGTGACAGGCCTCGCCGACGGCAGCGTGTCCCTGTGGGCAGTGCCCGCATCGGACACATCGGGCGAGGTCGTCACGCTCGTCCCCGCCGCGCCGTTCAAGAATGGGGATGCAGGCGTATCTTGCTGCAGGTTCCTCAGTGGCCGAGCGAAGCTCGTGACCGCGGATCGGCAAGGCGACGTTGCGGTCTGGGACACCGCATCAGGTCGACGCGATCGGTCCTGGCATGCCCATGACGCACCGATCCTCGGCCTCGACGTTTGGCAGGGTGAGCGACGCATGCTCGCAACTGCTGCTGCGGACGGAAGGGTCAGGGTCTGGCGACTCGAGGACAGCGTGCGCCTGGCGGATCTGCCGGGTCACCGCGGCAGATTGCGCGATGCGTGGATCAGCGTGGATCGTTCGCGCGCACTCTTGCAGTGGGAGAACACGCCGGGCTTCGACAAGGATGTGCTCGACCTCGGCACCGGTGTGTCGCAGGGGCAACTGCGCGGTCCGATGCCGAGCATTGCTTCGGCGAGCGGGTCTTCGTTGGCTCACCACACCACATACCCGAGATCGGATGCCGTGGCCATCACCGAGGACGTCGCGTACGCCGACTGGCTGGCCGAATTCCAGTCGAGCAGGATCGAAGCGTCTTGGAGTGTCGCCCCGGATCGAATCGAGATGCAGTCGAGAAGGGTTGACGCGTTGAGCTCGGACGGCAAGCGCGCGGCTTCGATTGCTGGGAGCGTGGTGACGGTCACCTCGAACGACGGGACCTCGGCCGAGAAAGCCACGTTCGCTGCGGACCAAGAGGTGAGCCGGGTTGCGTTTTCACCAGATGGCCAGTCCCTCGTCTTCGCCGCCGGCACGTCGGCACATGTGGTCGACCTGCACACGAAGCAGGTGACGATGGTCGTGCGCAGTCCCACCGGCGTCGACATCGACGGACTCCTGCTCGCCCCGGATCGGCTGATCCTCGGCAACGACGCGGGAGAAAGCACCGCAGTGCCATTGGATCTGCTGACCGAAGCCCGAAGCCGGATGCCTCGTGCACTACGTGTTCGGGAGCGCATCGGTCTCGGCATGGATTGTTCCGCTGACGACATCGTCAAGGACCTGGCCGAGTCCGTAGCCGGGGACGCGTTCTTCGAAGCGCGGATCCGCAATCGCGACGACCTCACACCCGAACTCGTCGAGCAGGCCGTGGTGGCAGCACGTGACGCATTCTGCCGCGAGCCCTCGACGTGGCACATGGTCTATCACCTTGGCCGCCCGGTCATCGATGAGGCGGCGGTGAAGGTGCTGCTTCCCCTCGCGCAACACATGTCGCAGATCCGGACGGGGGAACCGGAGGTCGAACTCGTCCTCGCATTGGCCGAGTATCACAACCACCTGCTGAGCTCTGCGGCACTGCGGTTCGACGAACTGCTGGCACAGCCGGACGCAGGTGGCTACGTCCGGATCCGTTGTCTGGCGTTCCGTTCCCTGATCTACCACGCCACCGGGCTGCCGGAACGAGCGCAGGATCTGTTGCTCGAGTACGAACTGAAGCACCACGTGCGCGGCGTCGATGAGGACATGAACCGGACACTGATCGCAGCATTCGGGCCAAAGCAGGGTTGGGGTGGCGCGAAGCGGCCGGTGTTCGACGAGGGCGTGCGGCTCCTCGAGAACCACATCTGGGCGGTGGGCAGCTGGGAACTGGCCAAGGCCAGCCTTGCGCGCCTGGACGCGACTCCTGCGCAACAAGCGGCCCTGCTCGTGGTAGGCCCCGCGTACGAGCCGACACCTTCGGAACTGGATGAGGTCATCTGGCAGCAGGCGGTGTTCAACCAGTCACAGGACATTCCTTGGACGGAGGCGGACAAGTACGAAATCGCGGGTTGGCGCCGGCCTCTGAGTGAGGCGTCGGCACCTCGACAACTGGTCGATCTCGCGCGTCGGGCGGCACTGCGCGCACCCCATGATCTGGCCTTCCGCCGCACCTGGGCCGCTGCCTGCTACCGCGCCGGAGACTTCGGCCTCGCCCTGGCCCTGCTGCAATGGGGATTCGAGTCGGACAGCCTGGACCGCGACTACACTGCATCCGTGA
>Ga0163151_10006624_pt1 | contig 14007 bp, 18 predicted proteins | sample OliLakLV19MP5IB2_FD_145596 | JGI IMG/M metagenome (GOLD analysis project Ga0163151, IMG submission 145596) | Freshwater microbial mat bacterial communities from Lake Vanda, McMurdo Dry Valleys, Antarctica - Oligotrophic Lake LV.19.MP5.IB-2 | ecosystem: Environmental > Aquatic > Freshwater >...
AAGCACAATAAGAATAATACCCGAAACAAGAGAAAATGCCATCATAAGAATTTATTATAAAGATGTTAAGAGTATAAAAAAAAAGAATTTTTTGCAATTTTTTTTGCAATTGACACAAAAATATGCCATTATAGAAGTATGAAAAAGATTCTTGTTCTACTCATAATGTCTATCACTCTTGTAGGATGAGTCAATTCTACATATGTATGAGCCTTTACAAAAGATATATCGAAGGAGAGTTTTTCGCTTTCTGTTGATCAGTTTTTCCCATCTTGGAGCAATAAAGCACAAAATGCTAGTGGAAAAGGAATCAATAATGTAACAGGCCTCATACAGGGTCTGATACCACTGATAACAACACTCATGGCAGTAGGAGCAGTCCTGATGGTAATTTTAGGAGGATTTTATATGATATTTTGATGAGCAAACCCGAGTCAAACAGAAACGTGAAAAAGTGTCATAAAAGATGCCATATTAGGACTTACAGTCTGATTACTTGCCTATGTCATTCTGTTGTTAGTGTGAGGGAAAAAACTTGTTGGCATAACAAGTTGAGATACAGGTTTACCAGGTGAAGGTGCAAGTAATGTGATTACTATTCTAAAGTCAGTCATAAGCAAGTTACAAGATGTAACCGCTATTATTGCGGTCCTTGGTATCTGCATAGTCTGAATAATGTACATTATGTCTCAAGGAAATGAAGAAAAAACAGAAGCAGCAAAAAAATATATGATTACAATTATGATTGGAGTCTTATTAGCCTTTGCTGCATGGGGCATCATGAGTCTCATAAATCTCATACCAAATTCATTTATTCTCTAGCTCTCTATGATTCGCCTATTTTGAAATATCTTGTTCACCTTTTTACTCAGTATATTTATGGTAGCACCAGTAACGTACTGAGCTCTATGAACATCTAGAGACCAGTTAACGGAAGTAACACAAAAAATAATACCTAAAGCATCTAATGGGTCAAAAGTAATAGACTATACGAGCATAGCACAAGAAATACAGTATTGGATTTTTGCATTAGTCGGAATCATTGCAATCATATATATTGTTTGGGTTGGTGCTAAACTTATTTGGGCTCCAGGAAATGTAGAAGAAGTATCCACAGCCATGAAATCTCTTGGTTATATCGTGATATGACTTGCGCTAATACCATTCGCTTGGTTTATTGTTGCATTCATTATTAATTTTTCTATCTAATCAGCTCTATGAAAAAGTTTGTTGTCATTATATGAATATTCATGGTATCAGCTCTCTCGGTTTTTGCAAATGCTAAAGGGTGTACCTATACAGGCAATCCTCTAGAAAGCTTCAAAAATTGTAGCCCAACTGGGGTCATACAAGAGGGATCCAGTCCTGACCTTGATGTCACGAATTCAGGATCAGATTTTATGAAACTGATTCAAATAGGAGTTAAATCCATACAAACAATAGCTTTTTATATCGGAATAGGGATTATCGTGTGGCTTGGTATTTTGATGGTCATACCGGGAAATAGCGAAGCGAAAGAAGCCACCAAATCCAAACTCATCTCTGTGCTGCTTGGTTTTTTAGCCATGATTTCAGCCACTATTATTGTAAATGCACTTATTAATCTGATCTATGAAATATTCTCCTAGTACATCATTTGGTTTCCATTTTCTCCTCTATTTCTCTGTAGCATTGCTCATTCTCGGGATAGGACAGTCTATCATAGGAACACTACGTCTCTACAATTCAAGTGAAGAAGAGTATGAAAAACTCTCACCAGATAAAATCTATACTATCCCTGAAAATAAACCAACCATACTTCCAGAAAAAACTGTCACTCAAGATATATCAGAAAATGTCGTATACTACGTTGCGGAAAAGAAAAATTCTTCTCCAGATATTCTCCAAAAAAAACCACTCGAAAACACCAAAAAAATAGAACAACCAGTCAAAAAAGATAGCATCAGAAAAAAAATAACCTCGCCCGTTGTAATCTCTATAAATCCTGATAAAACATCAGCACCACAAGGATACAGAGAAACAATCTGGACAGTAGTAACTGGCAAATATTTTCGTGATGCTCTGTGGAATTTTCCAATTATCATTGACACAGAACGTTTAGAGCCTCGATGACAGATGTATAATGAAAGCATAACACTCAGTAGTAGTATATTGAGCCTACCCGAGGTATCAAAAGTACTCGTCCATGAAATAGGACATATGATTGATATTTATGCCTTTAAAAAGAGTCTCAAAAAATCTGACCTTTCGGAAGAGTTTTATACAATTAGCTGGAAAGACCCGACAACAATAAAAGCGGGAACATCTTCATTGTCATTTATTTCGGGGTATGCCTCTACAAATCAATATGAAGATTTCGCTGAAAGCTTTACTATGTATATCTTCCATAACAAAGAATTCTTGAAACGAGCTGAAAATAATACCTACCTCAAAGAAAAATATACCTTTCTAAAAACAAAAGTTTTTTGAGATGCATTTCTTTTATCAAATTATGAAAAAGATCCTATTCCAAAAAAGGTTTGGGATGTCACAAAGATTGGCATAAAATGAAATAATATTGATAGTATCTTTGCATGGATATATAAGGTTCAATCTTACAAATCATAAACTCATCTCAGATTCACAGCACATGCTACTTCATCTCGAGGACATATATAGATTTTTTTTGGTACACGAATATCAATATACATATACCGTTGCGGAAAAATATTTTCCTGATTTATGAGTTTTGAAATAATCTGAAGCTGCTCGATTCATCCCGAAAGAGTGAAAATAAATCGTGTTCCTTGGCTCGTAACATGAACTTCTTTTTCTTGATCATAGTAATCAATTGCCTCTATAGGAAACGTCGGAAGCTCTGCATACCAGAGCCTCTCTATTTCTTGGACAATGAGAGTATCAGTGTTAGAAAGAGTAGTATTTTGCATTCACTGCGGATCGGAGACAAGATTATGAATACGAAGTGCTGATATTTCAATTTCTGGAATATCCACAATAAGCTGTCCATTTTTTGTCAGTAAAAAAACTTCATCACCGATAAATGCTCGGTAAATAGGCCCAAAAGAAGTAACTTTGACACGAATGCCATCAGGAAGTAACAGGGTTTTTTGTACTGATTGAATATGGCGTATATTTGATTGCAGAGCATGAAAAATCTCTGTTGTTGAAAGACGAAAAATATTTTTACCTGAAAAATCTCGCATCAACGCCATAACTGCAGTTTTATCAAACACTGGTTCAGGCTCGAGAATAAGGTCTATCCTTTCTGCTTTGAGAGAAAAAATAGGCGTTGTAAAGACAATCATCAAAAAAGTAACCAAAAGACCTCATAAAACCACCCATCAAACTGTACGGAAATAACGCAGAAAAAAATCTCTCCCAACGGATATATATTCTCCTAAGAGAAGCGATTTTTTCTTACGTGTACGGAACAATACAGCCTCTTGGCGAGCAGAGACTTTAGTAGATATTGCCCACTTTGGCTCAGTTGTTTTTTTTGTATTTTTAAACCACTTCATAATGCGATTTTTTTGAAGAAAAATAAAAACCTATAATACTGAGACTTATTGCTATAAACAATGCTGTACCAAAAAAGGTCCGAATATTGGTTGAAAGCATAAAACCACCCAACATAGGACCAAGAATCATAGTCAGTGAACCAATAGAAGACAGGATTCAGTTGACTCCACCTGCTTCCCTCTTATCGGTATGCGTAATAATTTCTGTCGTATACAGAGCACTTATAAAAGATCCAAGTGGAGAGATAGCAAGCCACAAAAGGGAAAAAAGAGGAAAATCACGAATAAATCCCATAGCAAAAAATACAAGAATACCAATAATGTGAAGACCGAGAATAAGTGTTCTTGAGGTGAATTTTTTGGTCCAAAATTTTGGATATAATAGTGACTGATTAACAGCTATGAGAGCACCCTGAATGGCTAAAAAGAATCATATATTCTCACCTGGCACGCCAAAATATTGCATCATAGCAAGCGTCATCACAGATTGAAAGAGAAAAATACCGGTATTAAAAAACAAATAAGACCAGAGATACTGTGAGATACGAGGAGAAGAAAAATATCGGACAAAAGGTGTAATAATATTATATGAAATTGGAACCTTTTTGTCAGGATGATGAGTTTCTCGATAATACAAGACTATGGCAATTGATTCGATGGCTGCCAAAAGAGCCCCAAAGATAAAAATTGACTGTATAGAACTTACCTTAAGGAGAAGAGTTCATAACAAAGGACCGATAATAAAACCAATACCAAATATAGCTCAGAGAAGTCAAAAATTCTTATTCCTCTCTTCAGGAGTCTTGGAAATATCTGCAAGAATTGCCTGGATAATACTGATATTACCTCCAGTAATACCATTAATAATACGAGAGAAAAGATAGAGCCAATAACTCTGTGTTGCAATCAAAATACTATATGCAACACACGTACCTATAACTGAGAAAAGAAGTGGTTTTTTCCGTCAATATCGATCTGAAATGCGTCCGAGAATAGGAGCACTAAAAAAAGCACAAAATGCATACAAAGACATGCCTAAGGCTATCAATGTGCCGGGCTGGAGAGAAAAAGAAAAACTAAATATATTTCCAGACCATACCGTAAGATTATAGAGCGTTTGCATTCATTCAAAAGCTGGTATCATCACACCTATACTAATAACATCGAGGATAAGTACAGAAAAAACAATAAAACGAGAATATTTCATAAAGATTTTTAAAGAGTAGTAAGAATATGAGACATAATTGTCTCTTTTCTCTCTTCATCAAGTCACACAAAAAGTCAAAACACTGAACTTCTCATCATCATCAGAGTTGCATCATCACGAGGCATCCCACGAGCTCTCAGATAATACAATTTCTCATCTGAAATTCGTTCAATCCGAGCCGCATGACCAGCTACTACATCATCAGAATGAACCAATAATGAGGGAATTCATCGAATCTGCCCCTCAGAACCAAGAAAAATATTTTCTTCCAAGATATGACCAGATACTTTTTGGATACCTGCATTGATTTCTACAACACCATTTAGTGTAATTACCCCCGCATTACCAGCAAGCGAAATAATATGAATATTAGTGAGTGTATGAGAAACAGCCAGAGTAGAGCGTACAGTATTTTGAATATGATTATTCTTTGCTAAAAGAAGTATGCGGACTAAGCTCTCACCAGATTCTGTAATAAAATGAAGTGAATAATGACCACTTCCAGTCGTCATACCATACCATTCTAGATGTGTATTATTGCGAATAACAACCGTTCTGCTTTTGTCTTTCTCAGTACAGGTTTGGTCAAATATCACAATTCTTCCTCCTTGGTCGTAGATGAGGAGATCTGGAGTCTCGTGATTGATAAAAATACAGTCCATATTTATGTAAGAAATACAAATTGACTCGTCAGATTGTCGCTATTTTCTGGTGATATAGTATTCGTGGAGAGAATAGTTTGGATATCCTGTATGAGTGTTTCTTCTGTACGATAGTCATAGATAATAATATTCTCGATGGCAACTTGTGGTACGCCAGAACTGCCTGAAAGTGATTCCATAAATAGAGCCTGATCAGGGGATTCAGTAATATCGATAAGTTTATACTTGATACATTTTGCATCAAGTAAACTGAGAAACCTTTGGCAATACGGACAGAATGGTTTACTATAAATTTTCATATACTGTATGATAGCAATTTCCTGAAAAAAGGTATACTTATTTTTTAGTGGGGCAATTTTAAAAGTATGTTTTCTCCATTGAATCTGACAATAGAATAAATTTAGGAAACTTAGTAAACTTAATAAAAAAACCCTTATGCGAGTTATCATTCTCGAAAATATTCGATCACTCAATAATGTTTGAGCTATATTTCGCACTGCTGACGGAGCATGATTTGATCGAGTCGCTCTCATAGGCTATACACCGACACCCCCTCGGGAAGAAATATCAAAAACAGCACTCTGAGCAGAAAACTTTGTCCCTTGGGAATATTTTTTAGAAACAAAAGATGCTCTTGAGCATTATAAAAAGCAATGATGCACACTCGTCGTAATGGAAAAAAATAGCATAAGTACCAATCTTTTTGAATTACCTACTCTATCTTCAATTGCACTAATTGTGGGCAATGAAATTGAGTGAGTCTCAAACATAGCACAAGAAATGGCAGACTCTATTTGCCATCTCCCAATGTTAGGGAAAAAAGAGTCACTCAATGTCGCTGTCGCAGCGGGAATCAGTATGTACGCAATGATATCTCAATAATTTATTGTATTGCACAATAGAAATAGATTATTTGCAAGCAGGGTTTCTATGAATTTATTTGCAAAAAGTAACCTCTTTCCTATGCTAGAGAGCATATGAATGCGAAAATATATGTAATACCGACCGATACAAGTATCGGTCTTGGTTGTAGGCTTGACGACCAGAAATGATATGAGATGCTCTCTGATATAAAAGGTAGAGATGCTTCAAAACCAATCGCAATTCTCGTACCAACATGGGAAGACTTGATGTATGAAACAAAACTTTCACCAGCTCAAGTTAATTTTCTTCGCACGTACAAATTCCCATTTACCATTCTGTGTGAAATACGAGATGACTTCCGTGATGAATATCCTCTTCTAGATACATACGGGTATAAAACAGTTGGTTTCCGTGTAGCAGAGGTATGTCTACCTCTAGAGACACTATCACATATTCGAAACCCTCTCTTTCTCACATCAGCCAACAAATCAGGCGGAAAAGAATGTCACACAATGAATGAAGTAGAGCAAATATTTCATGATTATCTTCCAATACTTAAAATCATACCGTGAACTCCTGGGAAAAAACCAGCAAGTAATGTCATTACTTTCAAGTGAAATACAAATGATCTCCAATATTCTCGGAAAAATTATCCTCTCCCTCTTTAATTTTTGTCCATGCTGCAATTTCTTCAAAATATAGATGCTCAAATCCTGGCGTTTTTGCGTGACTCTATTACACCTTTTATATGGGCATACCCGATTATAAACTTTTTTGCCGATCTACAACCTATTCTCTTTTGTCTTTTGTTAATCGGCTTATGGCTCTATGGTGTTTCATGGAAGGATCGTGGACCAAAAGAAGTAGCCCTAGATCTTTTTTGGCATGTTCTCGGAGCATTTATCATATATTGGATTATCAATCAATCGCTCCCGATGCGTCCTCGTCCAGAAAGTATTACCGCTATTCCTCCCCTGATTTCACATTTGCCAGATAATTCATTTCCATCCGGACATGCATTATTTTGGTGAGCATCATGGTGGGCACTACATACGCTCTTTGGAAACAAGAGAATTACATGGTTTTTCTTTATTATTGGAGGACTTACTGGACTCGCTCGCATACTCGCTGGAATTCATTATCCTGGAGATATTATAGTAGGATTTTTGCTTGGTTGGGGACTTATGGCGATTTTTATACATCTGCCTCACAATAACGTATATAGACAATGGGGGCATGATTTTCCTCTCAAAATTGCAACTTTTTTTCGACTCTAAATATTGATTTTTTCAGAGTATCACTACACTCTCTTGTATATGAAATTTTTTCATTTCAAAAATTACTCCATTCTTTTACCTCTCACTGCACTTTTTTTAGGATTTTATCCAGGGACGCTTATTTCTGAGCCCCGCACACAAAAAATATCGGCAGTAACCAGTCCTATCACTATCCTCTACTCGGGTGTAACGAAATATGATACAGGAAATGCACTCTTGCTCCAAGTAAATACAAAAGATACAGATGAAGTTATCTCTCTCTGTGATGATGAAAGAATTTTGATTGAACAAAAGGAAAATTTTTCTACCCTTCAATGGAAGCCAGGAAAAAACTGCAAAATACCCCTTATTACGTATAAAGGAAAAAATTATATTCTCCCCCTCAATCAAACAAATATTTCTCTTGATATACTGGCAGATATTTCAACAGAAACTCTCAAAAACACCATTACAATTACAACATTACTCAATACTGATGTACGACTCTCCACTCTCAAGACACGCAAAATTATCAGAAATATTGGTGCCGTCCTCGAATCACGAAATACCCCTTTTATATTCCCTATTGAATGAGCTAAACTCCCTGAAAAAGATACTCACCTTCCAAACTCTCCTCGTCCGTTTCGAGCAGATACCACTGATGGAATTCACCATGGTTGGGATTTCTATGTCAACGAAGGTACTGCAGTACGTGCTATCGAAGAAGGACGTATCATACATATAAAACGAGACTTTTCTTGGAAAGAAATGGATCATTTCCATGATGCAAATAGCGAACTCGGGCGACAAGAAAATCTTGATATCTATAGAGGAAACACCGTATATCTCAAAACACTCTCAGGACATGTTGCTATTTATGCACATATGGCAAAGATCCCATCAAAGCTGGAAGTAGGCGATTATGTTGCGGCTGGGACTATCGTCGGGCATGTAGGAGACTCTGCTGTACCCGATAAGAGATATCTTTACCATCTTCACTTTGAACTCGCCATGAATCCATTTAAAGACGAAAGAGCCGGTACCTATACTTTCGAAGACTATCTCATCTGGCCATGGTTTGGGAAAGGTAAAACAACTGCTTGGGTACGCGATAATGATAACAATCTCTTCCAATAAAACTTGCAAAGAAAAATATTTCCCTATACTAACATAAAGGAAATATTAAAAAATCAATCGAAGGAAGGTCAAGAGAGAAATATTAGAATATATTACCAAAGTGAGATACCATAGAACTGTTACCAATTAATACAACCAAAAATGTTCGTGGCTATCAATGGAGTCGATATTATCGGTTTTTTGATACTCATGAACCCTCTTTTCACTTTTTTTATCTTGTGATTTCTAGTTACTTTGCGAAACAAAGCATCGATTTTCTGTAAAAAGAAAAAAACTCTTTGACGCTTTCAGTCATATCTTTTTCAGGCGTAATGCCTTTTCTATTTTTATCCTTTTTCTATGTCAGATTTTTTCGAACAACTCGATTCTGAACTCGGTACGCTCCCCCCAAATCCTGGGTCGTGAATACCACCAAAAAATGTGCCAAAAGCACCAATACACAATACTCCTCTCGTGACTCCTGTACATTTTACACCAAAATCAAAATGAGTGCCACTTCCTCTTCAAGCAAAGAAACCATTTTTCACGACTAAATGACCCTCCTCGCCTATACCCCATCCTGTTAAAACGGAATGAACACCGCTTACTGGCAAAATACTCGGAAAAGTAACCGGTTGATTTGCAAAAAATACATCATCAAAACGGCTCAGGCTTCCACCAGAAAATTCATCTACTCAATCACAAACAGTGCAGTCGTCTTCAGCACCTGTGAAACCGATATCGCCAGGTATACTGAAAGGTCTCAATGTACCAATTATTTTCCCAAAATCAAACGAACCACAAGTATTACCAAAATTGGATCCAAACACCACTCGTATTATTCCAATCGGTGGACTCAGAACGATTGGCGCTAATATGACAATGATTGAACATGAGAATGAAATCCTCCTCATCGATGGCGGTCTCGAATTTGCTCGTGGAGGTAATAGTCCCGGATTTAATTATATACTCCCTGATATACGGTTCCTCCTCGGAGAAACAAAACGTATCAAGGGCATGCTCGTGACGCATGGTCATCTAGATCATATCGGAGCTCTCAAAAACATCATCCCCGCACTCGGTTTTCCTCCTATTTATGCTGCTCCATTTACGATTGCATTTATAAAGAAATTCTTTGATGAAGCAGGTTTACGCGGAAAAGTACAGTTCTTCCCTATAAATCCAGACAGTGGAAAACTTGCCAATATTGGTGTATTCAAATATGAATTCTTCCGCGTCAATCATACGATCCCAGATAGTTGCGGTATCTACATAGAAACCCCAAACGTCCGTATTATGCATATGGGTGATTATAAAATAGAATTCTTCCCAAGACTGGACAAGCCAGCCGATTTGCAAAATTATGCTCGTATCGCTTCTCGAGGTATCGATGTACTCCTCCAAGAAACAACCAACTCCTACAAACAAGAATGGACCGCTTCTGAAACAAAGGTTTCAGGAGAACTCCGTGCGCTGATACAAGATGCTCCAGAACGAGTTATTATCGGCAATTTCTCCACACTGATTAGCCGTATCCAGGATGTCGTCAGTATAGCAGAATCTCTCGGAAAATTCGTCCTAATTAATGGACGAAGCATGGTCGACTCTGTCGCTATCGCTCGCGAACTTGGCTATCTAAAATGCAAAGAGGGCGTTATGAAGCCTCTCGATGAAAAAACCATGGAAAGTATCCCAGAAAATAAACAAATTATTATTACTACTGGTGCTCAAGGGGAGGAATTTGGCGGACTCAATAATATCTCAAAAGGTGATCATAGAAGTATTTCTATTAAACCTCGTGATACGATTATCCTCTCATCTTCTGTCATTCCAGGCAATGAGCTCGCAATTATCGCTATGATGAATCGTCTGAATAGATTCGGAGCTAAAATAATCACTATCAAGGAAAGTGAAGTGCACTCTGGTGGTCATGGAGGTATTCTAGAACAGCGTGTGCTCATCAATCTCGTCAAACCAAAAGTAATTATTCCCGTTCACGGTGATCTCACTCAACGTCTCACACTCAAACGCGAAGCAGTGAAAATGGGTTGGGATCCAAAAAACGTCCTCATGCTCGAAGATGGCTCAATTGTGGAATTTGATAGTCGCCACGAAATGGTCTTTGGACGAAAAAAAATACATATGGAGGCTATCGGTGTCGATGGTATGAGTATCGGATCCCTCGCTTCTCGTACAATCCAAGATCGCATTCGTATCGGTGAAGAGGGTGTCCTCATCGTCAATACTAAAGATGGAATCGTAGAATCTCGTGGGATCTTTTTTCCTGATGAAATACAGATCGCTCATAAGGCTATCAGTGATGAGGTGAAGAAACTCACAGCAGGAAAAAAAGTATGAGAGAATGATAAAAATATTCGCGACTCCTTCGCAAAAGAACTTGGGAAAATGGTAAATAAAATCTGGGAAAGAGAACCAGTGATTGTCGTGCTATAAGAAATACTACAAAAAATCCCCTCAACTCCGAGGGGATTTTTACAATGTGATTTTTTTATTATTTCTTCAAATGTTCACCCAATCCCTCAATAGCCCTCAGTGTCTCGATAGGAAGCATCCAGATAGTCGTATTACTCTGATCAGATGATATATCATTGATAGACTGCAGAGTACGAAGATGTAGCGCACCAGGTGTCGCTGAGAGGACAGCAGCAGCCTCCGCCAGTTTTGCAGAAGAAAGTAACTCACCTTCTGCATCAATAATCTTTGCCCGTTTTTCACGTTCAGCTTCTGCTTGCTTACCGATTGTCCGCTTGAGACCTTCTGGCAGATTGAGATCTTTCAGCTCTACTGAACGAATATCTACTCACCAGCTTTCGGATTTTGTGTCTACAATATCCTTAATCTTAGCACTCGCCTCTGCTTTATTCGCAAGGAGTTCATCGAGTTCAAATTGTCCGACGATATTTCGCATAGTCGTCATAGCAAATTGCATAATAGCATATTGTAACGCACGAATATTAACGACAGATTTCATGGCATCATCGATTCCGTAATAGAGAACAGCATTAATAGTCAGTGAGATATTATCTTTTGTCATTGCTTCTTGAGATGGGATATCGACCGCTTGCTCTCGGATATCAACCTTAGTACATGTTTGTATTAGCGGGATAACGAGATTCAGGCCTGGTTCAATCGTTCGAGAATATTTTCCGAGCATAAAGACTACACCGCGCTCATACTGTTTGATAATCCTCACCGAAGATACGATGATTAAAAATATGATAATAAAAATAACTTCCATACAAAAAAATTAAAAAATAATCCAGTAGCTACTGGATTATATATAAGATGCTCCGATGAGCAAGAAATTTAATATTTTGGTGGCGGGGGATGGGATCGAACCATCGACCTTCAGATTATGAGCCTGACGAGCTACCACTGCTCTACCCCGCGATACATACTCACTATATGAAATAGTGAAAAAATGTCAAACAATATCTAGTAAAATAGAGTCAAAATACAACGCATAAGTATCTGTTCACTAGAGAAAGAATGCACAAAAAAAGTGTAAATATAGACTACCAATTCAGAAATATAAATTTCAGGTATTCAATTATATGAAAATACTCATTGCTGATTCCCATGATTCACCTATACTTGAAATGTGTATATGAAATGAACTTCTTTATTTATACTTTTATTTATGAAAAAATTCTTTACCAGAACAGTACTGCTCTTTGTAATAGTGTTATTCCCAATAGTCACTTCGGCTCATCAGCCAAGAATCGTAAATAAAGATGTTACAATTGTGAATTTACCAGAAATCTCCAAAGCCTATTACTCTACTCTGTCAGGTAGGCCTGCAACGTATACCATTACATCAGACAGTACTTTTACGCTCTATGTTGGATTACTTATACCAGATCTTTCATCAGATCAGTTAACAGTGGAGGCCAAAGAAAAATCTGTCTCGGCTATTATCTTAAAAGATGGTACACAGATTGCTGCACTAGATGGAGTAAATTTTGAATGGAAGAAATTTTTTGAACCATTCGGCCACGATACTTATTGGCAAGGTCCAGAATATAGAGGACAGGTAGAACCTGGTAAATATGAAATAATTATATCAAGTACTAATAATGATGCAAAATATTCACTTGCTATAGGTGAGATAGAGGTTTTTGACTTCAAAGAAATCATGAATGCCCTCACACTTGTTCCCAAGATAAAAAAAGATTTTTTTAATGAATCCCCGGCAGACTTTATCTTCTCACCATTTGGCTGGGACTTATCGTAATTATGTTTCTAACTTGCATTTCTCTTTGGTTTTACTTATCGAGCATTACTGAAAAAATTTGCACGAAATACAGTCCACGGTTCATCCAAAAATATCGGTAAAACTGATAGAGCTCTGCGTATAAGTATTGGAATCGGGCTCTTTGTCCTCGCCATTACGACGACGTGGAGTCCATGGCTCCTATTCTTCTCAGGATTTGCTTTTTTTGAAGCATTTTTTAGCTGGTGTGGATTGTATGCAGCATTAGGTAAAAGCACCTGCCCGATCAAATAATACATTATCAACAAAAGAAGATATTCAAAAATACATTCGAACCTACAAAAAGCTCCAATAAGCCAAAAGTGGCATATTGAAGCTCTGATTTTTGAAATATGGTCGAAATGAAACCCAAGGTTACATATCGACTGGGGGTATATTCAAAGATGATTAAAGCACAAGAGGGAAAGATATGGAAAACGTACTTTGTTATTCTCGCACGACAAGAGGTCCAGGACTTCCATACACAACGGGCAAGGGGTGATTTTGTGAGGATGTTAGAATCCCAAGTAGCATAAAAGCGTTGGCCCTACTAGACAAGGAGAACTATCTCCTTGTCTAGAGTCAAACGTTTGAATGTACCGTACACGTCTCATGTGTCTCCTCATATTTACTCAGTCTCTGTACCACGGTATACATCTCAAAAACAGTAAGTGGTCTATCTGGTTCAAAAATATCGATTGTTCGCACTGTGAACCCGAGCTCCATAGCTTTTTTGATGACTTCCTTTTGCCAGTTATTGCCATTGGTCACTGGATGAACACAGATACTCTTCATCATAATCGAATACGCCTCCGAACGACTCACTGACTGCAATGGGTTAAACTGCTGGTTTGTTTGTGATATCATCCCGGCTGATTGAGCTTTTTCTGCAACCTGGCAGGTATAGCTTGGGATAAAGTATCAGGAAGTGTCAGTGAATAATCAAAGACACGTATACTCCTTAAATATATCTATACCTTTAACCTTTAATGTAACCAGAACTGTCTCTAGCCGGGTGGCAAATTCTGTACGTTTGTTCTCCTGGAGAATCTTCGTGAGAAAATTACTGAAGACCTGTTGTCATATTATTTGCATTTGAACGAGATCTGAG
>Ga0163151_10006626_pt1 | contig 14003 bp, 15 predicted proteins | sample OliLakLV19MP5IB2_FD_145596 | JGI IMG/M metagenome (GOLD analysis project Ga0163151, IMG submission 145596) | Freshwater microbial mat bacterial communities from Lake Vanda, McMurdo Dry Valleys, Antarctica - Oligotrophic Lake LV.19.MP5.IB-2 | ecosystem: Environmental > Aquatic > Freshwater >...
TGATCGCACCCAACACGTCCCGCCCGTCGAGGTTGGGCAGGTTCAGGTCGAGTAGGATCAACTGCGGTCGAACGGCGTCGTCAAATGGAGTGCGCCGAGCGAGAAAGTCGAGCGCCGCAAGTCCATTGGTGACGGCGAACAACGAGATCGATATACCGGTTTCCGCGAAGGCTGCTGCTGCCAGCTGTGCGTCGGCTTCGTTGTCCTCGACGAGCAGGACCGTAAATGACCGCTCAAGCGCACGCGACATTCACGTTGCCTTCGTCGCGCTGATCCTGGCTCGCGGCGGGCGCTTCCCCGCGTTCGGGCAGAGTGAAGTAGAACGTACTGCCTTGGCGCGGTCGCGAATCGGCCCACATCCGGCCACCGTGGCGTTCGACGATGCGGCGGCAGATGGACAGGCCGATCCCCGAGCCGGCAAAGGCGGTGCGGGTATGCAGCCGCTTGAAAACGAGAAAAATGTCCTCGGCGAAGCGCGGGTCGAAGCCGATGCCGTTGTCGCGCACGAAGAAGAGCCACCCAGCGTCGTCGCTGTCGGCCTGCACTAGTCCGGGGACTGACGTGGAGTTACGCAGTGCCGCAAGCAGCGTTGCACCGATGTGTACGCGCGGTGGCTCGTCGGCCTTGAACTTTGATGGCATTGGCGATCAAGTTGCGCAGCACCTGCTCGAACTGGCTCTGGTCGACCACGACCCGCGGCAATGGTTCGTGCGTAACGGTAGCCCCGTTTTCGAGGAGCGCTGGGCCGAGATCGTGGAGGGCGCGCGCCAGGCTCGCATCCGCGTCGCATTCGACGCTCGTGCCGCCGCGGGTACCGACGCGTGAGTAGAGGAGCAGGTCGTCGATCAGCGCGCCCATGCGCACGGCACCCTCGGTCGCGAAGCCGATGAACTGATCTGCCTTCTCGTCGAGTTGGCCACCATAGCGGCGCGCGAGCAACTGAACGTAGCTCGTCACCATGCGCAGGGGCTCCTTGAGATCGTGGGAAGCGATGTAGGCGAAGCGCTCGAGGTCCTCGTTGGAACGTTTCAACTCGGCCGCCTGCAGACTGAGAAGGCGCTCGGCGTGGACGGCGCGCTCGAGGGCTTTGGTCAGTGCCTGGCGCTGGAGGAAGAGGTCGACGAAGATCGCGACCTTGGCGCGCAGGATGTTGATGTCGACTGGCTTGAAGAGATAGCCGATCGCACCCAGCGCATAACCTTGCTTGACCCGTGTGCTCTGGGAATGGATCGCGGTGACGAAGATTACCGCCGTTCCGCACTTCTGCACGTGAGACCGGAGTGCTTCCGCGACTTCGAATCCGTCCATCCCGGGCATCTGCACATCGAGCAGGATGACGGCGAAGGACTGCCGCTCTACGGCTGCAATCGCCTCGCGGCCGGAGAGCACGCCGATGATCGGCTGGCCCAGTTGCTTCAGAACGGTCTCGAACAGCGCAACGTTCGCCGGGTTGTCGTCGACGACGAGGATCGGCGCACTCCCCGCCGCCCCGCCGTTCGGAATTGCCTCAACAGAGGAATCGTTCTCGATCTCCATCTAGTTATGAAGAGGCAAACTGCACGCCAACCCGCATCCGTAGGCTTCGGGCCGATTCCGCGCTTTGGCGCGATGCTTTTTCGTTCCGCCATGACGATTCCGTTCAGATCTTGACACTCGGGGTCTGCATGGCTTTTCAACGGGCTACCAAAGCAAATTCCCGTTCGCCAGGCGTGTCGACGGGCACCCCCGAGGTTCCTTTCAACCGGCTAAATCATGAGCCCAACGATCTAGAGTCCGATGTGCGCCCAAACCGGTAAATGGTCGGAAAGGTCGCCGCAGCGATCGCGCGGGCAGAGACCGGCACCGAGGATCTCGGCGTTGCGGACGAGGATGAAGTCGATGATCAGCGGGACGGGATCGAAGATCGTATCGCGTGCGGCGAGCGGCAGGTTGGCGTGGGCGTCGCGGTAACCGCGGGTGAAGAATGCTTGGGTGGTGCCGTCGTTCCTCGATCCGTTTTGGAAGTCGAGGGTAGCGAAGAAGGAGTTGAGGTCGCCGCCGGCGATCACGGGGTACGCGAGGTCGGCGCCGTCGCTGGCGATCTCGACCGCCTGGGCGTCGCGGATGCGCAGGGCGGAGAGGGTCGACTCGAAGTGAACGGAATAGAGGCGCACGAGTCGATCGCCGATCTTGACGTCGGCGGCGACGGCGACGCGACCGCCGAGGCGCGGCTCGTCGGGTTCGGGGAAATCGGGTGGCGTGTACCACGAGCGGTTCTGGGCGTGGCGGATCTGGCGCACGTTGCCGAGCGGGAAGCGCGAGACGATGGCGTTGCCGTGTTCGCACAGCGGCGGGTCGAACGGCCCGGCGGGCTCGCGGTTGCCGGGCAACTCGACGAATTCGGTGGCGAAGACGTAGTAGTAGCCGAGGGCTTCGGCGAACTCGCGGGCGACGTTGCGGAATTGGGTGCGGCGGCAGCCGCGGTCGACTTCGCTGAGGAGAAGGACGTCGGGGACGGGGATATCGCCGGTATCGAGGATGGCCGCGAGTTGGGCGGCGGCCGCGAAGCCGCGGAGGATATTGTAGGCGAGGACGGTGATTTCGGATTGGGGCGGGACGTTTGCGGGCGCGAACGAGGCACCTTCGACGGCGCAGTCGATGAAGGTGGTATCGGGAGCGTTGTCGGGGTCGGCGGACTCGGCGCAGAGGCGATCGTTGCGCGGATCGGGAGTGGAGGATTGCCAATCGAACTCGACGAACGGCCCGGGCGTCGGCGCCACGGGGGGCGGGCAACCGTGGAGGGCGTCGTTGAGGGCGAGGAGAACCTCGTCGACGGTGACGATACTGTCGCCGTCGGCGTCGGCGGCGCTGCAGGTATCGCTGGCGGCGAGGCCGAGGGCGATATTGACGGCGGTAATGATCTCGTCGACGGAGGTAGCGCCGCTGGCGTCGCAGTCGCCGCGGCACTGAGCCTGTGCGGCGCCGGGCAGGAGGAGGAGCGCGAGCAGCGCAGGTACGGCGAGGGGCGAGCGCGCGAGCAGCATGGGCGCAGCCTACCGACCTGCCGGCGCGGTTGCCAGCGTGGGTTACGCGTGTGGGTTGACGCATTGACACTCTCGCCGGATCGGCGGTAGGAGTGACGTGTCGATCTGCCGACGAATGCGGGCGTAATTCAGTGGTAGAATGTCAGCTTCCCAAGCTGAACGTCGCCGGTTCGAGCCCGGTCGCCCGCTCTCTATTCATCCCCCGAAGCCTCGGCGAAGGGGGACCAACCTGCTGCCCCAGCCCAAGCCCCGGAGGCTGGGCTGGGGCAGCGTCAGTCTCTCGGCGGGTTCCGGGTGGGTTCCGTTCAGGCCCCTACGTGCAGCGATTTGCCCGTCGATCTCTGCCGCGAACGTCATTGATTTTCCGTAGTGCCTTTCGATCATTTCCAGACTCGTCCCTGTCTGGCGTGCGACGAAAACCCTTACCAACCGGGAAGTTTCCAGCCTCGATTCGGCTGCTACGACCGCATCCCCGGACTGAACTGCGAGCAAACGGAGGATGCCACAGGTCGATTGGTGGAACAGTTGCTCTCCACCCAGAAACCGCAGGGGACTTCATTTCGGTGCGTGTAGGGCCCAAGCAGACGATTCAGTTTTGCTGCCGGTGCAAGCTGGGCTGACCTAAACTCCTCTAAGTGGAGGGATCCAGCATGTAGCTAGTTCCCCTCTCGGAACTAGGGAATTCCCTGCGGCGACCCTATGGTAGTCACGTACAGCCACGGCAAATCACAGGAATTCGCGGCAAGTTCGAACGCTACGACCACTGGAATGGTCCAGAACGTGCCAAGCGCACGCACTCCGACGCTCGTCCCGTCGAGCACGAGGAAGCGGCGGCCGTTCGGTGATGCCGATCGGGTTACGTGGGCAGGCGCCGAGCAACGAGCAGGAAGTTGGCCGTCACCACCGAAGACCAGGGTTACGCTTGGAACGACGCGAAGCCGCGCCATGTGCAGCGCCCCATGGCGAAGCTGCGCTTGAGGAAGGAAATCATCCCCTCGATCCCCGCCCGGAAGTCGCGCAGCTTCTTGTAGACCCAGGTACTCTTGGCCATCTCGCTGATTGCCAGTCCGCGCTTCTTCGCGAACACGACATCAGTGACACCCAGTCCCTTGATCGCTGCGAGGTTGTCTTTCGATGCAAACCCACCGTCGAAGGCGGCCTGCCGCGGCACCCGTCCGAGTCCACGAAACCGGGGCAGGTTCAGCAATCCCACAGCAGCGATGAGTCGGTGGGGTGGTGGATGTTGGCATCCACCACCGTGCAGTCGACGCGCACCTTGCGGCCCTTATCGATCCCCTTGCCAGCGGCGCTCACCATCAACATGCGGTTGATCGCCTCGAGTGTATCCGCGCCGACCCGCTTGATGTCGCGCTGCAATGTCTTGTCCGACGGCGTCTTGTCGCCGATACCGAAGCCGCATACCGCTCGGTAGGTCCTGGAATCGGCCAGGTGATACGCCAAGACTTCGTAGCTGAAGTCGTTCATCTGCTTGATGAACAGCGCCATCAGCACTTGCTCGCCGCTCATCCTGCCACGCCGCCCGGTATGCGGGTTCTTCAGGCCGCGTACCAGATCGGCGTGGACCAGTTCGGCCATTTCCGGGTGCTCATCGAGCAGGCGCCGGATCTGGTGCAACTCACGGGCGTGCTCGTGCTCGATTGCGGGCTCGACAAGTGAGAGTTGTAGACGTACGCTTTCTCGCATCGGGGTTGTTTTCCTTTTTGATATCAGTAGGTTGTGGCGATTCATTGATATCACAAAGAAAAGGAAAACGCCCCGATTTCAGTCGCTTTTTTCAGGTTTTTTCGAGTGAAATCAGCCCCTTAGAGTTTCAAGAGGGAAACCAGCCTAACCAACCGGGTCGCCGCGACGAGTCGCCTGACCGTTGCCGAACGGTGCAGCGGTAGCAAGCGACGCAACATCGTCCGCGCTCGCGCAGCACTCGCATTTCTCGCGCTTCGCGAAGCCGGCCTCCCCGCCTCGGCCGTGGTACTGGCCCTGCGCGTCACCCCGCGCGCTCTCGGGTACGCTTTGCCCCTTGGCGAGACCGTCGCTCGCGAACTCGGCCTTCACCACTCGACCTGAGATTGCTCCGGAGCCGGCAGGCGATGCCGACCAGGCTCGATTTCTGCGGAGTCGCCGCCGGGATTCGGGAGGCAGTTGCGCGGCGAAAGTGTTCCGGTCATTTGGGTGAGACCATGAAAACAGCACAACGTATGCCGGCTACCGAGTTCAAGGCGAAGTGTCTGGCGGTGCTCGATCGCGTCGCTCAGACAAAGGCTGCTGTCATCGTTACGAAGCACGGCTGGCCGGTGGCCCAGGTCGTGCCCATGCCGCCGGAAAGGAAGCAGCCGAGTCTGCTCGGGAGCGTGACGTTCCACGGCGACATCGTTGCTCCGCTCGACGAGAGCTGGGAAGCCGAGTCGTGATCCTGCTCGACACGCACACGTGGATCTGGTGGCGGAGTGATCCCGCCCGGCTCAGTCGGCGCGCGAAGAACGAGATCGACCGCGCGAAGCACGTCGGCCTCTCAGCAATCAGTCTTTGGGAGCTGTCGATGCTGCTGCGCAAAAAGCGTCTCGAACTCGACCGCGAGCTGCTCGAATAAGTGGATTGCGCCCTTGACGAACCCACGGTCGAGGTCCTGCCGCTCACGCCTGCGGTGGCCGCCCTTGGATCCGATCTCGAGATCCACGGCGAGCCAGGCGATCGCATCATCACCGCGACGGCTCTGCTTGAGGGCGCTGTGCCGGTGACGAAGGACGAGCGCCTGCGGCGCTATGGGCCGCTGAAAACGGTGTGGTGAGGGATTGTCCGGGATTCGGGATACGGGTCGGACCTGCTCGAGGTTCTTCGACGCTTTTCGCGGAATCCCGGCTCTCATTCGTGAGAAATCGCACCATTCGGGTAGCGAAAGGGGCCGGAAGCTCGCGCAGGAGGCAGCCACCATTGTCTTCATCGATGCGGCGGTGGATCGCAACGCGGCCGAAGTCGCGGCGAACCATTTCGACGAAGCCGCGATCTCCCACGGCGCGGGCCTCGCTCCACCTTGCGTCGCGTTGCCGGGGGGAGTTCAGGGGTGCTGCCGCGATCCACTCCTGATGTGCCGGCGAGGGTGACAAGCTCCGTTGTTCAACAACTCTGGAGGGAATGCTGGCATTCGGTGCACCCTGCAATCCAAGCCGCCATCAGCGCTGCACCTCAGCGCGCAGTACCCTTACGAGCGCAGCACCGTCCACCACGGGCAGGCCAAGTCGGTCGATGAAATCGACGGGGTCGTAGACACCAGCGTCGGCGAAGCCCGCTGCACGGAGCGCCGCCGCGCACACGGCGGCGTCGGGGAAATGCAGATGCGTGCTACCGCGGGTGAGCCAGCCGAGCACGCGTTTGCTCGCGTGCACCAGCGGCGCGAGCGGATCTCCTCCGAGTTCGAACGCGATGTCGCTGAGGTAGATGCCCCGCGCGCAAAGTTGCAGCGCTGCGCGGAAACCGCGCCACATGGTGCGCAACTGCTCCGGCGGGAAATAGTTGACCAGCCCTTCCGTGATGATGACGGCCGGCGCATCCAGGTCGAGATGGTCGCGAAAGACGCGACTCAGGGAACCCGGACCTTGTTTGGCCAAGGCGTTGCATTCGACGACCAGGTGGTCGGCGCAGAGGTAGCTGCCGCGTTCGAGCCGCGCACGCTTGTCCGCCGCCATCGCCGGCAGGTCGGCTTCGACGTAGCGGAGGCCGACGTCGGCAAAACGCTTGCGAAAGCGAATGCCTCGCGGCGATAGCCCGGCGGCAACCTCGACCACCTGGCGCACCCCATCGCCGACGATGGCTTCTTCGAGCAAGTGATCGATCAAGAGGTGGCGCTGCAGCAGCATCGTCTCGAGGTCGAAACCGCGGCGCAGCAGATTGCCGGCGAAGTTCAGCGGCATCACCGCGGCATGCAGCGCCGCCCCGCCGATATGGTCCAGGACCGGATCGCCGAGCCCGTGCCGTTGCCAGACCTGGCTCGTATAGAGCGCGGTGAAGCTGATGCGTGAGGTGTCCGGCGCGTCGGCCATGATCGTCATCCTCTCGCAATATCAATCCCGATCCAACCCCGGTCATGGAACTGCACCGGCGACGAGATCGGTGCGGGCGGCGCCGACGACCGGTTGGCGCCGGTGCGCGCTTGGTGTAGGGCGTGGATTCCAACTCTTCCTCAGGATGGTGCCCATGCCTTGCTCCCGACTCGTCGTCGCGTTGACGGCAATACTCGCGCTCCCTATCGCCGGCTGCGGCGACGACGACGAGGACTCATCCACAGTTGCGAGCCGCGGCGCCAACGTCGCACGACCCCTCGTCGAAGGGCCGGTGACCGGCGGCAACGGCGCTCCCTTCGTCGCCGCCAGCCTGTTCGACCTCGCCGAGATCGGCTACTCGCAGACCGAGTTCTTCCTCTCGGGCACGGCGACGTCCTACGCCAATACGAGCCCTCTCGGACTGGACGGCCACTGGAACGTCGAGCCGGCGGCGAGCGCCGACTACAAAACCCGCATCCTCGTCCATCGCCCGATCGACGCGAGCCGCTTCAACGGCACCGTGATCGTCGAGTGGCTCAACGTCAGCGGCGGCCTCGACGCTGCCGCCGACTGGATCATGGCGCACACCGAACTCGTCCGCTCGGGTTACGTCTGGGTAGGGGTGTCGGCGCAGGCGATCGGCGTCGAAGGCGGCACTCCTTTGCTGCCCGGGCTGCCGGTGACACCGCTCAAGACGCACGATCCGGCGCGCTACGGCTCGCTCGTGCACCCGGGCGACAGCTTCTCCTACGATATCTTCTCGCAGGCCGCGCAGGCGGTGCGTCAGCCCAACGGCGTCGATCCGCTCGGCGGTCTGCGCGCCGCCGCGATCATCGCTGCGGGCGAGTCGCAGTCGGCGTTCCGCCTGACGAACTACGTCAACGCGATCCACCCGCTCGCCGACATCTACGACGGCTTCCTCGTGCACAGCCGCGGCAGCCTGCTGCCCACGCCGCTGTCGGAAGCGCCGCAGGCAGTGATTTCGACTCCGGGAGCAACGCGGATCCGCACGGATCTCAATTCTCCCGTGCTCACCTTTCAGACGGAGACGGACCTGACCTTTCTCGCATCGATCTCGTCACGCCAGGCGGACAGTGAGATGTTCCGGCTCTGGGAAGTGGCGGGTACCGCGCACGCCGACACCTACACGACGGTCGTCGGTCTCAGCGATCGCGGCGACTCGCTCGCGGCGGCGGAACTCATCCTGACAACCGAGCCCGTCGACGGTGCGCCGGCTTGTAGCGCGCCGATCAACTCCGGCCCGCAGCACTTCGTGCTCAAGGCCGCGGTCGCTGCGCTCAACCAATGGGTGCGCGAGGGCACGCCACCGCCGAACGCCCCGCGCCTGGAAACGATGGGCATGCGCCTGGTGCGCGACGAGCACGGCAACGCCCGCGGCGGTATCCGTACGCCCTATGTTGATGTGCCGATCGCCACGCTCTCGGGGGAAGGGCAGTTCGGCACGGTCTTCTGCCTGCTGTTCGGCACGACCGTTCCGTTCGATGCGGCGAAGCTCGCCGAGCTCTATCCAACCCACGACGCGTACGTCGACGCATACATCGAGTCGACCGATAGCGCTGTGGCTGCCGGATTCATCCTGCCGGCCGACGCGGCGCTGATGAAGGCGGCAGCTGCTGCCTCGATGATTGGCGGCTGAGCCCGGATCAGCGGCGTTGCCTGTGCATTCAGCGAAGCGCCGGTGACAGCGCATCGCCGGACTCGATGAGATCGCTGTCTGGGTGGAACGTCATGAACGGCGATAGGTGCGGGATTCTGGGCCCCCGCGTGCGCGAGGGAGACGGAAGATTGAGGAGTTCAACAGGCTGCTACCTGGTTGTTGAAAGTCGCCTGCACGTGCTGGCGCCCGCAACCCGAGTTCAGCACGACCGGATCCCTCGCCCCGATTCGTGTATAAGGCGCGCGTGAGCATCTCCGCAGAATCCGACGACCGGCACCCACGTGACCGGCTCCGGCGCGAATTGTCGTTGACCGACTCGGCGATGCTCGTCGTCTCGTCGGTGATCGGAGTCGGTATCTTCCTCACGCCCGGCGCGGTAGCGGAACTGCTGCCCCACCCTCATCTCTTTCTCGCGGTTTGGTTGATCGGCGGATTGCTGTCGCTCGCCGGCGCGCTCGCCAACGCGGAACTCGGGGCAATGTACCCGCACGCCGGCGGCGACTACGTGTACCTGCGCGAGGCCTACCATCCGTTCGCCGGCTTCGCCGTCGGCTGGCTGACCTTCTTCGTCATCTACGCCGGCACGATCGCGACGCTCGCCGTCGGCTTCGCCCAAGGTCTGGGGCTGTTCGTCGAACTCGGCGAATTGGGTCGCATCGTCGTAGCGGTCGTCGTCATCGCGATCACCTCGTGGGTCAACTTCGTCGGCGTTCGCTACGGCGCGCGCTTCAACAACATCACCGCATTTCTCAAGATCGTTGCCCTGGTTGCGTTGGTCGTCGGGGGAGTCGTTTTCGGGGAAGGCGAGTTCGCGCGTCTTGGTGCGACCGCGGCGGACGTCGAAGAGATTCCGTGGAGCGGACTCGGTCTGGCGCTGTCGCCGGTGCTGTTTTCGTATCTCGGCTGGAACGCGTCGATCTACGTTGCCAGCGAGATCCGCGATCCCGGCCGCAACGTGCCGCGGTCCTTGTTCGTCGGTCTCGGCATCTGCATGGCGATCTACCTCGTGATCAACGCGGTCTATCTATACGCGCTGCCGATGGCGGAACTGCGCGGCGAGGTCCGTGTCGGCGAGGCCGCAGCGCGGGCGATGTTCGGCGCGACCGGCGGTACGATCACGGCGGTTCTGGTGCTCGCCTCGATCTTCGGTTGCCTCAACGCGACGATCCTCGTCGGCCCGCGCATCGCTTACGCGATGGCACTCGACGGTCACTTGTTCGCTGGCGTCGACGAGGTCCACCAAGCCCACAACACGCCTTACGTTGCCATTTGGCTCCAGGCCTTGGCCGCGATCGCGCTCATCTTGCTGCTGCGGAGCTTCCCGAGCGTGCTCGATCTCACGACGTTCGCGATCGTCATCGCGACGATGGCAGACACGACGGCGCTCTACGTTCTGCGCTGGCGTAAACCCGATCAGCCGCGGCCCTACCGTGCTTGGGGCTACCCGTTCGTGCCGGCGGTGTACTTCGTCGCCAACGGCGCAATCGCTCTCGCCATGATCATCGGCCGACCGGCCGAATGCGCGGCGGCGATGTTGATCGCGGCGACGGCCGTGCCGGCATACCTGTTCATGCGCCGGCAGGGGGTCGGCGCGTAACCGGACTCCGGAACAGCGACTGCGGGCGCTGGTTGTTCGGCGCGCGACGCGCGCCTATGCTCCCGCGACGATGCTTGGTTGGTTTATCGCCGGATTGGCGCTCGCCTTCGTGACTGGGTTGGGATTGACGTACCTGCGACGCGGCCGGAGGTCGCTCGCGTACCCGGCGCCCGATGCGGCGATCGAGCAGATGCTGCAACTCGCAGCGAAGCATCCCGATCTTTGTCACGTCGAGGTTGTCGGTACGTCTACCGAGGGGAGGCCGATCCATGCTTTCCGCATCCGCGGACGCAACCCTGGCGCCGGCGAGCGGCCGCGTTTGCTGGTGACGGCGCAGATTCACGCCATCGAATTCGTCGGCTCGTACGTTGCGCGCAGCGTCGCCCGTCGCCTGCTGAGTGGCTACGGCCGGCAGCGCCATGTCACCGAGTTGCTCGACCGCGCCGACGTCTGGGTCGTCCCCTTGCTCAACCCGGATGGCGCCGTGCGGGTCTGGAACGCGCACGGCTGGTGCGGACTCGGCCAGGCGCGCTTCACCGCCACCGGCGTCGATCCGAATCGCAACTTTCCGTTCGTGGAGCGCGCCGGCAAGAAGAGCTGGAACTCCGCCAGGGAACAGCCGGGATCCGCTTATTACCGCGGGCCGCGGCCGTTGAGCGAGCCGGAGTGCGCGGCGCTCGCGCACCTCTGTCGGCGCGAGCGCTTCTGCGCTGCGGTCAACTTCCACAGCTTCGGCGGCGTCGTCTTCATGCCGACGCTGCAAACCGACGTGGGTGCGCATCCCGACGCACTCAAGGCCGCGCGCGCCTTTGCCGTGTTCCGCGACGTGTTCCAGGCACACCAGGCGCACCTGCGCTACAAACCAGTGCCCGAGCGATCGGCTTCGATCACGGGCCAACTCGACCCGTTCCTCTTCGAGGCCTTCGGCACGGTCAGCGTGACCGTCGAAGTCAGCCGGCCCAACCTCGCCATTCTGCTGCCGTGGAACATCGTGCCGCTCTTCTGGTGGGCCAACCCGATGCGACCCCAGGTCTGGGAGGAGAACGACGCGGAGGCGACGGTGCACGCCCTAGTTGCGTTGCTCGAGCGCACCGACGGCGTGCCGTGCGTGGCCGTCCACCCGGCGCTGGCCGACGCGGTGTCCGTGGCTGTGGGCGACGAGAAGGAGAGGGGATAGTGAAGCGCCAGTCCGTCGCCTTGGCGATCGCACTCGCTGCGCTCGTCGGCAGTGGTTGCAAGGACCCGAACACGAGCTTTCGCATCGACCACTGTGGTGTGCCGCTTGCGGCCGCGCCGACGGATACCGCGAACGCCGCCGTCAGCCTGCGGCTCGTGACGCTCAATATGTGGGGCATCCCGTATGTCTCGCAGTATATCGACGAGCGCTTCACCGCATTGGCGGAGCGCCTGCGCGGTGACCGGTCGGTGGATGTCGTCGGCCTCCAGGAGATGTGGGACGGGGAAGCCCGCGCACGCTTGCTCGAGGCGATCCGGGCTGAGTTCCCGTACCAAGTCGACTTTCATGGCGAGCACGGCCGCAGTGGCCTGGCGTTGGTATCGCGGCGCCCCTTCGTTGGCGAGCCGAGGTTTCGCGGCTTCGCGCGCCTCGGAAAATGGTGGAAGCCCTGGAACGGCGAGTGGTTCGGCGGCAAGGGCGTCGGCGCGGTGCGAATCGCGGTCGACGCGGATAATGAAGTGTTGGTCGCCGTGACCCACCTGCATTCCTGTTACGATGCAGGTGCACCGCTGGCCTGCGACGAAACCGACGAGTTCGCCGATTTCCGCCGGACCCAACTCGCCGAGGTTCGCGACTTCGTCAACGAATTGGCGGGCGACGAACCGGCGGTCATTCTCGGCGACTTCAACTTCACGCCGACGTCGACCCACTTCGCCGGCGTGCGGACGGAGCGCGAAGGCAGGGGCTTCGATCCGGGCTGGCTGCCGATTCCCGAGGCGCAAGCGCCGGCGACGCGTATCGATCACGTGTGGCTGCGACCGGGGCGTGCCGGGCAATGGCGCGCGCTCGCCCCGGCGCGAGTGACCTATGCCGACCCGGTCGTCGTCGCCGGTGGCGCCGAGCCGGTGCCGCTGAGCGACCACTGCGCGATCGTGGCTACGATCGGCAGGTAGCGAGCTACGCGGTTCGGCCGCGCCCCAGCGCCAAGGTAGCGAGCAGCCAGATTCCGGCAGTGGCGACCACGAGCCATGCGAACAGGTCGCCGACCCTGCCGTAAATGGATTGCAGCTGGATCCGGTCGATGCGGCCGACGAGGACTTCCTCGGTGAAGAGACCGCCTTCGGCAACGACACGTCCCGCCGGGTCGATGATCGAGGTGACCCCGGTATTCGAGCCACGCAGTAGGTAGCGGCGGTTCTCGATCGAGCGCCACAGCGCCAGTGCCTGGTGCTGGTGCGGCGCCGCCGTATTTCCGTACCACGCGTCGTTGAGGATCGTCACCAGCACTTCCGCGCCTGCGTTGGTGGTCGCGCGCGGCATGTCGGCGACCAAGTCCTCGTAGCAGATCAACGCACCGACTCGCAGCTTCTCCGGGATATCGATGACCATGGCGTCGCTGCCGGCCTTGAAGCCCGCCGTGGCGGGGCTCAGTTGCCGGATCCAGGGGAAGGTGTCGGCGAACGGCAGGAACTCGCCGAACGGCATGAGGATGCGCTTGTCGTAGCGGCCGAGAACGGTGCCGTCGGGTTGGATCAGGAAGGCGACGTTGAACTCGTCGGCTTGGCGCGGCCCGGTCAGGCGATAGGCCAGGCCGCCGAAGTACAGGGGCACGCGCAATCCCGGGAAGGGGTGCGACTCGGCATCGAGCCCGGGCGCGTCGGCAGGGATCCAGAATTGGGAGACGGTCTCGGGCCAGATCAGCAGATCGACATTATCCTGGATCGGCTCGGAGAGAGTGGCGTAGCGGTCGAGATTGACGTCGAAGTAGGTGCGGTTGCCCTTCTCCTCGATGCTGATGTTTCCCTGCACCAGGCCGACGCGAGCTTTCGGTGCGGCCGCCATCGCGGCGTCGATCTGCGGGAGGCGCCAGGCGCCGTACCCGGCGATGGCCAGTGTCAACGTCGCTGCCGCCGCCAGCGCCTGCCAACGGCGCGGCCGCTCGATCAGGTCGACGAGCGCAGCCGAGAACCAGAGGATGGCGAAGCTCAGCGCGAACGGCCCGGTGATGTCGCCGATCTGGATCAACACCGGCAGATGAAACTGGGTGTTCGCCATCCGCCAGGGAAAAAGATTGGGGTAGAGGAATTCGAGCGCGACCCAGACCACGGGTGCGGCGAGCGCAAGCGGCCCGCGACCGAGGCGGCGCAGCACATGCGCGAACACGATGAACTGGAGCGACGAGAAGAGCGAAAGGAACAGGTAGAAGAGTACCGCTACAGGGAAGGGAAACCCGCCGAAGACATCGATCGTATAGACCAGCCAGTAGAACGCAGGGATATTGGTGCAAAGCCCCGCGACGAGGCCGATGTAGGTCGCCTGGCGCCGCGACCGAGCCCCGCGCAGCGCCCAGAGCAACGGCACAAACGCAACCCAAGCGACGACGAAAAGGTCGAACCAAAGGAAGCAAGCCGCAATCGTAATCCCAGAAATCGCCGCCGCCGCAATCAGCCCCATCCCGCCTACTTACCCGTAT
>Ga0163151_10006632_pt1 | contig 13995 bp, 10 predicted proteins | sample OliLakLV19MP5IB2_FD_145596 | JGI IMG/M metagenome (GOLD analysis project Ga0163151, IMG submission 145596) | Freshwater microbial mat bacterial communities from Lake Vanda, McMurdo Dry Valleys, Antarctica - Oligotrophic Lake LV.19.MP5.IB-2 | ecosystem: Environmental > Aquatic > Freshwater >...
CAATGCACGTCGCCGGAGAGGAACACCACGCCGTTCGCGCGGGTGGATGTGATCAGTTCGATCATCTTCGTCTGCTCGCGCGGCAGGTTGGTCCACGATTCGAAGCCGTTGTACTCGTGGCCGAACTGAATGGACGACGCGATGATCCGCACGTCGGCCGGCTGCGTGAGCTGGTCCTTGAGCCAGGCCCATTGTTCGACGCCGAGGAACGTCTTGTCGGCGGAGTCGTCAGGCTGATAGTCGTTCTTGAGCGGGCTGCCGGCGGGAATCGGCTTGGGATTCCGCAGCAGCGGATCACGAAACATGCGCGTGTCGAGCAGCAGCAGTTGCAGCGCGCGGCCGTTCTGCTCGAAGCGATGCACGCCGTAGATGCCGTCGTGCATGCGTCGCGGGCTGTCCGCCGGGACGCGCCAGAAGTCGAGGAAGATCGCCCGTGATTCGGCCCGGAACGGGTAGTTCTTGCCGGCGTCGTTCTCACCGTAATCGTGATCGTCCCAGATCGCGAGGACGGACACCTGCCGTCGCAGTTGCTGGAACTCATTCTTCGCGGCGAGTTTCGCATACTTCTCCCGGAGCACGGTCATGTCGCGCGAGTCGCCGTAGATGTTGTCGCCCAAATACACGAACAGGTCGGGCTGCCGCGCGACGACGGTCTCCAGCACCGGCTGCGGCTTGTTCTGATTGGCGCACGACCCGAACGCGATCCGCCTGGGCAGCCCGGTGATCGACGCGACCGGTTTGACGTCCGGTTCTTGGGCCGATGCCGGGGTGAGACCATTCATCGCCATCGACACGGCGATCAGTAAACGAACGACGCGGGACCTCATGGAGACATCCTCAAGAGCGAGCGTTGATGGTCGGCTGCCACGCAACGCCATGCACGAATCTGATCGGCTGGCCAAGATGTTATCCACAGATTTCACAGATTACGCAGATTCAAGGCATGACCATTTTGCTGACGGCAGGGGTTCCATCCGTCTCTATCCTCTGTTGGATTTCAATCTGCGAAATCTGTGAAATCTGCGGACAAACGGCTTTGTCCTTCCTCTCAGATTCGTGACCGTGGCATATCAAGAAATCATGGGGAGATGACCGGCGAGAGAATCCGCGACGCGTGTTTCCGATTCACCTGCAACTGGTTGGTCGCTACGCGGACTTTGTCCGGCGGCGAGACCGTCAGCGGCAGGCCGGTGTTCGGGTTCGACTCGTAGAATGGCGCACCGGTGCTCGCCACCGTCACACGGATGCGGTGCCCCTTGGCGAAGATCAGGCTCAGCCAGCCGACGTCGAGCGTCACCGGCACGACCTTGCCGGGTTCGAGGAACACTTCGCGCTCGTATCCTTCGCGATAACGGACCCGACGGATGTAATCCATGATCAGCATCGACCGGCCGTCGGGATAAACATCGCTGATGCGGACGATCAGATCGGTGTCGGGACAGTCCGACGCCAGGAACATCTCGGCGACGACCTTGCCGGTCCATTCGACGGGTTCCGTCAATACGTCGGTGGTGAACGTGAGCACGTTCGGTTGCCGCTCGAAGTCGCTCGCATCTTTAGCGCCGGGAAACGCGCGGCCCGGGATCGACGCGGGATGTTCGGGATCGGCCTGGAACGTCATCGCGGCGCTGTCGGACTCCGGCGGCTGGCCGGTCAACCGTCCGCCCGTGTGCAGATAGTGGGCCGTGGGTCGGGCGGCGATCGGCCAGTCGGTCGCCGTGCGCCATTCGTTGCCCGGCGCGTGCTCCTCGCCGACGGCGCCCATCACGAAGTAACGGATGGTCGGCTCGCGTTCGACGCCGTTTTCGATGCCTTTCAGATAGTGATCGAACCAGCGGACCATGTGGGCGTCCAACGGGAACTTCGCCCGCTCGGGGTACGTCATCTCGCCGGTGACGTTGATCTCCTTCACGCGGCCGTGCAGCCACGGGCCGAGCAGCAGTTGCTGCTGTCCGCGCGACTGCGGTCCGCCGCGATGCTGCCGGCCGATGTAGCTGTCCACCGACCCGACGCACATGAAGTCGTACCAACTGCCGATGGTGAAGCAGGGGACGTTCATCTGGTCGAAATGCTGCGAACAGTCCTCGGCGGCCCAGTAGTCGTCGAAGGTGGGATGCCGGAACCACTCGGCGAGCAGGGCGTTGTTGTGGGCCGGCTCGCGGCAGATCTTCGCCAGTTCCAGAAACCGCTGCGGCTTGGTCGCGCCGCCGATGCGGTAGCCCTCGTGGTACAGACTGAGGCCGGTGTCGATCATGTACTGCGCCGTGAGGTGCGGCGGCCGCGTGACGGCGAGAAAGTTCTGCGCGAAGCCCGCCTGCGAGCTGCCGAACGTCCCCACCTTGCCCGTCGACCACGGTTGCCCGGCAAGCCATTCGACGAGGTCGTAGCCATCCTTGAGTTCACCCCAGCCGAGCGCCCGATACCCCTGCCACAACCCTTCGGACATCTGCGACCCGCGGAAGTTGGCGAGCACCACCGCGTAGCCGCTGCGGGCCAGCTTCGAGAACTGCTCGCGGACCGCGGGACCGTTCCCGTTGGCGTAACGCTGTTCGAGCAGCACGGGCCAGCGGCCGTCGCCGGCGGGCCGATAGATCACCGCCGACAGCCGCACGCCGTCGCGCATGGGGATCATCGCCGATTCTTCGAGGATGTCCTGGGCACGAGCCGAACCGGCGAGTGACAGCAGCGACACGAGGAGGAAGAGGCGGCGGTGCATGAGGGAGCTCGATTCGCGGAGATGAACGGAATGACTGCGACGCATCTTCAAGCGGTTGGCGGGGAGCGTCAAGGGTGCGAGTGCAGAGACGCGGCCAGAGGGCTGTCGTCGCGATTGGGAACTGTCGAGGAGTCGTTTCCCGTCCGGTCCCCTCGCCCCCGTCTTCGGGGGAGAGGGATAGGGTGAGGGGGCGAGCGCTCCCCGACGTGTTCCACTCGTGACGCCTCTTGGTCGGTGCGCCGAGCAAGCGCTCGCCCCCTCACCCAACCCTCTCCCCCGAGGACGGGGGCGAGGGGGCCGGACATGAAGACATCCCTGCTGCTCAGCCACCACCAGCGCTACGCGCGGTTCGCCAGCAGTTGCTCGAACGTTGACAGTTGCGATTCCAGCCCCTGCAGGTCCGCGGCGGGGAGCGTTTCGCCGCCGTAGCGGATGCGGTAGTACGCCGAGCAGACCGCGGCCGGCAGCTCGGTCAGCCCGGCCGCGGTCAGACGCGGCTTCAATTTGACCTGGGCGACTGCGGCGAATTCCTGCGGCGTTTCGGCCGGTTGCCGTTCCAGCCCGGCCTTCTTCAGCGACTTCACGAAGCGTTCGTAAAACGCGACGACGATCTTCTGTTGTCGCCGGCGGCTCATCGCCCGTTCCCAGCCGCCTTCGCGCAGCCAGCGGATCAGGCGCATGATGACGCGGAACACGACCGTCGCCGTCAGCAACAGCGCGAACGCGGTGAACCCGCCCCCCAGGCTCAGAAACCGTTCGGGATTCCTGAGCAAGTCGGCGAGGTAACTCAACAACTGCGGGCCCCAGTCGACCGAACGCTGCGCGAGCGCCCAGACCTTCAGTGCGAAATCGCGCAGCGGCGCGTAGAACTGGTCCTGCTGTTGCCGCAGATTGACGTTGATCACGTAGTCGGACCAGAAGGTGGTCGTGGTCGCCGTCAGCCGGTTCCAGAAGCCGACCTTGTCGTACGCGGCGTTGAGACCTTCCTCCCTGGCCAGCGCGGGCGTGGCGTCGTACGTCACCCAATGGTTCGACTCCGTCCAGGCTTCCACCCACACGTGGGCGAACCGCTCCTGCACCTCCCACGCGCCGCGCAGCTCGTTTCGTTCCGCCCCCTTGAATCCGCTGACCAGCCGCGCCGGCACGCCGGCCGCACGCAGCATCAGCGTGAGCGCCGAACCGAAGTATTCGCAGTGCCCCATTTTTCGGTTGAACAGGAAATCCTCGACCGGGTCCACGCCGGGATCGGTCACGCTTAAGTTCAGCGTATAACCGTACTCGCCGGAGTCGCGGAGGTAAGTCTCGAACAGCGCGGCGATTTCCGACGGCGTCAATTGACGGCCCCGTTCCGCCTCGGACTTGGCCACCAGATCGCTCGCCAACTGCTTGAGCCGGTCGAGTCCGCGCGGCAATTGTTGATTCCGCGTGAAATACTGCGATTCCACGTTCTGCCACCAGACGCCCCGGGAAATCGGCGCGGCGTGAATGCGGGCCAGTTCCGCCGGAACGGGAGCCACGTACACCGAGTACGCCAGACGCTGGCTGCCATCGGAACGATGCTCGCGAGCCAGCACCCCCGTCGACTGTTGCCGGAAAATCTCCTCGCGGCGACCGTGGATCTCGGCGGCCTCGGGAACGCCCATGCAGAACAGAATGTCGTCGCTGGTCGGCTCCAGCACGAACTCCTGGCGGTAACCCTGCTGATTGAACGAGTAGCGGATCTTGAGCGGAGTGTCGCTCTGCTCCGGCGTCCAACGGCCGCGACGGTACTCGGACAAGGCGATGCCGCGAAACAACGGCTCGGACATCCCCATCCGCCGGGCGACGTCGTCGAGCGCTAACGGCTCGTCCGATTGGGCGTCGAAGCACTCGACGGTGAAGACCGTCTTCAGGCTCTCCAGCACCTGTCCGATCTCGCCGATCCGCACGTCTCGTGCAAAGCCGGTCACCGACTGGCGGCTGTTGCGGCCGGTGTAGCGGTCGTCGCCAAAGACGTTTTGCGGCCCGAACCAGATGCGCGGCGTGAACGCGAAGAATCCGGCGCTGACCGTCAGCGACAACGCCACCAGCACCGTCAGCCCGCCGAAGAACTGCCGCGTGATCCAGCGATGCGATTCGTCGTGCTGCACCGACGGCCGGATGAGCACCAACTGGCTGTTCGCCGCGGAGACCGCCGTGCCCGATTGCAACGCGAGCTTCCATCCGGCGTCGCCGGCGTCGTACTGCTGCTGGACCTGATACAGCGACGCGACGCTCATCGTCCACAGCGCGCCGCAGACGTAGACCACCAGGCACGCGCCGAACCAGACCCCCGGCGCAAGCACCGACGCCACCGCCACCTGCAAGACGCCGAGCGCCATCACCCACAGGTACAGCCGGTACGTCTTCTCCTGGAACATCACGATCCAGGTAGCGTAGACCAGCAGATGCGCACCCGACAGCAGCTTGGCCTCATCGTTCGGCTGGAAGAACTCCCACGCCGCCACGCCGACGGCGATCGCCCCCAGCAAGTTTGCCGGCCACGGGGGCAGCGACCAGCCCCGCCGCGAATCGGTGGTGGCATAGGCCGCGACGAGCACGCCGAACGTGAGATGGGGCACCCACCCCTCTTCCGCGCGGCCGAGCATCCAGCTCGCCAATGCCGTCAGGGCATACAGGCTGAAGCGGAACACGGTGGAAAGCGGCCACTGCGACACGTCACGAACCCCGCGCGGGAATGGGACGGTGTGTGTTATAGCAGATTGGACGTGGCCGCCCAACGGGCCGCGTCGGACCCAGTGTCCCGGACGCTTCAAGCGTCCGGGACACTTTGCGTGGCGACTCGCTACAATGCCGCTCGATCCCCGATTGCGACCCTCATCGAAGAGACCGAGCATGTCCTCCTCCGACTCCGCGACGCCGTCCGCCGGCGGGCCTTCGCCCGAAGAATTGAAGCTGGCGCTCAAGGCGTTCAAGAAGCGGCTCAAGCTGACGCGGCTCGATGCGGAGTCGAAGGTGGGGAAAAGCCCATTGACGGGCGGAGCCAACTGGGGGATCACCGCCATCATGCCGCCGAACCAGTATCCCCAGGCCGTGTGGGACGAACTGGTGAAGCAGGGGAAGCTCAAGCCCGCCGGTCACGGATTGTTATCGGTCGTGGAGCAGTGACAGCGACGCGGCTACGGCGCTGGTCGGTCCGTCCCCACGATCTCGCTCGTGGCGGCGGCTTCACCGGGCTGGAGTTCGCGCGTGGCGTCCGCGGAGAATTTCTCGACGCGGCCCATGCCGAACACGGCGAGCAGGAAGAACAGCGTGATCCCCAGGCCGACGATGAAATACGTCACGCCCCGTTCGATGCCGCCCGATGGCAACAGACCACCGTTGGCGCTGTCGGTCGGTGTGTCCATCGGGGAGATTCCTGGAAACGAGCGCAACACGGAAATCGTCAGACCGTCCCGCAGCAGTTGACGTGCCGGACACGTTTCGGGTGTTCTCCTCCCCCGCGGGTTGCACCGGAAGACATTCCGGCGACGGGCGTTGTGTTGCGCGTCGGCAGAACCAGCCGTTAGCGCGACTGTTGCATTCCGGCAACAAACTGTTGAGTTTCCGGAGCGGTTCTGAGATTCTAGGCAATAGACAATCCGTCTGTCCCGCCGCGGGGTTTGATGGATTGTCATCCGCGACTCTGTCTGAAAGCGATCTCCGATGCACCGCCGCGTTGCCCCGCTGATTCTCGCCAGTTGTTTCATTCTGGGTTCGGCGATCGCCGCCGACGTCGCGAAGAACGCCGAGTCCGCGAAGCTGGTCGCCGCGCTCAAGCCGTATCAGGATTTCGTCGGCCAGTGGCGCGGCATCGGTCAACCGAAGCGCGGCAGCAACAAGGGAGCGTGGCAGGAAAAGGCGGATGTCCTCTGGCAACTGACCGGCACTGAAACCGGCCTCATCTGGAAGCCCGCGGACGGCCCGCTGTGGAAATCGGCCCGATTCGCGCCCGGTGATAAGCCCGACGAATTGACGTTGCATGTCACGCTCCCCGACGACAACAAGCGGACCTACATCGGCAAACCGGACGGCGACCGCCTGGCGCTCGAATCGGCTGCGGATGACCAGAACGAAGTCCACCGCGTGACGATCACCCGGCTGGGGGAAAACCGGCTGGTGTGGCTGTTCGAGAAGCGATTGGCCCAGCAGACGTTTTACCAGCGCGTCGCCGAGATCAGTTTCCAGCGGGAAGGCACCCGGCTGGCGGTGTCCGGGACTTCCGGCCCGGAATGCGTCGTCACCGGCGGGCTGGGAACGATCGCGGTCGCATACCAAGGCAAGACGTACTACGTCTGCTGCACCGGCTGCCGCGACGCCTTCAACGACGACCCCGCAGGCATTCTCGCCGCATGGGAAGAACGTCGCGCCGCGAAGAAGTGAGCGCCCGTTAGCCGCGACCCGGAGGCTCCGCGCAGGGGAGCGCGCGGGTGAAGCGCGCTGAGCGTTTTGATCGCTTCACAAAGCGCTCCCCTGCGCGAAGCCTCCGGGTCGCGGCTAACGGGTGCCCAAAAAATCCGGTATACCCCTTGCAAAACCGATAGGGCGTGGCCAGAATCAAATGACATTGAGACTCAGTATCAATTTTATCCCAGCCAGCCTGCGGTTGCTCCGCTCGCCAGCCAGGTTCGTGGTCCCCGCGATCCGTGTCGGATCGCGGCGTCATCTTCCTGGTTCTGCCGTAAGGAGCATCGCATGTCTCGTCGCCCAGCCTCGCCGCGGGGCTTCACGCTCATCGAATTGCTGGTGGTGATCGCGATCATCGCGATTCTGATCGCTCTCTTGTTGCCCGCGGTCCAACAGGCCCGCGAAGCTGCCCGTCGGACGCAGTGCCGCAACAATCTGAAGCAGATCGGCCTGGCGTTCCACAACTATCACGACCAGCACTCCACATTCTGCAACTCCGACGGCGGCACCGCAGACCTCAGCGGTTCGAGTGCGTTCGCGGCCATTCTGCCGCAGCTCGACCAAGTCAGCATGTACAACCTGTACAACTTCAGCCTCGGCAACGCCCACCCCACGAACCAGCAGGTGGTGAGTCAGCGGATTGCCGCGTATTTCTGTCCGACGGCGGTCATCCGCCGCGATGTCCCCGGCAGCTGTCTGACGACCGCCGGCGTCAATCTCGACGGCCACCGCGCCCCGGGCACGTATGCCGTCTGCACGGGAACCGGCGACCCGTGGGGACCGTGGCCCGGCAATCCCACAGCGCCGCGCTGCAATGGCGCCGTCATTCCCACGCAGTCGGGCGTCACGCGCTTCCGCGACTTCACCGACGGCTCATCGAACACCATCCTGGCCGGCGAGTCGGCTTGGAATCTGCCGGACTACATGATCACCTCCGGCACCTGCACCGGCCAGGTCCGCTGGGGCTTCACGTACTGGGCGTCGCCGTATCCGCTGTCCACCGCGTTCACGCTGATGCCGCCGTTCAATCCCCGCTCGGGCGGCAGCGCCAACTTGTCGCGGTTCCGCAGCGATCACACCGGCGTGGTGGGGATGCTGTTCTCCGACGGCCACGTGCAGTACCTCAGCGAGAACATCGACCAGAACGTGCTCAACGCCCTGGGCACCCGCGGCGGCAGCGAAACGTTCGGCGAGTTCTAGACGTCCGGCGACGCTCTCTTGCCCCCTCTCCCCCGTCTTCGGGGGAGAGGGTCGGGGTGAGGGGGCGAGCGCATGTTTGATGATTCCATGGAAGTCGCCCAGAGTTGTTGGCCGTTCGGAGCGCTCGGCCCCCTCACCCTAACCCTCTCCCCCGAAGACGGGGGCGAGGGGACCAGAGAAGAAGCCAGCTCATATGTTCTCGCTGTCCCTCACCGGCCGCGTCTGTGCCGCGTTGATTGTGATGAGCGTCATCGGATGTGGAGGAGCCGACGGTCCCACGCGGACTCCCGTCAACGGCGCTGTCTTGTTCGACGGCAAACCGATGGCCGCGGGCATCATCCGCTTCATTCCCGCTGAGGGCACGAAAGGCCCGGCGGCGGTCGGGGCCATCGCCGACGGCTTCTATGAGATCCCGAAAGCCCGCGGTCCCGTCGTCGGATCGCATCGCGTCGAGATCGAGGGGCAGATCGACCTGCCGTTCGAGATCGACGACGAGCAGGCTTATGCCAAGGCGTTCCAGCAGACGAAGGGGAAGCCGCTGCCGCCGCAACCGGTTCCCGCGGAATACAACCGCCAATCCACGCTGACCGCGGACGTGTTGTCCGACGGGCAGACCAAGTTCGATTTCGATCTCACGCGGCCGCAACGGTCGCCGCAATTCTCCGGCAAATTGTTACGATAGCACCACCCTGCGAAAGGAATGACTCATGACGTCTCTGCGATCTCTGTTCGGTCTGTGTCTCGCGGCCTGGCTGGCCGTCAGCCAGACGTGTGCGGCGCACTTCGTGTGGATCGTGCCGCAGGAGGGGAAGGTCCAGGTCTACTTCAGCGAGGCCGCCGAGCCGGATGATCCGGCGCTGCTCAAGAAGCTGACCGCGGCCCAGTTGTGGGCGAAGTCGAGCGATCCGCGGGCGAAGGAGCCGTTCCAGGCGTTGCCGCTCGCGCTCGCCAACGATGAACTGACGGCGACCAATCCCTCGTCCGTCGGAGTGTACGGCTTGTCGCACGATTACGGTGTGCTCACCAAGGGGGAATCCACCTTCCGCCTGCGGTACTTCGCCAAGGCGTACGGCAGCCCGCTGCCGGGGCAGTGGTCGGCCGTCGGCGATGCCCAGCGGTTGCCGCTCGAACTGACGCCCGCGTGGCAGAACGGCAAGCTCGTGCTGACGGCGACGTGGCAGGGGAAGCCGGCCGCCGGCCTTGCCGTGCGCGTTGATGGCTGCGGCCTCGATGCCTTCGAGGCCGACACCGACGATGCCGGCCGCATCGTTTGCGAACCGACCGCGAAGGGGTTGCTGTCCGCCCGCGTCAAGCATGTAGACACGACCGCCGATGAAGTCGACGGCAAGAAATTCTCCGAAACCCGCAGCTATTCGACGCTGTCGCTCGCCGTCGAGCCGCCGGCCGTCAAAGCCGTCACGCATGCGCTGCCGGCGTTCGAGAAGGGCATGACCAGCTTCGGCGCGGCCGTCGCCGGCGATCACCTGTACGTCTACGGCGGCCACTACGGCGGCGCCCATCATTACTCGACGGAAGGCCAATCGGGCGATTTCCGTCGTCTCTCGCTGACTGCAGCCCAGCCGCAGTGGGAAAATCTCCCCGGCGGACCCAAGCTCACCGGTTTGGCCTTCGTCGAACACAAGGGCAAACTGTACCGCATCGGCGGCTTTACGGCGAAGAACGGCGAGAGCGAAGACCAAAGCCTGTGGTCGCAGGACAGTTTCGCGATGTTCGATCCCGTGACGAAGACCTGGACCGATCTCCCCGCGTTGCCGGAAGCCCGGTCCTCGCATGACGCCGCCGTCGTCGATGGCAAGCTGTACGTCGTCGGCGGCTGGAAGCTCGCCGGCCAGGAAGACACACGCTGGCACGACACCGCGTGGGTGTGCGATCTGAACCGCAACGATCGGAAGTGGGAACCGCTCGCCACGCCGCCGTTCCATCGCCGGGCGCTCAGCCTCGCCGCCCATGCCGGGAAGCTGTACGTCCTCGGCGGGATGCAGGAACAGGGGGGCCCCAGCACGCGGTGCGACGTCTACGATCCTTCGCTTAAGACGTGGTCGCAGGGACCGTCGCTCGTCGGCAACGGCATGGAAGGTTTCGGCAACTCATCATTCGACATTCACGGCCGGCTCACCGCCAGCACGATGTCGGGCAGCGTGCAGCAACTCAGCGCCGATGGCCAGCGCTGGGAACTCGCCGGGCAACTCGCCCACCCGCGGTTCTTCCACCGGCTGCTCCACGCAACTGCCGACCGGGCAATCATCGTCGGCGGCGCGAGCATGACGACCGGCAAGACGCTGGAGCTGGAACTGCTGACGACGCAATCGCGTTGATGTCCCGTTAGCCGCGACCCGGAGGCTTTGCGGAGGGGAGCGCTGGGTGGAGCGCACATCGCGTGTTGCGCGCTCCACCCAGCGCTCCCCTCCGCGGACTCCGGGTCGCGGCTAACCATCACTCCCGAACGCCTGCCAGTTCGCCGGCAGCGGGGCGGACAACCGGATCAGGTCGTAACGGATCGGATGCTTCAGTTCGAGGTGTTCTGCGTGCAGCGCGATGACCTCGGTGCGGGCGTCGGTGGGTTCGACGCCGGGGAACGGCGTCAGCGCACCATATTGCCAATCGCCAACAATCGGACAACCGAGTGCGGCGAGCTGCACGCGGATCTGGTGCATCCGGCCGGTGTGCAGTTCGATGCGGACCAGCGACCGGCCGTCGTGCGACGACAGCACCTCGTAAGACAGTTCCGCGAGCTTCGCGTGAGACACATGCGGCGGAACGACGTAGACGTGCGCGGCCTCCGCGTCCTTCAGCAGCCAGTCGGACAGCCGGTCCGTTGACGGCGACGGTACGCCCTCCACCATCGCCAGATACCACTTGCGGACCGTCCGCTCGCGGAACTGCTCGGCGAGCCGGGCCGCGGCCTTGGAGTTGCGGGCGAACACGATCACGCCGGACACCGGCCGGTCCAGCCGATGCGGAATGCCCAGGTACACTTTTCCCGGCTTCTGATACGCGGCCTTCAGGTAGTCGCGGACCCAGCCTTCGAGCGTGGGCAAGCCCTCCGGCACCCCCTGCGTGAGCAGCCCCGCCGGCTTGTTGACGGCGAGCAGCGGGCCGTCTTCGCACAAAATCTGCGGAAGCGGCGTCTGCGGCGATGCGGCATCATCAAGAATCTTGCTCATCGGCCGCACTGTAACAGCGAGGCGAGATTCCCTGTAGGGTGGGACGAGTCTTCGAGTCCCACCGCGTCGATGGTTAATCGTGGTGGGACTCGAAGACTCGTCCCACCCTACTTTTTCCGTCGCCACGCGAGGATCGACAATCCAATCGCCACGACCGCACCGACGGCGATCCATCCGCGCGGGCCGAAGACCACCGTCGCGTTGAGCATCAGAAACGCGAAGATCACCTGGACGTACCAGTAGGACAGCCGTTGCCGCGACCAATGCAGCGAGCGCCACCACAGGCCGCAATCGACCGCCCACAGCAGCGTGAAGCCGTAGTTGATGAAGAGGCCGATGCCGGAGTCCCAGCCGGTGAGCGTTCGCGTCTGCTGGCGGACGTGTTCCAATGCGGCGGCGTGACTCCAGTGGTGATGGAACTGAAACGCCGCCGCGATGTGCAGCAGGAAGATCGCCAGCCCCGCGGTCCAGATCCCGCGGGCGATGCGCTGGGCGGCGTCATCGGTGCGGCCGGCGGCGTCGATGGCGATCCGCGCCAGATAGCACGCGACGGCGAGTCGCGCCGTCCATGCGGTGATCAGAACTCCGATCGCGACTGTCATACGAAAGAAGCCCAGGGATCGCTATCCCTGGGCTTCCGCGGAGTGCGTCACGCGCCCAGTTCCCACGTCAGCCAGCGCCGCCGTGCGCCGAGCAGCAGACAACCGCCCAGCAGCACGCTGGCAACAGCGAACGTCCAAACGCCCGGCAGACTATTCATCCATGCCTCCCAGCCGAACCGCGACGACGACACCGACATCGCGAACATTCCCCCCGCCATGTTGAGCAACGCCACAACGACTGCAATCCCCGCCCAGCGATACGTGAGCAGCCATAGCTCGGCTCCCCAGATCGACAGCCACACGCCGCAGAACAACAGGCATATCGGCGGCCAATACGGGATGGCCGGCAGTGAGGACTGCTTCAACCACGCGGCGAGCACGGAGGCGACCACCGATGCGGCCATCGGCGTCAGGAGGTCGTAGGCCGTCATCGTGAACCAGTCGGCCACCCAGTCGGCCCGCGACACCGGCCGCAGGACTTCCATCGGAAAAAAAGGCAGCCGACCGTACGTGAACATCGCCGGCAGGTAGATCGTCATCACTGCGGCGTAGGCCAACCCGCCGACCAGCATCTCCGGCTCGAACTCGACGCCACTGACGAAGTTTCCCCACGCGAAAATGCCGGCGAAGACGACGAGGCTGACGAGGACCATGAACAACCCGGCCCGTCGCGAGGTGATCTCCGTCCCTGCGTCCCACAATCGACGCCGGTCGGCGGCCCGGTGAAGCGGCTCGGACGTGACGGCGTCGAAGCGCTGTTCCGATCCGGTCAGGAGATAGCGCCAACTGGACGGCCTCTTGGACTGATTGATCGTCAGCGACCACGTCTTCCAGCCGCCGAAGTCGAGCATCGCCATCGGACACCCGCCGCGGCCTGCGGTTTCCACGCCTCGATACAGCGACGTCAACCACCGGCCGGAATCCCACGTGAGCACCAGCCCGGTGACGAGCAGCGTCTCGCTCAACCACGGCTTCTCGCCGCGCAGGAACCAGTCCACTTCGCCGGGGGACAGCCAGAGAAACCCCATCAGCACGGGAACCGTGAACACGAACACCGGCAACGCCATGAGCGGCTGAGTGAAGCCCGGCAGACCGGGCTCGATGCGACCCAGGAACGCAATCATCAGTCCGACGAACGTCAGCGTCCCGCCGCACAGCCCGAGCGCCGTCAACAGGTCGGTCCCTGCGACCAGCAACAGACCGATGACGACCGCCAGCCCCGTTGCCAGGATCAGGACGGCCATCCATACATGCGGGGCGCGATAGCCCGGCAAGAGCAGCGATTGCGGCGCCACAAACTGCGGCGACAGCATCACCGCGACTGCGGCGGCCCACACACTGACCACCAGACACATCGCCGTCAGACGGGACACGCGGTTCGCATCGTACGTCGAAGGCCGGACGCGCAGACCCGGCAACGCCCGCTGCGCTTCCGAGGCGAGATCGGGATACAGGTGGGACATTTCGAGCAGATACAAATTCCTGAGCGCCGGGAATGACGTCAACGCGGCGATGGCATCCTCCGGCAACTTCGACGACGGATGCCTCGGATTCAGCCGCACCGCCAGCGTGTGCAGCTTCGGCAAGCGGCTGAGTTCCTCCAACCGTCGCACCGGCAGTTCGTGCGCCCCCATCAGGTCCAGCACTTCCAGATTCGGCGGCCAGGCGACGGCGTCCTCCGTGCGGTAGCCGGCTGCCTCCAGAACTCGCAAGTGCCGCAGGCTTTGGGACGCGCTCAACCGGCTGAGATCGACCGCCAACAAATTCTGCGTCATCAGCAATGACTGCGACGACAGTTTTGGCTGCGTCGCGAGCCAGGCCAGATCGTCGCCGCTTGCCGGCGTGAACATCTCGACCGATTCCAGAT